>ERZ824473.4582-NODE-4582-length-12126-cov-3.732996_pt1 | contig 12126 bp, 11 predicted proteins | sample MGYA00519874_ERZ824473 | MGnify/ENA primary metagenome ERZ824473 (study PRJEB31778, sample SAMEA3449151) | human gut metagenome | biome: human gut; feature: human-associated habitat; material: faeces | place: United Kingdom | collected 2010/2012 ... | reverse complement strand
TAAACAAATCCTCCGCATGGTCTAAGCCATACGGAGGATCAACTGTTTTACGGACACCCGTCTATGCCGGAGGGTGCTTTTGCTATCCCTTTTGATGGCGGGTGAGCCAGTCTTTGCCGTCCACGAAGCGGGACACCAGAAACGAGACCACATAGTCCCCGGAGGAGTTGATCATGGTGGCGGGCGGGTCCACCAGATTTCCGACGGCCACCAGAATGGGGAAGGCCATCTCCATCTGCCGGGGGAAGAAGAGGGAGCAGATGATGTACTCCCCGATGTAGCCGCCGCCGGGGACGCCGGACATCCCCACAGAGGACAGCACCGCCACCGCCACGATGGGCAGCAGCTTTCCCCATGTGAGCTCCTGCCCGAATACGCCCCAGACAAAGGCGATCTTCAGCACGCAGCTGAAGCACGAGCCGTCCATGTGCATGGTGGCCCCCAGAGGAATGACCATCTCCGCCACGTCCCGGCTGATACCGGTGTCCTCCGCCGCCTCCAGATTGGCGGGGATGGTGGCCACCGATGAGCAGGTCCCCAGAGACGTCAGGGCCGGGCGGGCGATGTGCCGCAGCATGATGCCAACGCCGCCCCGTCCGCCGCCCAGCCGGGCCATCAGGGGAAAGGCGGTGAAGAGGTACATGAAGCACAGGGGGTAATACACCGCCATGGCCCGGCCGTAGGCCCCGGCGATCTTGGGGCCATAGTCCGCCACCAGCCCGGCGAAGATGGCGAAAAAGGCCACCGGGGCATAGTAGGTCAGCAGGCGGATCAGCTGCATCATCACCTGCGTGACGGCGGTCAGGCCACGGGCCACCGGGCCGTCGGGGCCTCCGGTGAGATTGGCGGCGAAGCCCAGCAGCACGGAAAAAACAATGAGGGGCAGCATGGCCCGGCGGCTCAGCAGGCCCACGAAATCCTCGGCGGTGAAGAAATTTACCAGCAGCTGACCGGGGGCGGCATAGTCCCCTACGGCCTCGGTGGGCAGCGACTGCCACGGGGTCAGCACCGGGGGAAATGCCTTCATCAACAGGAACATCAGCACGGCGGCGAGGATGCCCGTCACCACGAAGGTCAGCACCGTGACGCCCATGATACGCCCGGCCCGACGGACGCTCCGCATCCCGGCGATGGCTCCGGCGATGGAGGAAAACACCAGCGGCACCACCACGCAGAACATGAGGTTGATGAAAATTTGCCCCAGCGGGCGGACGGTCCCGGCGGCGGCAGGCCACAGCCAGCCGGTGACGCCGCCGGTGAGCATGGCCGCCAGCATGGCCCCCAGAAGTCCGTAATTTTTCAGCACGGCTCGTTTTTCCATAGCACTCCTCCTGTCTGCCAGCCCATGGGGGCGTGGCCCTGTGAAGGGAGTGTATGCGGGGGAGAGCCTGCCCCATGCGTCAGTCTGCCAGATACTCCAGATAGTCGCTCTCCGTGGCGAACAGCTGATAGCTGCCGCCCACCAGTCCCATATATCCTCCGCTGACGAAATAACCCTTCATATCCGGGGCCTCCTTGCTTGATCTTGAGGCTATTATAAAAGAGAAACTGTCCATTAAAACGGACAGTTAGGCTTTTCGTATGAGAAAAAGTGTGGTACACTGGAGGAAAAAGGAGGGCGGGAGACATGGCCAAGAGCGGGAATCAGAAGGGGAAGCTCCTCTATCTGGCGGAGATCTTTCACCGGGAGACGGACGAGGCGCACGGACTGACACTGGCGGAACTGACGGAGCGTCTGGCGGCTTACGGCGTGCAGGCGGAGCGCAAGACCCTGTACGCCGACATGGAGGAGCTGCGGCGCTGCGGGCTGGACATCGACAGCTGGAAGGAGGGGCGGGAGTACCGCTACCGGCTGGCGTCACGGGAGTTTGAACTGCCGGAGCTGAAGCTGCTGGTGGATGCGGTGCAGGCCTCCCGGTTCATCACGGAGAATAAATCCCGCAGTCTCATCAAAAAGCTGGAGTCGCTGGTCAGCGTCCACGACGCCCGGCAGCTGCAGCGGCAGGTGCTCATCGCCGGACGGGTCAAGACCATGAACGAGAGTATCTACTATAACATTGATAAGCTCCATACTGCCATCGGAGAGGGAAAGCAGATCCGTTTCCAGTACTTTCAGTGGACGGTGGAGAAGAAGGAAGCGCTGCGCCGGGACGGCGGGTGGTACTGCGTCAGCCCATGGCATCTGCGGTGGGACGACGAGAACTACTACCTCATTGCCTATGACGCCGAGGCGGACCGGGTGAAGCACTATCGGGTGGACAAGATGAAGCGCATCACCCTGTTGGAGGCGCCCCGGTTGGGGCAGGAGCGGATGGCTCGGTTTGACCCGGCTGTATACACCCAGCGGCTGTTCGGAATGTACGGCGGTCAGCCGGTGCGGGTGACGCTGGAGGGGGAGAACGAGATGGTGGGCGTGCTCATCGACCGGTTCGGCAAGGAGGTGCCGGTGCTGCCGGTGGACGGGACGCACTTTCAGGCTTTCGTGGATGTGGCGGTGAGCCCCCAGTTCCTGGGCTGGGTGGCGGGCCTTGGCGGCGGCCTGCGGATCGTGTCGCCGGAGCCGGTGGTGCAGAAGATGCAGGCACTGGTGCAGCGTCTGGCGGAGCAGTACTGTGCGCCGGATGGGGACAAGACATCTGTGTGACGGTTTTCTGACAAAAATAAGTGGAAATTTACTAAAAAGCAGCTCTCGATGTATCGAAGAGCTGCTTTTATGCAGTATATACAGAAAAAAGCGGCGGCGTGCCAATTTGATTGACGGGAGTGACAGCGAAATACACAAAATATATTACGTAAAATGTACGTATAGCGATATTGACAATACGTTAAGAACTTGTTACACTCAAGCTAACGGACGGAAAGGTCCGCCGGCAGAGGGCGGACAGGCATCCTGACGGTGGCAGTTGGCGGAAGGAGGCGCACAAGCCCACTGACGAAGGGCCGGACCGTTTGAAAAGTGTAGGACACAAGCAGAGACTCAAGACCCGAAGTAACACAATATGAGAAGAATGAGGAGGCAACTATGCAACACAGAAGACCCCGCCTGATGGCGAAGATCCTTGCGTTTGTTCTGGCAGTTTCCCTCGTATTCCCTGTGTCTGCCTTCGCCAGCGTGGCTGATCTGGCGGATGACACCCGTGTTCCAGGCAAATCTCTGGCAAACACCTACCCCAACCTGCCGGTAGACTGGCAGGTATCTCTGGCTGAGGACACCAAGGACGTCACCGTGAGGGTTCCCGTATCCCTGACCGCTGACGAGCTGACCGCCGCCATCGAGGCGCAGTCCATCAGCTTCTCTCTGGTACGTGACGGCGAGCGTCAGTACCTGAACCCCGAGAAGTTCCCCAACCCCTGGGAGGGCGGCACACTGGATCAGTGGGTCACCCAGAACAACAAAGAGACCGTCCGGATGTTTGACATCAAGGAGATGGGCATCGAGACCGACAACGACGGTAAGGTGTATCTGAAGGTCCTGATGGACATCAACTGCTACTTCTACACCACCCGTTTCGGCGCCGTTGACTACAGCGCTCCCCACAACAACGGCGGTGCGTATCTGGACATCTGCGGCTACTTCAACTTCAACGCCATCGTGGCGGAGAAGACCGTGGGCAGCGTGGCTGCGAAGGTCGTTCCCTATGACACCTTCCGCACCATCTATGAGCTGTATGACGATGTGGATGCTCTGGCCAACGCCGAGACCGATCTGTACGTCTCCCGTGAGTCCATGGGCCGTTCCACCACCGACGGCTACGACATCCCCTACGTGATCATTGCCGACCAGAAGGCGTCCGTGGATCGCTGGCTGGAGTACACCGAACTGGTGGAGCAGGATCCCGATCTGGTCCTGGCTCAGCTGAAGGAAGGCAAGTGGGATGACCTGCGTGTCCCCATGTTCGCCTCCAACGTCCACTCCAACGAGAATGCCGCCGTCAACGGTATTCTGGAGTTCGGCCATATGCTGCTGGAGAACGAGACCGTTGACGTCAAGACCCTGACGGGCTTCACGGATGCCGGTAAGGCGCTTCTGGCCGAGGAAATGGCAAGAAACAATGCCAAGACCCCCGACCTCATCAAGGATTACGCCTCCTATCTGGGCTACATCCGTGGCGAGAACGGCTACAACCACTGGACCACCAGCGGCTCCTCCAAGGGCCTGTACTCCGGGCAGTTGGATCTGGAGAAGTACTACAACGTTGAGAGCGAAACCGTGAATATTAAGGAACTGCTGACCGACGTGTTCGTCGTCATCGTTCCTGAGCAGAACGTGGAGGGTTATGAGCACATGACCCGTACCTCCGGTCAGGGCTATGACCCCAACCGTGACGAGGCCAACCAGACCCTGTTCGAGGATGCCAACGCTATGGCTCTGGTGAACAAGTTCAACCCCATGGTCTTTACCGAGATCCATGGCCGTGTGGACGCCGTCCTCATTGAGCCCTGCACGCCTCCCCACGAGCCCAACTACGAGTATGACCTGATCGCTGAGCAGTTCATTAAGCTGGGCGAGGCCGTCGGTATCGGCGCCATCGCCAACAACCCCGATCACAACAGCTTCGAGATGCCTTTCCGGGATTTCCTGAGAGGCAGCGAGGATTCCCCTACCGGCAAGGAGTGGACCCAGCCTTGGGATGATATGACCACGGCTTACGGTTCTCAGTATCCCGTGCTGATCGGCACCGCCGGCATCACTTGGGAGCTGCCTGTGTACAGCGATATCAGCGCCGAGTACATGGTTCCCTACGGCCTGATGACCCAGGCTATGTTCATCCGTGACAACAAGATCTCCATGCTGGAGAATCAGGCCAAGCTGTTCTCCCGTGGCGTGAACAACACCAACTCCAACGCCGATGTGGCTCCCTGGTACGTGAACCAGTACGACGAGACCGGCGCTCAGGCTGAGCTGATGCGTCCCGTGTACGACGGCGAGGGCCAGAACGGCAACTTCTATCCCGAGTGCTACATCATCCCCCTGGATCGTGACAACCAGAAGAACCTCTTCGACGCCGCTGCGGAGCTGAAGTATCTGACCCGCAACGATGTCAAGGTCAACGTGGCCACCGAGTCCTTCGTCTATGACGGCGTGACCTATCCCGAGGGCACCATGGTCATCTCCATGTATCAGGCCAAGCGTTCTCTGGCTAACAGCCAGCTGTACGACGGCACCTTCATCAGCGTGTGGTCCGGCCTGTACTCCGAGAGCTTTGCCCAGCGCAGCCATGCCCGTGGCTATGACCGTATCATCGTGGCTGAGCCCGCTGCCTATGAGACCATCATGCAGTCCTGCCAGGCCACCATCGACTATGAGGGCACTCTGGCCGCTCTGGCTGAGTGTACCGCCGACTTCGACGGCGTTGAGAATGCCGATGTCATCATCGACAACGTCTCCAACGATTCCGCCAATGCCGTCAACGCTCTGCTGAACGCCGGCAAGACCGTGGCCATGATCACCGAGGGCGAGGAGAAGGGCAACTTCCTGTGCTCCTATGAGGACTTCCTGACCATCGCCGATGAGTATGTCGTGACCGCCACCGGCGTGTACGGCGCCAACTACAAGGCCGCCGTCATCGACAACCCCACCGTGTATCTGCCCGGTAAGCCCGCCAACAACACCAGCGGCTACGTGGAGACTACTCTGCGCTCCGGCTCTTACAACTATCGTTTCGACTGGCTGGCTCTGACCAATATGGGCTTCACCGTCACCGACGACCTCTCCGCTGCCAACGTCATCGTGGGTTCCCGTGCTCTGAATGATGAGGCTCTGGGCGCTGTCAAGGCCGGTACTCCCTACATGGGCTATACCGCCGCCGCCGTTAGCCGGGTCGGGGAGCTGGTGGATCTGGAGATTTCTTCCTGCGAGATGGGTACCGACTTCCTGGGCCGCGTGGTGTATCCCAACAACACTCTCATCAACGCCACCTACATCAACGAGGGTGACGACGTGATGTACGAGTATGGCACCTATTGGTTCTCCAAGATCCCTGAGGGCGCTACCGTTCTGGTGCAGAACGCCGGGAAGGATCCCCTGCAGGGCTGCATCTGCCTGACCGACGACGATCTGGTGGAGCAGTTCGAGACCTACAACAACGGTGTGGTGGGCTTCGAGTATCAGTCCGGCAACATGGACATCGCTCTGTTTGCCAATGTACTGAACCACAAGATCCATCAGACGGATGAATTCACCTTCATCAGCAACTTCATCTTCTCTCGCAGCCTGAGCGCCGTCGCTTACGAGGGTGTCCAGCAGCCTGAGAATCCTGAGCCCGACAACCCCGACCCCAAGCCCGATCCTAAGCCCGGTGATTCCGGTACCACCGATCCCAAGCCCACTACGCCTCCCGAGACCGGCGACACCAGCGACGTGATGCTGTGGGTGGCTGTGGCCGTTATCAGCTGCGGTATGATCCCCGCCGCTGCGGTGGTCCTGAAGCGTAAGGCTCGCTGAATCACTCGCTGTGAGAGGTCTGCGTGACCGTCACATGAGAGGATAAGCACCAACTGCAAAAGCGTGCCCGCCGCAGGCTTCGGCCTGCGGCGGGCATTTTCTCATGGGAAAGTGTGCTTCCGAAGGGGGATTTTTCCCGAATGAGAGGTGTTTCCCGGCGTGAGGATACCCCTGCGGGAACAGCACGGAAGAACATTGCGGAAAAGCAGCGCCCCGGCCATGCGGCCGGGGCGCTGTTTGCGGGGCTTGCGCTGTTTGCGGGGCGGGCATGGGCTGGGGCAGCGGGGGATCAGCGGCCGGACATGGCCCTCAGCTCCTGCACCTTTTGCCGGATGGCCGCCAGTGCCTGCTGGGGGTCGGCGGCGTTGGCGGTGGCCTCCTCCATGGGGCAGAGGCCCGTGCCGGTTCGATTCAGGATGGACTCCGCCACCTCATCGCAGGTATAGGGAACACCGCATTGGGTGAGGATGGCCGTGGCCCGGCGGCTCATCACCGGGGCATAGACCATCGCCGGGTGCAGCAGGGTATAAAGCCATGCGGCTCCGGCGCCTACCACCCGATCGGCCACGCTCCAGCCGGAAAGCCCCTCCTCCAGCCAGCTAAGAAGGGGCGCTACCCCCCGAAGCTGGGTGGTGCGGACCTCCCCGTCCCGGCACAGGGCGCAGGTGCAGTCAATGGTTGTCAGGGCCTCCTTGGCCCGTTCCAGATCAGTCATGGTGCAGAACCTCCATTGCTATAATTCGTGAAATCAGATGCGGAGACGGAAGGTGCGGGGAGCCAGCCGGTAAACCAGCAGCAGGGACACGGCGTAGTATTTGTCCTGGTCGGAGGAGATCACGTCGTTGTTGGAGAGCCCCCCCGATGAGGGTCAGGAAAACCAGAAGGTGGAAGAAGCTGCCCGCAGGGAGGGTCAGGTGCAGCTTGTGACCGGTCAGCGTCAGGGGCAGCAGGAACATCAGACCGAAGTACAGCTTCAGATCGTTTACCAGAAGCTTCATGGTTCCCTCTCATGTGAGAGTGAATAGCATATATGGATGCTATCACACGCATGAGGCACCTGTCAAGGAAAGGCCTTGCCGGGGGCGGTGAGGTTTGCTATAATAAGACGAAAAGCAGCAGGGAGGGGGGAGAGAGGATGCGGACCTTGGCCACCATAGCGCTGTCCTTTGCGGCGGGCGTTTTTGCCGCCGTGCTGCTGGGCGTGGGCGTCTGGCAGCTGTGGGCGGCAGGAGCCTGCCTGCTGGCGGGACTGGTGCTGCTGGGGCTGAAGCGGACGATGCCCGCCCGGCTGCGGCTGCGGGGGATGCTGATCCTCTTTGCCCTGTGCGGGGCGCTGGTGTACACGGCGCTGTTTCAGGCACTGGTACAGGCTCCGGTGACAGCCCGCTGCGGGCAGATGGGGGAGTTCTCCGGCACGGTGCTCTCCCGCCCGGTGGAGACGGAGTGGGGCGTCCGTGTCACCATCCGCCTCTCCGGCTCGGCGGCCAAGGCGGAGGTCTACGCCGATGCGGAATATGCCGGTTTAGAGCCGGGGCAGCAGCTCTCCGGCATGGCCCAATGGCAGGACGCTGCCCGCATCCGGGAAAACGATGTGACGGCCTTCACCTCACGGGGCGTGTTCGCTCTGCTGTATGCCCGTGGACCGCTGACGGCGGAGGAGGGCAGCGCCGGAAGCATCCGGTGGCTGCCCCAGCGGGCGGTATATGCCCTGCGGGAGAAGATCGCCGCCATATGGCCTGACGGCGACACGGCGGCCTTCGTCACGGCGGAGCTGACCGGCGATCGCAGCGGTATGACGGAGGAGGACGCTGCCGTCATGACGCAGGCGGGGGTGGCCCATCTGTTCGCCGTATCGGGGCTGCACTGTGCCTTTCTGGTGTCCCTGCTGGGGCTGCTGCTCCCCGTCCGGCGGCGGGCGCTGGGGGCGGGGCTCTCTATGGCGGTGCTGCTGTTTTATATGGTGATGGTGGGTCTGACACCCTCGGTGGTCCGGGCCTGCATCATGCAGATATTCCTGCTGGCGGCTCCGCTGCTGCGCCGGGAGAGCGACGGGCTTACCAGCCTGTCGGCGGCGCTGCTGGTGATCCTGCTGGCCAATCCCTTCGCTGCAGCGGGGGTGAGCCTGCAGCTGAGCTTTGCCGCCACGCTGGGGCTGGTGTGCTTCTCCCAAAGGCTGAGCGGCTTTTTCAAGGGGCTGTACCGGGGGAAAAAGCGGCCGGTGCGGGCGGTGGTGTCCTTCGTGGCCGCCAATCTCTCCGCTTCGCTGGCGGCCATGGTGTTCACCATCCCGCTGACGGCCTGTTACTTCAACACATTTTCCCTCATAGCGCCGCTGAGCAACCTGCTCATCGTTCCGGCGGCGGGATGGAGCTTCATGCTGGCCTTCGTGGCGACGCTGGCGGGCTTTCTCTGGCTTCCGGCGGCACGGGTGCTGGGTTGGGGCGTGTGGGCGCTGGTGCGGTATGTCCTGTGGATGGCATCGGCTCTGACCCGTCTGCCGGGCCATGCGCTGTATTTTTCCAACCGGTATCTCAAATACTGGCTGGTGTACGCCTACGCCATCACCGGGGAGCGGCGGCGGAAATACGCCGTGGCGGCAGCGCTGGCGGCCATGACCCTGCTGCTGACGGTGGGACTCAATGTCCGGCTCAGCCGCTGCGGAGAGGTGAACGCCATGGCGGTGAATGTGGGGCAGGGACAGTGTACCCTGCTGTATGCCGGGGATCAGGCGGTGGTGGTGGACTGCGGCTCCAGCAACAGCTATGTGGATGCCGGGAGCCGTGCGGCGGATCAGCTGGAGAGCATGGGCATCCACAGGCTGCGGGCCGTGGCGGTGACCCACTATCACGCCGACCACACCAACGGCCTGTATCAGCTGCTGGCCCGGTTGGAGGTGCAGACCCTGTATCTGCCGGATATCGAGGACGAATACGGCGTGAGGGAGCGGCTGCTGCGGCTGGCGGAGAAGAACGGCATCGAGGTGGTGTATGTCCGCCGGACGGTGGAGTGTCCGCTGGGCGGGGCGGTGCTGAGCCTCTATCCCCCGGTGGGGGAGGGCGACCTCAATGAGCAGGGGCTGACGGCCCTGTGCAGCGCCGGGGATTTTGACGTGCTCATCACCGGCGACATGGCGGGCAGCACGGAGCGCAAGCTGGTAGGGCAGTACGATCTGCCAGATATCGAGGTGCTGATGGTGGGCCACCACGGCTCCCGATACAGCTCCTCGCAGGAGCTTTTGCAGGCCGTGCGGCCGGAGACGGCCATCATCAGCGTGGGCGACAACAGCTACGGCCACCCCACGCAGGAGGCCATGGACCGGCTGAGCCAGGCGGGAGCGGAGATCTACCGCACCGACCGGCAGGGAAATATTTTAGTGACCGTACACGGAGGAGACTGACCATGCCCCCTAAGGCTGAAAAAAAGAACAACGGCTTCGATCGCCTGCGGGCGGATCTGAAGGCACAGACCCCACAGAACGTATACCTGTTCTACGGAGAGGAGACGTATCTGCGGAGTTACTATCTGGAGGAGCTGCACAGGCTCCTGATCCCGGCGGGCTTCGAGGAGTTCAACTACCACCGGCTCTCCGGCAAGGGACTGACAGTGCAGGAGCTGACAGAGGTGACGGAGGCCATGCCCATGATGGCCCAGCACACCATGGTGGTGGTGACGGATCTGGACATCTTCCGGCTGGATGAGCAGCAGCGCACGGCGCTGATGGCCCTGCTGGCGGACTTTCCGGAGTACTGCACGCTGGTGCTGGTATACGATCTGCTGCCCTATAAGCGGGACGGCAAGATGAAAAAGCTGTGCGCTGCGCTGGACAAGTCTGTGTGCGAGGTGGAGTTCCGCCAGCAGGAGCGGGCGCAGCTGCTGCGATGGGTGAAGCGCCGCTTTGCCGCCGCCGGACACGACATCGACGACGCCACGGTGGATCATCTGCTGTTCACCTGCGGGTCCCTGATGACGGAGCTGGTGCCGGAGATCGGGAAGATCGCCGCCTATGCCAAGGGCCGGGCGGTGACGGTGGAGGATATCAATGCCGTGGCGGACCCGGTGCTGGACGCACGGGTCTTTGACATGACCAACAGCATCACTGCCGGGAAGTACGATCAGGCGGCACAGGTGCTGGGGGAGCTGCTGCGGATGCAGACGGAGCCCATTGTGATCCTGGCGGCGGTGGGCAAGGAGCTGCGGCGGCTGTATACCGCCCGAATGGCCCTGGACGGCGGCAAGGACCGGCTCTGGCTGAAGCAGCTGTGGAACATGAGCAGCGATTACCCGGCCAAGCTGCTGATGCAGGCGGCCAGAAAGGTGGACCACGACTGGTGCCGGACGGCGGTGCTGCGGTGCCAGCAGCTGGACCGTCGGATGAAGAGCATGAGTATGCCGGATAAGCAGAAGGAGGACGAATTGAAGCTGTTTCTGATGGAATTGGCGGGGCGCAGATGAAGCCGCGTATTAAGGAGGTCATCGTGGTGGAGGGGCGGTATGACCGCAACGCCCTTGCCCAGGTGGTGGACGCCACGGTGGTGGAGACCGGCGGGGTTTCCGTATTCAACAATCGGGAAAAGCTGGCTTTTTTGCGGCGGCTGGCGGAAAAACGGGGGCTGATCCTGCTGACGGACCCGGACGGGGCGGGCTTTGTGATCCGGAACCACCTGAAGGGGGCCATCCCCCGCCAGCTGCTGAAGCAGGCCTATGTCCCGGATATCGTCGGGAAGGAGCGGCGCAAGCGCCATCCCGGCAAGGAGGGCAAGTTAGGAGTGGAGGGCATGCGGCCGGAGGTGCTGCTGGAGGCCCTGCGGCGCTGCGGCGCCACCCTGGAGGGGGAGGATGCCCCGGCCCCCGGCGGGGACCTGACCAAGGCGGACATGATGGACAAGGGTCTGGTGGGGCCGAACTCCGCCGCCCGGCGGCAGCAGGTGCTGCGGGACCTGGGTCTGCCGGAGCACCTGACGGCCAACGGCCTGCTGGAGGCCCTGAATCTGCTGCTGACACGAGAGGAGTTTGAGAAGCTGTGACGGAGCCATTGGAGATCGAGCGGAAATTCCTGATCGAAATGCCGGACCGGACCCTGCTGGACCGGTGTCCGGTGCGGTGGGAGATATGGCAGACCTATCTGCTGTCCCGGCCCGGCGTCAGCGCCCGGGTCCGCCGCCGGGTGGGGGAAACGGAGCAGTTTTTCCATACCGAGAAGCAGCGCCTGACGGACCGCACCTGCGTGGAGCGGGAGCGGGAGATCGACGCCCGGGAATATGAGGCCCTGCTGGCACAGCGGGACCCGGCGCGGGTGACCATTCACAAGATGCGCTATTGCCTGCCGGAGGGCGGACTGGTGTTCGAGATCGACGTGTACCCCTTCTGGCGACGGCTGGCGGTGATGGAGGTGGAGCTGCAGCGGGAGGAACAGAGCTTCACCGTGCCCCGGGGGCTTCGGGTGCTGCGGGAGGTATCCGGCGACCGGCGGCTGAAAAACGCCGCCCTGGCGGGCCATGTGCCGCCGGAGGAAGAATTGTTGGCCGAAGCCGCCGGAAATGGAATAACTCCCTTGCATGGAAGTCCGGAATGTGGTAAAATAACCTGAAAGTACCGGCGGGGGAACAACTGCCGGTGCATTTTCGCGGAAATCGTGCTGCGGCACGGATTCGATATCTATACGCATACATAGGAGGAACAAA
>ERZ824473.4564-NODE-4564-length-12151-cov-13.138310_pt1 | contig 12151 bp, 15 predicted proteins | sample MGYA00519874_ERZ824473 | MGnify/ENA primary metagenome ERZ824473 (study PRJEB31778, sample SAMEA3449151) | human gut metagenome | biome: human gut; feature: human-associated habitat; material: faeces | place: United Kingdom | collected 2010/2012 ... | reverse complement strand
CGCGGCATAACGCCGCGCACAACGAGAAAGCCCGGCGCATAACGCGCCGGGCGATCCCGTGTGATATATAGGAAGCCGAATGACAAGGCGCAAGGGGAGCGCCTAGCCACGCAAGAGAGAGAGCACCATCTGAAACTTTTCAGCGACATTTTGATCGCTGTATCGAATCATGTTTTGATAGTATGTATTTTTGATTGCTTTTAACTGCATGTTTTTTGAACAAACCATAAACGACGCGTCGATCGTCATGTCCTCGTTAAAAGCCGTATAAATAGGTCTCTGACGGTCGATTTTGAGCCTGTCCGATACGTACATCAAACCGTTTACTATGTCGTGCCATATCGTTAAAAATGACGTTTGAAATACTATCGCACATAAATAACGGGCGCGGGCGGGTTTTTCCTCTATGCAGTAATCTGGAACGGCTGTTTTCCTCTCGTTCAAAACTGCGGTTTTATAGAATGTTTCATTTGCACTTGATAAGATATCAGCCACGCCTCCACGGTCTCCGGCTCCGCGTTCGGCTCTGTAATATATACCGCGCGCTTTATCCGACCATTTTTTAGCGCCGTATGGTATTTTAAACCATTCTTTATACGGGTCTGTTACGCACCCGATAGGAGGATTGCCCAGCAGTATAGCCCAACGATTCGGAAGCTTTCTGAAAACAGTATGAACCAAATTTAAAAATATGGCTGGCTCGTGAATCCCAGCGTCGCCGCCTTTATAATCGCTCCGCTTTTCTGCTATGTATTCATCGAATAATATGATGTCACAATCCATTAAATCAAGCCCTTTCGTGCTGTTAAGGTCTTTTATATAGCCCACATGCTCCGATATTTTGTTTTTGGGATTGATCGCCGTATTTGTTAGGTATATTATACCTCTTTTTACGTCAAAATGCAAACCTTTTTCACGATAAAATTTGTTATAATAATCAGTCAATAACAAGTTTTTACCAAATCCGAAGCACAAAATTTCATCTATTTCTCGTTCTTTTCTCCGCAAAAATAGAAATTTATTGTCTTTGCTCTTGTATGCCCGTTTTGTGGCCTTATTCAACCAAAAGGACGAACGCCCGAAAGATCTTTCCCGCTCATCAAGCAACATTTTATGATCTTTATCAAGCGGGAAAAATGAACCGTCATAATAATTCATATCTCTGGAAAGGGATAAAAAGTATAGGCGCGTAGAACTGAATACGTAGCTTGATCATTAATCGTAAAGCTACTATAATTTGACCCTATTGCATAGTTTACAGAAACGGTTTTAGCTAAATTATTTGATACCGCATTATATACTATTCCACTATTACCAGATGAATTGATATAAACGCCATTAACTAAAAAGGCGTTATATGAATAATTTGAAAGAAATTGCTGAAATGTCGGGGTTTTTGTTTGATTATAAGGTATAAAAAAATACAACTCATAGCCGCCACTTGTTCCATCGGTGCCCGATATTTTAGCTAAACATACTTTTACGGAACTAGTTACGCTACCGCCTCCGGATGAGCTTATTTCCAAAGCGTCCTGATTCTCCGTTGCGTCGATCGTAATATTTTTTCCCGGTACAATCGGCAAATTCATCTCGACCTCGAAATCAAAAGTCTGTGTACCTGCGTATGCCTTACCGTCTGCAACTATTTGAGCGCCACTCGTCGAATCATATGTAACTACTGGCGTACCAGTAACGATATCAAGTTTTGTTAAGTCGTTCCAGCCTACGCCAGCGGCTCCCGTCGGACCCTGCGGCCCGGTCGCTCCAGTGTCGCCTTTCTCGCCCTGTGGGCCTGCGGGACCTGTATCACCTTTCGGACCCTGCGGCCCGGTCGCTCCAGTGTCGCCTTTCTCGCCCTGTGGGCCTGCGGGACCTGTATCACCTTTCGGACCCTGCGGCCCGGTCGCTCCAGTGTCGCCTTTCTCGCCCTGGGGACCTGCGGGACCTGTATCACCTTTCGGACCCTGCGGCCCGGTCGCTCCGGTGTCGCCTTTCTCGCCCTGGGGGCCTGCGGGACCTGTATCACCTTTCGGACCCTGCGGCCCGGTCGCTCCGGTGTCGCCTTTCTCGCCCTGGGGGCCTTGCGGGCCGCGTAATGCGGTTGTATTCAAATAGAAATGAATAATAAAAGGATCATCTGGGACCCCTGTCCCGGTCATTTCAATACCAGTTGAAACGGTTGTGTTTGCTGTTACTATGAATTGTGTCGTCTCCGGTACGCTCTCCGTCAGATAATATATAATAGCGTTCATTGTGTTCTGCCAGTCAAGGGGATATCCTTTCTTGAACAAATCACAATACCACAACTGAAAATCGGTAAAAGTCCAGCCCATTATAAAACCTCCATAAATAGCTTATTAAAATACCCGAAAAATTCGGTATATACATCTTCGAGCGCTGCCCGCAGCCGGATAACATAATCAGGCGATACAGCTTTATAACTCTCCGATACTGTTCCCGTGTGCTTCTGTTCTCCGGTCGTGTTTTCGCTACTTGTCGTTGCTCCAGTTACGGTCGTTTTATCCGTCGTGTTTTCGCTGGTCTCGCCCGTGTCCGTGCCTGATACGGTCGTATTTTTTGAATCGGTAAACGAATCCGTTCGAGTATCCTCGCCGCCGTCCGTCTGCTGACTGGTTGCCGTATCCGTTTGTTCAAGGCTCCCGACCTCTTGAAAGCGCGATTCTTCTTTTTCGACCGTTGAATTATTTGTCACGTTTACGGTCTTTCCGTATTCGGTCTTTGATGTTCCGCCGTTCGTTCCGCTCTCTTCGGTCGTCCCGGATTTTGTCAATTTATTTGTCCCGGCTTTTGTCCCGGTCGAATCGGTTGTAACATCGTTTGAGCCCTCTCCGGTCTTTTCCGATGTATTGTTGAACGTTTCGTTGTAGGTCGTCGTTTTTTCGCTCTCTACAAACATTTGCTCGACGATCTCTTTCTGCGCGTCAATAAGCGCGATCGCGCGGGGCGAGCGGATTTTCCATTCGCTTTTGAATTTGATATCGAAAATATCAAGTTCTTCCAGCCCTATTTCAGAGGTTATAAAATGATTGTAAAGAGCTTCGGCAAGGTCTGATTCTGTCCCGCGGCCAGTGATTCCGAAATATTGTTGAATCGTTTTCCCCTTGTCCGCTAAAAAGTCGCTTAGGCGCGTATTTACTGGATAATTCCATATCCCTCCAAACTTGAAATCAATTGTCATTGCTTTCCCCCTCAGTTTTTACCCCGTTTTCTTCGCCCTGGGCGGTTTTTTCTGTTTCCTCGCCTAGTTGCTCATCTTCGCTTGTTACGGGGTTTTTAAGCACCTTTTTCGCGCCCGTCAGTCCTCTGAAAATAAAATATAGAAATTTTTGAAACTTTGACCCATCCGGCGCGAACCCGTAAAGAATCCGCACCAATACAAGCAAAATTTCAACGGCTGTTAATACGTATCCGATAACTTGCATTATTTGATCATTTTGAATAATCGAAAGTACCAGAGTTACCATTTTCCTGCGCCTCCTCGTTTTCTATTTTTTTCAATGTGTTCGGCTCGATCGTGATGTTCGTTCCGAACAGTTTATTGACTTGCTTTAATGCCTTTTCCCGTTCATCGAAAGCGGCCGTAAACTGCGAATATATTTTTTCGTTGTTGCTGTCCGCTTCGTTCGTGATAAGGCGTTCCGCTTTCTCAATCTGTACGTTATTTATGCCAAGATAAGTTAAAATTTTGTTTTCGTACTTATCGACGGCGGACAAGTAGTCAAGCACTTTGAATTGAACGCCCGTGTTCATGAGATTTGATTTTTCCAGCCCCATTCCTTTTTTTGAGGACTTGCGCAACAAAATCAAATCGGCAAAACTTTTTATTTTCATGAAAAGTTTATTTGCGCTTTTCTCTTGTTCCTCTTCGATCTCCAAAATAAACGGCTGCCTATTTAATACGGTGTTTTGGTCCGCGGTCATTTCAAGCTCAACGATCTTTTTCACGTAGTGCATTACGTATAAAATCGGCGGTATCCTCGTATGATCGTTGAATACAAGCACAGAATTTTTATTATTAAGGTCACGTCTTACGTATCCATTCCCGCCGTATACCGTCCATTTTTCCGGGTAAAATGCGATGTTAAATTTTGAATCAGACGAAACAGGAAGCATTTGCAAGCCTAGAATATCATCCTCAAAAAAGCAAACCGCCGGAGCGTACCATAACCAACGATCAAGATTTACCATTCCGAGCTGTGTTTTTTCAATGCTTTCCGGTACGGTCCCGTATTTAAACCGCGACATGTATTGATTGAAATAAAAAAGCATTATTTCAAAAAAATTGTTATCGCACCCGGGGAAATGTATACCCCATTCGGAACAACATCCATTAAGATCAACCATTTTTTCACCTCTTACAATTCAATAGACTGTGCTAGCGGATAATTTATCACATCTTTATTTCCGACATTTGTCGCCGTCCAAAGTGTAACGCCGTTTTCAAATGCAAATTTGATGTTCTTTGCTACATTATCCGGTACTCCGTGAACATCTAAATCACCCGTTTTTACTGCGTTGTACGCTTGCATTTGTTGACTGTTTAAATATGTATTTATATCAATATAGCAGCCTATCCCGTTATGTTCCAAATCAATAGCAACAATGTTTTCATTTTTTGAATTTGGTTTTTGATATATAACAAGCAAATTTTCTTTATTTGCCATTCTCTCCGCGGATATGTCTAAAACATTATTGTTATATGTATTTTTTCTTATTCCTTTATATTCAGTAATATTTTGTACTAAACCCGCCGCAGATCCCGCCGCCGTTATTGCCGCCGTTGGATTCACGCCACCGCCTGCAAATGTTTGCGCGGTGGTCGCAACAAGTTGCAACGTATTTATACCAATACCGAGCGCGCCCGAGATCTTGGCGTTTTTATACCCTTGATAATCGTAGGAAACGGGCGGGGCTTCGATCATTGTGTTCGCGCCAAAAGCTGTGTTATAATCGCTAAAATCTATGTTTTGGTTCCTTAGCTTTATATAACTGCTTTCCCCGTCTGCGGTTTCTCCGTAATAACAATAAGCAAGCGAATTTTTCCTCAAATTTTTCAATGATGTTGAAATCTCTGCTCCGCGATATTTTATTACGATGTTCAAAAATTCGGGTGATAATTTATATAAAGAATCATTTAAATATTCGTAATATGTTGTCTTTTTTGTATACGTTTCCCCGTTCCCGTGTTTCAGCGTTGAAAAATTAGATCTCGCAATCGGCGAATATTTTAATTTTAATAATGAATAAGTGTTGCCGAGCTCTGTCCCGTTTGTAATTGTATAAACATTCGCACAATGTTTTTTACGATAATCTGATATAGATACCCCGCTTTCTGCTTGTATTAAAATATAATTTGTTCCTGATGATGTTTGCCCTATCGAAAAACCAGTAAAAGGCGCATATCCTTGATATTCTACTACTTTCAAAATATGCGAATCATTAAAACCGGCCGGGGTAGCAAAATTCATCAAAATATTATCTGGCCTAAATGATTCATAATAAACGGCTCGGGGTAATCCGCTTTTGCTTGTAATTAGCATTCCGATAATTGCGTTCCCGTCTACCGTTTCCGCCCCTGGATCGTCAAGCGAAAAATAAGAATATGAATTTACATTTGAGTTGCTCGAATCCCCGGCAACTTCATCCCCCATAAAATACGGGGTATCATAAAAAACCGCGTAACATTTCCAACCGTCCGGTAATGTCGTTCCATAGTTCAAATCTTTTTCCAGCTCTTGCGCTTCTTCGATATTTTCAATTTCAACATGGCTGCCCATACAATTATATAAATCTATAATGTTTGTTGAATCAATAAGCGCAATATTCGCCCGCGTTACAAATCCATCTAATGAGGATTGCGGATAGTCGCCGGACAAAAAGAAATTGTACCAATCATCAAGCGTATAATTTACCGTGACCGTCCCAACCGTAAGCCATGTAAAAGAATCAATAAAGGCGCAGCGCGTTTCAGATGTTACCGATGTGCCGGATTGTATTTGATTGATTATTTTTATATAGGTTGCTTCTTTTACGGTGAAATAATCGGCCGGGGAAAGCTCAAAAGGCGCGCCCAGTGCCAAAGGGCGCGCCAATGTGTAGCCAGTTTCAGACCCAACAAAAGAGGCCGCTAAAATAGCGGTATGTGCTGTAAGATTATATGCCCAGTTCCTTTTATTCATTCCGTTTTTATAAAAATAAACATGTGACGAAATAATCTTACTTGCCATTTTATTTTACCTCTCTGATAGCGTCGTTATATTTTGCCTTTTTGTTTACGTCGTATTTGATTCGACTATCTTTTCCCGTGGGGGACATCGGAATCCCGGAGAGCTTTTTAAACCAGGGATCGCCCGGCTTGAAATGGTTTCCGTTCTGTTTGATAATCTTCATTTTATGCCCCCGCTGCTGCCGAAAGCGTAAATTTTACCGCCGGCGTTACATACGAATACCCGATAAAGCCGCGACCTTTCAAGAAGTGATTCCAATATTCGCCGCGCGGGTTGAAAATGTTGTTGCCGTGCATGACCTCTTTATCGTAGAGCTTCACGCCGCGACGGGATACAAGTGCCGCATACATTCCGGCGGTTGCTCCGGTCGTTCCGAATCCGTCAACCTTGATGATCTCATTAACGCCGAAATCAATGTCATTATGGTAAACCTGCTTCATAGCCGATCTAATCATCTCAAACACAATCCCATTGATCAAAAGCACGGTATCATCTTTGGGGATATTGTTAATTACGGCCGCTTTGTTGTACTGCGTCTGGCTCCACTGGATCGCCTCTGCCGCCGTTCTGATTGCCGCAATAATAGATTCAGCTTCCGCCGCGGTTAAGTATTCCGCCGTAGCGTTTACGGCCGTGTCGATCGTCTGTCCGTAAATATCCCCAGCGCCGAACATTTCGCGAACTGCAAGATATTTATCCATTTTGTAGGATTCAGCCGTTACGCCGATACTTTCGTTAATAATGTTTGCGAAAGCCTCGTTTGACAAGACAGCGGTTGAAATCTGTTCATCGGATAGAGTCGTCCAATATTGCATTCCGTAATTGACGGCAAACAATTCGATCGTCATCGCCGGCTTTTTAATAACGAAAGGATCAATGCTTGAACCGTCGGTCAAAGTGGGCGGGTAAGCCTCGCCAGCGGTCGGCCCGATGTAGTCATGTTCGATAAATCCGCCATAGGGGACCTCGCCTTTGTAGAAAGTTCCGAAATCTGCGCCGCCGAACTTGAAACCAGTTACAAGCTGCTTTCCGATCTTCGTGATCATATCCGACAAAAAGCTAGCAACGGCGGAGGAATCGAAATCAGACGACTTGATGTAATATCCCAAAGTAGAGATATTATTTCTAACGGATTCTGGGATCCTCGTTGCATAGGTCGGCATGTTGATTAAACTTTGTGCCCAGGTTAAAAACTGCGGTACTGCCATTTTCTTTTTACTCCTTATCTTTCAAAATATTTGAGAACCTGTTTTTCAAGTTCATCGTTTTCGTTGTTTCTTTTCGGAGGTGCGGCAAATGCCTTTTCGTATTTTTGGGTAAGATCGTCGATCGCCTTTTGCCGTTCCTCGTTCGCTTTCGTAATCTCTTCGACCTTTTGCGCAAGCGCTTTTTCAAGCTCTGAAATTTTTGTTTCCATTTCTTCAGATGTCATTGTTTTACCTCCTATATTTTGTGTAAGAAAAGCGGCGTACTTTTTTAATTTTCTCAAATCGCATTATGTCAGCATGCCACCGGGGGGCAACGCTTCTACCGTTGGACAGTCCCGGAATCATTCCCGGCTATTCTCCGAAAAAAATAAAACCGCGCGCCGCTTTGGCTTACGGTTTTATTTTAGCATGTTTTTTTTCCTTTGTCAATGGGATTTAGTTTTATTTTTTTTCAATAGGCAGCACCTCACTGATGATTTTTTTATCTAACAAATCGCGCGCGTCTTTTATGAGCTCTTCCGCGCAATCCGCTAACATGTCGGCTAGTTCAATCAATTTTTGATAGCTTTCAAAAGTTTTTGAATTTGTCATTATAGACACTTTCCCGTTCTTTTTGTAAACATAGCACGATAGCCCCGTCCCGGTCTTTGCTTTTAGCGCCCTGTATTCCGCAAATCCTCTTTTTTCGTTATTCATCTCTTTCACTCGCTTTATATTTCATTAAATTCGCACAACTGTTTAAAATTTCGTACATTTCGGCAAATTCTTGTTTGTTATCATCCGCCGATGTAAAAACTTTGTCAAACCTTTCTTTTGATAATATAAGAATTGCATAATCAGCCTCGAAAGCGTCCCTCAAATTTTTGAGCGCTTGTTTTGTTCTTTTATCTTCCGTTTTTTTAAACCTCCTTAAAATGGCAATTCGTTATTTGCGTTTTTCGCTGTCATGAAATCATATTTGAATACTGTAACCGTCTTGCTTTCGGTGTCAAGTATATAATCTTGTAACTTGATAGACCCCGAAAATTTTGGTACCGTCACCGTCCGAAAATTCGCCGTATAAGCTATATCATCAATCTTGATAACATGCTTTATAAACTCGTCCCCGGTCTTTTTGTTCTTTCTCCTGTTTGCAAATAGGAAAACAGCTTTTTCAATCGTTGTTCGGTTGGTTTTGTTGTTGTCTCCCGTAAGGTTCGCCCAAAATTTGTACAAATCGCCGTCACTGTTATCGAATGCGATTTTAAGACGATCGATAAAAGGCTTTTCAATTTCCATTTCGTTCACCTCTTCGCGATCTCGTCTATAACTTGTTGTCGTAATTCTTCATTCTCAGCCGCAATTCGTTCATACGCTTTTCGGAGTTCTTCGTCCCAAGCGTCTTGTGAGTAAACGCCGCCCGCATCGTACCCCGTTCGCGCTTCTTTATACGCCCGCGAAACTAAATCATCCGGCATAACTTTTTTGTATAGATTAGCAAGGTCCGCGGCGCTCATGCGATTTATTTTTCGCAAAAGCTCCTCAGGTACATCATCCTGATTGAAATCGGTATAAATTTCGCCCGTTTCTTCGTCAATCTCCTGTACGCCAAATAAATTTTCTTTGATTCGCTGTTTTACCTCTGAACGCCTGTATAAGTTTTGATACTGTTCCTTTCGCCGGTAAATATATTCTTCGGCGGATACTACCCCGCCCGTCTCGCGTTCCGTCGTCTGAATCGCCTTTTTAATATTTACCCATGAAAGATTGAGTTGTTTTCCCGGATCTTCGCCCTGTTCCCTGGCGCGCTGCCTTGCCTTGTACATTGAATCATATAACCTCTCAAGATCATATTCTTCAACGCCTTGTTCCTTAATCCATTGGCGCGCGGCCTTTTCGGCCGCGCTGTCAACTTTTAATCTGTTATACTTACTCATTTTTTTAACTCTCTAATAACAAACCAAAACTTTCAAGCAAATTATAAACACCAAGACGTATACCGTAATCATCAAAAAAATCTTTATATAAAAATGTTCCCAAATAAGATGACTTATTTGCATAAATTGATATAAAAATATACTCTCCTCTAATGCCAATTACTTTTTCATACTTGTAACTATACCCGAATTTTTCAAGCATATTTTCAACTCTGATTTTATTTCCATCAGCTCCTTTGAAAAATTCTTTTGATAATTTAACTTGATCTTCACTGAAAAAATAATTTTTGTTAGTCATTTTTCTTCCTCCTATATATCGCGGTAGGTCGCAACCCTTTTATGCTTCTATTATATCATACCACCCCCCCCCTCGTAAATATAAAATCGCCTAATCTTCCAATCTTTTTTTTATGCAATTTGCACAATTAAAAAATTATATCATTTTTCGCGATCGTGTATGTACGTTCGGCGAATGCGATCGTCATGTCCGGATATACTTTCGGATAAATACCGCCCCGCAACTCCATACCCTCGAAGATCTTCCCGTCCTTGATTTTATCGAACATTTCCGGAGACCCCCCGCGACCGTGTATTTCCATTCGTCCCCGAATTTCTCCGCGTAAATCTTGCGCCCGATAAACTTGCACTCATTCAATCTTTTTTTTATGCAATTTGCACAATTAAAAAATTATATCATTTTTCGCGATCGTGTATGTACGTTCGGCGAATGCGATCGTCATGTCCGGATATACTTTCGGATAAATACCGCCCCGCAACTCCATACCCTCGAAGATCTTCCCGTCCTTGATTTTATCGAACATTTCCGGAGACCCCCCGCGACCGTGTATTTCCATTCGTCCCCGAATTTCTCCGCGTAAATCTTGCGCCCGATAAACTTGCACTCATTGAATATTTTCGCCGTCCAGTCTCCCAACCCGTCGCCGATGTTTACGCCTTTTATCGCGTCCAAGTCGGTTGTTTTCAGGTGCATTGAATCGGTATCCCCGTAAAGATAATTTTCATAATTTGCCCGGATTGTTCTAGACAAAATAAGCCGCCCAAATGAATTGATACAGCACGCAACAGGCAAATAACCCGAGCCGCCGATATAATTTTCTTCGGCCTTTTCAAAATGCCCCTCTTTTATCGTGTATTCGGTTTTATACGGATTCGCGCCGAACTGCCCCGTAATTGTGTTACATAAAAACTTAGCCGCAACGCCGCGCGCCGTTCCTTTGTTCCGTTCCTTTTCGGTAAAAAATATTTCCCCGTATCTCCTTAACTCTTCATGAACTTTTTTCCGAAAAACATATACATACTCGATATTGATTGAAAAAATGTTGTAATTCTCAAACAATATTTCGTAATCGTTTGAATCAAGCATAATGGCCGGAGCATTTGAAAGCAATGCTATTTTCGGCAAGTATTTCCCCGGGTCAATTTTTTCATTATTCGTGATTCTGATTGCCGGAATGCCGTCCGGCTTCAATTCGGCCGAAAGCTCCGTTATTTTGTATATCACATAAAATTGCGCACGATCCGGGCAGCGCTCCACAAAGTCCGCGTAAGTGTATTGAAATGCGTTTCCATAGGGCAAAGCGCATTTACAATATATCGCCGGATACATGCTTTTTTTATCCAGCACAACCCCCGCCCCGGTATATTGTTTGGCCGAGTTTTTCAATAAATTTAATCCGCTCTGATACATGCCCGATTTTCTGATATCGTCATCAACTGTTTTTGGCAATACCGGAAAAGTCTCCCGAAAGCGCTTTTTCCCGATCATCGGCTCTCCCTCTCCATAAATCGCGAAAAGCTGGTTTTTCCCTATACTCGATATCGTGTTCCCAAAAATCGAAACCCCGGTTATATTTTTTATTTCGTCCGAAAATCTAAAATAAGCCGATTTTTGCGCCATAGCGCCGCGCAAGCATGTTTTTAATAAACTTACACACGGCGCCCCCTTTTCGCCCGCCCAGTCGCTCAAAATCGGCGTAAAATCGCAAGTTCCGAAACTTTTTTCCAAATCTGAAAGCGGGCTTTTCAATATTGCCATAAAATCGCGGATATAAATAACTCCTCGAGCGCAACGCAGCGCGATCGCGTTCCAGTTCAACGACTTGTCAATAAAAACTTTGAATTGCTTCGCGGCCGGTTCATGTGTTACGCACTTATACCCGCTTTTCAAGGCATGAGCCAGGATAAACCGCCCCCAGGCTTTCGCGTTATCCAGGTAAACAGACGAGGAGCCCGGCAAACGTTCGAAAAAGGCGAAAAGCTCCGAGATCGTGCAACCGCAAGCCTTTTCAACATCGCCCAAAGCCGCCCAAGCGTTCACAACACCATGCCCCAACGTGTCGGCCGTGGCTATGTCCACACAGTTCATAGAGACAAAAAAACGCCTTTCAGTCAAATAACCCTTTTCGGTTTTCTTTTGCGCCCGGTATTTTCGCATATACTCGCGCTTGTACTCTGTCCGATTCATGATCCTATTATCGCACGCGCCCCCCCCCACTGTCAAAAAAAAAGTGCATAAACTCATTTGTGCACAATGTCAACATGTCTACACAATGCGGCTTTAAATGGCCGCATGTGTAAACAAGTTAACAAAAACTCCCCTCCTTTCCTTTTCGCGCGCATTATGCGCGTATAAATATATATATATAATCCTATTCACCCCACACCCCGATCTAGAGTGTGGACACGGTAAAGCTAACGTATAAACGTTATCTTTACCTGAGGGAATGGGCTTTACCGTGTTCACACACGGTTTTCGCCC
>ERZ824473.4562-NODE-4562-length-12154-cov-2.478800_pt1 | contig 12154 bp, 2 predicted proteins | sample MGYA00519874_ERZ824473 | MGnify/ENA primary metagenome ERZ824473 (study PRJEB31778, sample SAMEA3449151) | human gut metagenome | biome: human gut; feature: human-associated habitat; material: faeces | place: United Kingdom | collected 2010/2012 ... | reverse complement strand
GAACCGCCAACGGCAGCCCAGCGCCAGCACGCCGCCCAGCAGCTCCACCAACAGGTAGCGCACCGGGATGGGCGCCCTGCAGTGGCGGCACCGCCCGCGCAGGAATAGCCAGCTGAATACCGGGACCAGATCCCCGGCGGTGAGCGCAGCCCCGCATTGCGGGCAAAAACTGCGGCCGGTCAACGGATTTTTACCCCGGGGCAGCCGCCAGGCCACGACGTTCATAAAGCTGAACAGCGCGGCCCCCAGCAAAAACGCGATGAGCCCCAGCAAACCTTCCATCAGCAGCATCACGCGCCCTCCGATCTGTCAAAGCGGATGCGCTGCTCGGCCCGCCAGACAGTATAGCCGGTCTCGGCGTCGTACAGCGCGCGCATGTCGCCCTCGGCGTAGAGCAGCTGCTCCACGGTGTAGCCGTCCTCGCTGATCTGCAGCAGAGTCACAGCGCCGGGCAGAGCGCCCAGGGTCTCGATTTGTCCGGCGATGCCCTCAGCGAAGCCATCGTGGGTGGATTGGTCGGCAAACGGCGTACCGGCAGAGTAGCATTGGGCCGACACGGCGCGGGCGGCCAGCTGGGCGGCCTTGACCTGGGTCAGCGCGGCGCGGGCCTTGCCCTGGCGGTCCAGCTCGGTATAGCCGGCCAGGCAGACAAGGACCAGCGCGGCGGCGCAAAACGCGAGCAGCAGCTTTTCCGCCATCGAGAGCGGCGGAGCATCCTGGAACCCCCGGACTTTCGCGCCGATACGATCAGACAGCATCCCGCCGCCTCCCTTCAGTTGGATTTTACTTTTGTGCAGACTAAAGTATACTGTACCTTGCGACAATATGCAAGGCGATTCGACAAATTTTATGTTATATAAGAACGGAATTCTTTGGCCGACGGCAAGGGGCAGCCACCACAAAAACCTACAACTAGTGCCCGCCGCCAAGGCAAACTACCATATTTCCTCTTGCAACTTGCAAACTGTTATACTATAATGAACCTACTTATATTGGAGAATTCTGTCGATTTTCGTCGACCGCCCGGATATAAACGAGGTACACTTGTGCTGCCTATTATAAAGGAAATCAAACAAAAACTGCGCACCGCCCGGGGCTTCACGATGGTGGAGCTGATGGTCGTGCTGCTCATTCTTGGCATCCTGGCTGCCCTGGCAGGCACCGGGCTGATCGCCTATGTCCGCCTGGCCCGGTTCGAACATAACGAATCCGGCGCCCGCACCGTGTTCCAGACCGCCCAGATCGCCCTGACCCGCAAGGATACCAGCGGCGATATGGATACATTTTTGACGGAGCTGCGCGAAGTCGGCACGCTGGGCGACCACTTCAGCGCTGATGGATTGAGCGAACAGTTCGGTGACGGAGCCGCGGAAAAAGCCAATGCCTTCAACAGCCAGATCTACGCGTTGTACTATGATAAGGCAAACCCCGACAGCGACGCCAGCAAGATGGTGCGCGGCCTGTTGGACCCCTACGTCTACGATGAGTCGCTTTTCAACGCGTCCATTGTGGTGGAGGTGGACAGCCTGACCGGGCAGGTCTACTCCGCTTTTTACGATACAGCGTCCGATAAGCTGCGCTTTGCCTCGGATGACGGTGCCGACGGCGCGATGCTTATTGACGACCGCAGCTACGGCCACCGCCGCGGTGATTCGCTGGTGGGCTACTACTCGGCCGAGGACACCGTCAACGTGGTGGCCCTGAGCCAGACCCGCCTGAAAGTCAAAAACCTGCAGCTCATCAACAACGAGACCCTGACCTTAAACTGGAGCGGCAACAGCAAAAACGGCGACATCGACACCATTTATGACGCTGAATTCTACGATGCAACGACCAATGACCCCCTCTTTAAGCTGGAGATCGAGTGGAGCCGCGTTCTTGCCGACCCCACCCACAACAACGCCCAGATCAAGGTGTACCGGCCCAACGCTGATGGAAACGGCTGGAGCGAAACGTACCAGGACCACACCTTCCCCCTCAGCTACAGCAAGGGCCGCTTTATCCTGACGCTGGACGCCATGTGCGACGCCAACCTGCTGCGCGCCGCCGAAAATGACGGTGCCGACCTGAGCTCCACCAAGACCACCCTGTTCAGCATTACACGCCTGACGGACAATGTTCCTAAAGATGTTTACGTTAAGATGAAAGCACGTCCTAACGCGAACTTTCAGGATCTTTATACCGAAAGCAAACCGCAGCAGTCCAATACCGAAAATACATTGTTTGCCGCAGGCAGCAATGCAGGCGGCGGCACGTTGAAATACTTCCGCCACCTGTACAACCTGCGCTGGGTAAATAGCGGCGAATATGCCTTTACGGGTAAAAACACCGCCCTGGATTGGACCGACGGCAGCGTCACCGTCTACTGCTCGCCCGAGAAGAAGAACGCAGAGCCTGTGGCCAAGGTGCCCAGCCGCACCGGCGAGGTCGTGGCCTGGCCCACCATCCCCGCCATCGGCAAGGACGTCACCCTCAACGGCAGCACCGGCGGCAGCGGGCAGGCGGTCATCAGCAACCTGCAATTGCGGGGCAGTTCTATCGCTGCCGTGGAGCGGAAATATGCCGGTGAAGCTGCCTACAAGGCCCGCGACCACTACCTAGGCCTGGTGGGTGAAAACAACGGTACACTGAAAAATATCACCCTGCGCGACCCCGATGTGCAGATCAACGCCGAGGTCAGATCCGCAGGCGAGCAAAACGCCGACACCGCCATGGCGATGGATGCCAACGGCACCCAATACCTGCAGGCCCTGGCCGATACCGACCCCGACTACCGCACCGAGATCTGGTCGGTGGGCGCGCTGGCGGGCGTGGACACCGGCAGCCTGACCAACTGCATCGTCGACCGCAGCAGCCGCCGCGGCGCTGAGGCCAAGGTCACCGCTGTGCTGACCTTCAGCAGCAAGACTACCGGCGTGAACCGGGTGGACGGCACCTCGTACAAAGACGAACCCCACGGCATCGGCGGGCTCGTCGGCTTTGCCATGCCCGAAACCGGCGCCAAGCTCACCGGCCTGACGCTGGACCAGAACGTCACCGTGGCGGGCATCTTCCAGGATAAGGACGCCGCCAACAACAGCGGTGCGGATACCGGCACCAGCGCCGATACAACAGAAAAAGCACGCTATAACGCCATCGCCAACGAAAACGAGAGCCAGACCCTCTGGCGCGCCGTGGGCGTGGGCGGCGTGGCCGGTGTACTGGACGCCACCAACCTGACCGGCACCGGGAACGCCGAAAACCTCAAGGACATCACCAACAAGTCCACCGTGGTGGGCAATGCCTTCGTGGGCGGCATCACGGGCAACCTGTACTCCACCACCGAGAACGACAGCAACGCCAACACCCTGACCGGCCTGGCCAACCAGGGCACCGTGCTGGCCGGGGCCAACTACCAGGGCAGTACCGCAGGCCAAAGCCGCGTGCTGGGCCAGTTCTTCGGCGGTATTGCGGGCTATGCGCGCAACCTTGTACTGGATGAGTGCCACAGCGCCACCCGCAGCGGCCTGAGCGAGACGACCCTGACCAACCTTGTGCAGGCGGGCTATAACGCCGACGGTACGTTGAACGAGAACAGCCCCCTCAAGGGCGACTTTGTCGGCGGCCTGGTGGGCTTTGGCCGCGACGTCCAGATGACCAACTGCTACACCGAGTCCGGGTATGTGCTGGGCCGCAGCTTCGTGGGCGGCTTTGTCGGCGGTTTTGTGGGCAGCAACCTGTACACCAGAGGCGGCACCAACAACAGCTATGTGTTCGGCAACCGTTACGTGGGCGGTATCGTCTCGGTCAACGGCCTGAACAGCACCATCGAAAACATGACCAACAAGGGCCTGGTGGCAGGCCTGGGCGCCAATGCGGCCTACGTGGGCGGCATTGCGGGCGTCAACGATGCTGCCTGGGGCAAGCAGGACAGCGCGGCCCTCACCAACAACGAGACCGCCAAACTGGTGGACAGCGTCAACAGTATGTCTACTGTTGAGGTAACGGATAAAAACAAGATTGCGCTGCTGCAGCAGTTGAGCCAGACCAGGGACGGCACCCCCCACTATGCCGATTTCGTGGGCGGCGTGGCCGGCTGCAACGGCACCAACGGTCAGATCAGCTGGCAGGCTGGGTCCGACAAGGGCGCGGCCCTGGGCGCGGTGCTGTACGGCGGCAGCTTTGTAGGCGGCGTGGCGGGCTACAACGACGCCACCGCCACCATCACAAACAGCCAAGCCACCATCCTCAGCGTCACCGGCACCATCGTGGCCACCGGCGACTGCGTGGGCGGCGTCATCGGCCTGAACGGCGCGGCCAGCCTGCCCACCGTGCAGGTCAGCACCAACCGCATCGAGGGCGTCCACTTTGTGGGCGGCGTCATCGGCGCCAACCTGCCCGCGAACGAATTCAAATTTGTCAACGCCGGCGGCACGGCGGCCAACGCCGCCACCATCGGCACCGGACGCATCGTGGCCGACGGCGTGGCGGGCGGTATTATCGGCTACAACCGCGTAGTCAACGCAGATACGCTGAAAAACGCCCTGCAGAACAAGAACGGCACCATCGCGGCCGACCTGCAGACCTTGCTGCCTAAGTTCAGCAGCGGCAACGCCCTCGACGAGCCGGCGCTGAACCCTAGCGGCAGTGCCATCACCCTGACGAGCCTGAGCAACCAGTTCAACATTTACGCCAACGCCTACGTGGGCGGCATCATCGGCTACAACGCAGCCGACACCACCCTCACGCTGGAAAACGCCAGCAACGGCAACCAGAGCCAGGCACAGTCCTACGGCGGCCTGGCCCTCAGCCCCAGGGATGACGCGGCCAACGGCGGGGCCTATATCTTGGACAGCGGTGTCTCGCTGGGCGAGCTGGACCCCGACCACAACGGCTACTTTGCGGGCGGCATCATCGGCTGCACTACGGCCAAAACCACGCTGAATCATTGCACCAACTACGGCGGCGTGCAGCACCCCGTGGCCGCAGGCGGCCTGACCGGCGTCAGCGACGGCACCATCACCGACGGCAGCATGGTCAACTCCATGGGCAACCAGCAGGAGGGCTACCGCTACCTGGGCGGCATCGCGGGCATCAACAACGGCACCATCACCAACTCCGCCCCGGCGGAAAGCAGCAGCATCCGCGGTGGGCTGGACATCGGCGGCGTGGCCGGTTATAACAGTAAATCCGGCGTTATTACGCTGGAAAATGCCAACGGCAATGTCTACGGCATCACCGTCACCGGCGGTGTGGCAGGCTATAACCTGGGCACCATCACCGCCAAGAGCGTGACGGTCAAAGTCAGCGGCACCACCCAGACCGGCGGTGTGGCGGGCTTGAATGCGGCATCTGGTACGATTGGCCAGAACCCGGCGACCCCGAGCAGCATATCCATCACCGTGCAAAACGGCACAACCGTTTCCTCCACCACCCAGGGCGGCGGCGTAGCAGGCCGCAACGAGGGCCTGATCCAGAACGCCACGAACCGCGCAGGCTCTATCCAGGTGGTAAACCAGTATGCGGGCGGCATTGCCGGCAGCAACAGCGGCCGCATCTACGGCTGCATGCACGCAGCCAGCGGCAACCGTGTGCTGTATACCGGCGGTGGCTTTGCAGGCGGCATTGCCGGCTGCAACGAGGTCGGCGGCGAGCTGGAGGTCGTTACCATGAATGGCAGCGTTACAGCAGCCAACGGCGAAGCCGGCGGCGTGACCGCCCATAACTACGGCAGCATCACAACGTCCCGGGTCTACGGCGCGAATATTCGCGGCACGTCGGACGCCATCGGCGGCATTACAGCCTGCAACGAAGCCGGTGCAGTGATCAGCGATGCGAACCTGTTCAATATGGCAAAATTCGGCGGCGACGTGCGCCTGTACGGCCCGGCTACCCGGGTGGGCGGCCTGGTCGGCTATAACGCAGGCTCCCTCAGCAAGGGCAATGTGCGTGCGGATTCCCTCAGCCTTGCCAACCTGACCGCCGACGACAGCACTGTCACGGCGGGCGGCGCGCTGGGCGAAAACACCGGCACGGCTGAGAACGTGACCGTAAGCACCAACCTGCAGGACAGCATGGCAAAATATCTCAACCTGGGCGGCGTTGCTGGCAGCAGCAGCGGCACCTTAAGTAATTGTACCTATACGGGCGCCATCGGTAAGGATAACGGCTTTACCACCGTGGGCAGCACCGTGGGCGGCATCGTGGGCAGCAACGACGTGGTGTATAACACCGACGGCACGGCCGCCGCCACCGGCAAGGTGAAGGACTGCGAGGTCGGCTATATCGAGCTGAAAGTGCAGGGTGCCTCCAACGTGGGCGCCAGCCAGGACGCTGCCACCAAGATGAACAGCGCCGCCCATATCGGCGGTATCGTGGGCCGCAACCGCGGCGAGATCACCGGCAGCACCGTCGGCAACAAAGACAAAACGGGTAGTATCATCACCGCCCGCAGTGGCTTTGTGGGCGGCGTGGCCGGCTCCAACAGCGGCAGCATCTCCACCAGCGGCGGCCTGGACACACAGCGCCTTGTAAAACAGATCAACGCCTGGCTGGAGGTGCCTTATAAAAACGAGACCACCACCGACGAAAACGGCAACAAAGTCACTGCCAAAGTGGTAGACACCGACAAACAGAACGCCAACCTGAACCAGATGGTCCGCGTACTGACCGGCAAGGCCAGCGGTGATGCAGAGACAAAACTGCAGACCGACTTTAAGGCCATGCAGGGCTTTGATACCCTGACCTATGGCGATAAAAACTATGATACAGTTTATACCAACCGCAGCGTCAACCAGCTGCTGGTCTCGCTGCGGGGCGGCAGTGGTTGGGGCCATTTCGCCAACGGCTACCTGGGCGGTATCACCGGCTTTAACGATGTCACCGGCCAGATCACAGACAGCGCCAGCGGCCAGTGGTTCGTCTACGCCGATAACATCAACCAGAGCTGGGGCGCCGTAGGCGGTGTCATCGGCCAGAACGAATCGGATGCAGAATCTAATAGTGGTCTGGTTAATTTCGCTGCCGTCCGTCGTTTTGTGCGCGGCAAAGGCCGCTGGGATGGCAGGTATAACGCCAGCAAGGATGATGATGCCAACGTAGGCTGCGAGGAGTACTCCACCAATGCTAACCTGGTGGATAACTATGTGGGCGGTGTTATCGGCACGCAGGAAAACCGCACCGGCGACCGCTGGACGCTGGAAAAATGTGTCAATATTGGCACGGTGTTCAACAGCCGCTCTAACAACGCGGGTGGTGTGCTGGCCTACTGGCTCAGCTACGGCGGTACGCTGACCAACTGCTATAACTTTGGCGAGATCACCACCAACTCCAACAACGGCCAAAGCTCCGGCACTGTTGGCGGCGTGGCAGGTTACTTCAATAATCCTGTTGCCGGTACGGCGGCCAACCTGTACCGCTGCAGCAACTATGGCAGCGTAAAAAAGATGACCTACGGTGCCAACGACGTAGGCGGTGTTTTTGGTAAGGTACAGCTGGCGGATGACCATAACAGCGATGCCATGACCATCAATATCATAGAGTGCGTCAACGGTTCCAATGTGCAGCTGCAGGCGGCATCGATGTCTGTCGGCATCTTCTGCTATATTGGTCCGTGGAAGGCTATCCCCAACGTTGAGGTCAACATTGACCGCTGCCGTAACTATTGCACCGAAATGTGGGGTACAAACCGCTCGGCAGGCATCTGGGGCAACCGCGGCAACGGCAGCACCTCTAACAAGAAAACGACCATCACCAATTGTTTTGCCTTGTATAAAAGTAAGAACAATACTGGCAGCAGCTGGTTCCCGATTGCCTATCGCCAAACAGCCAATGAAAAACTGACGGGTTCCAACAACTACTACATGCAGCTGGATATGAGCTTCAATGGTTATTCCGGCATTGCTGGGCTGCAAGAGGGCCTGGGCCGCACCAATGTTACAGGGGGATGGAGCCAGGGTACCAATGAAAGCGAAGTAGGCGGCGGTGCGACTACCGACGTAAAAGCGCATCGCCTGTATGCCGGTGTGGACAGCGGTGCCAACGCCGCCCAGGATGGCGACAACTTCTATCACTTCTTTGCGATGCTGCCAAAGATTTCAAGCGATGGCAGACCGATCGTCTCGATGCAGGCTGTAAAAAAGAGCAGCTCGTATATTACCACCTTGCCGGGCCAAAACTTCTCGGAAACTTCGTCTGTGCGTTATATCTTTGCAAAAGATGCCAAGGATCTGACCCAGTATCCTGTGCCGGAGGAATGGAATGTCGGCAAGATCCTGCTCCTCTTCGACGATGTCAACGGTGACAACAAGACCAGCAAGGAAGATATTACCGATGAGGTGCTCCAACGCTACTACAGCAATATCCTGGACAACAGCGCCCCGGATGCCCCCACAGGACTGAAAATCGAACGCAGTGATGCTACCGGTTCCGGCAACGAGAGTATTTACGGCCGTTATAACGTGACCTGGAATGCCCCCACCACCGGCAGCCCGGCCATCTACTACCATATCACCGTTTACGAGACCGATGAAAACGGCGACCGTATCGGCAATACCTCCCTGCTGGAGGCCGATGCCTACGACACCCGCTTTACCTTTGAAAGTAAGGCCGAGTGGAAGGGCCGCTATTTCAAGGTCAGCGTGGCCGGCGTCAACAACAAGGGTACCGGCACGACAGCTGCTTCGGGCCGGCAGCAGTTTGTCCGCGCCCTGCCCACGCCGGAGCTGGAGGTTCGCCTGATGCCCACGCCGGAGGAGGGCGGCCATGTTCAGTTCAGCCAAAAGCTGGTGCTGACCAATGCCGATGAATACGATAAGTTGATGCAGAACAGCGGCCTGGCCGATTGGAGCGTCACAGTCAAGGTCGGCGGCGATAACGGCGACACCTACCAGTTCAGCAACGGGAATACCACGCCCAAACGCATTTCGGAGAGACTTGGCAGCAGCCAGCGTATGACGGCGGAAGCCACCAGCAGCGACCAGCGCTGGATGCGTTCCAGCCAGTATGACGAGACGGTGTATATGCCGGTCTCCTGGGTCGTGGTTCCCAACGACAGCACATGGGGCAACAGCAACTCCGGCCTGGCCGAGGGCAGACTTGCTGCCAAAAATGTCAAAATTACCGGCGCTACCATCGACGACCTGGCCGTAACGGTTACGCTGAACTTTACCGCCAGCGTCAGCGGCACACAGCCCACCTACCGCGTCATGCTCATGGGCCGCTACCTGGGCGATGAGGCCGTCACGCTGAACGGCGAGGAGGTCAATCTCAAAGGCCAGTACATCACGCTGGCTGCACGCCAGAACGTTGTGCCCAACAGCAACACTACTTTTACCTTCAATAACCTGCCGGACGACACCCTGACCAACTATGATAACTGGACGGTCGTGGCTGTGCCGGTCACCAGCGGTTTGGGGGATGTGGTCACCCGTTGGGATGCTGCCGATGCCGAAGCGCTGGCCAAGCTGCAGGCTTCCTCTGCCGAGCGCCCGGCGTCCTGGTATGGCGGCCTGGAGATCGTGCGGGAAAGCAACGGCTACAGCTTTGCCAACCTGACCCCGCTGTATTTTGTAAGCAAGGATCTGACAGACTACAGCAACTGGGCCGGCTATGCCACGAACCAGGTCATTTTTGAACAAAACAACATCACCGTTGCCCAGGCCCCGAAGTTGACGGGCGTGCCTGCCGACGGCGACCTGTACCTGAATTACGACGCCGACAAGCTGGCCAACGACAACCAGCTGGCCTACACCTTTACCTGGACCCAACCCGGCGAGGCGGCTGCCAGCGGCGGCAACACCAAGTATAAGCTGACGCTGTACGGTGTGACCGAAACCAGGGATGAAAACGGCAATGTAATTTCTACGGCGGAGGAGACCATCACCCTGCCGGATGATGCCAACAGCAAAGTCCAGTACAAGGACGGCACCTACAGCTACACCCTCCCTATCGATACCGACCTTGCGGGCGGCAGCAACAGCTGGCGCTTTGATAAAGTGCGCCTGCGCGTCACCCGCGATACCACCGGCACCACCCAGGGCATCGGCGCGGCCGACACCGCCGTCTATACCGTGCTGCGCCGCCTGCAGCAGGTGGGCGAGCCCGGCCAGGTGTTCCCCGTGGATACCAGCAATGCCGAACAGACCCGCTATCAGATCAGCTGGCCTGCCGTCTCGGATGAACGCGTGGACCACTATGAGCTGTGGGCACAGGTGCAGACCACCAACGCCGCCGGCACCACCCTGGGCGAAGCCTTTAAGCTGCACCCGGCGGATGGCGACAGCACCACGCTCATCAAAGACACCCAGACCATCGTGGACCTGGAAGCTTACCAGGGCGAAACGCTGGTGTTCTACGTGGTGGCCTGCCCGGCAGACGGCGACACCACCGTGCTGCGCAGCCCCAACGGCGAGGTCAGCGACCCGCAGACCATCATCCAACGCACCGAGGCCCCGGCCATCAGCAAGGTGGACTTTACCTGGACGGGCAAGGCCGTCAATGACGCCCTGCCGCTGATGAACGCTTTCTGCAATGACCTGACCATCCGGATGACGGTGGACAAGGCCGATGCCGCCAGCTACTTCTTTACCGGCTATTTGTTTGATGATGAGGCCGACTACATCGAGGCCTGCGCCAAGGCCAAGACCTGGATGAACGACCCCACCAAGGAAAACCTGGACGCCCTGAATGCCGCCCTGCGTGAGGATAAGGCAACGCTGATGATCCCCGAAGCCTCCAAGACCGTGGGCAGCGAGACCCAGGTCAGCGGCGATGGCACCACCGTGTCCTACACGGTCACGCCCAACGCCAACGCTTTTACCATGCAGCCCGCCGACGCCAACCGCTACCTGCTGCCCGCCCTGCGCGCCATGGTGGCCAACAGCGAGACGGCAGCTACTTCCTCCTCCTGGAAGTTCTACGTGCCGGACGATTATGCCGCGGCCGCAGGCGCTTTGCACCTGCCCAAGATCCAGCTGGACAAGCCGGAAAAAGACGGCGTTCTCAGCGTGACCTCGGTGGAATCCACGGTGGAGGGCAAGCTGTACGGCACCGAGGGCGAAGCCTGGAAACCTGACAGCGCAGAGATCACCATCCACCAGTACGCTGTGCAGTGGCCTGCCGTCAACGAGTACACCGATACCGACGGCACCACCCGCAACTTTGCCGAGAAGTACCGCTTCCACGTGACGACTGCCGCGGATATGCCCGCTGACGACCAGAACTGGAAAGGCTACGACATCCGCTTTACCGTGGCCCCGGCGGATGTGGTAACGGAAAATGACGATGGTACGCAAACCATAACGACCCACCGCGGCGATATTTTGAAGGTGGAAAAACTGCCCGCCGACAAGACCGATGAGGATGCCAACTGGCTGGACATCACCGAGGCCGCCCGCAACATTGCAAACGAGGGCACCGAGGATGAGTATGTCTGGTACGATTTGAGCATTGTGCAGGTGACCCGCACGGTGACGAATGATGACGGTACGACGTCCGAAGTGACGGAGCTGGTCAGCCAGCCCATCACTCTGACCGGCCACCACGCTATCGACAACGATAACCCCAGCTACCGCATCAAGACCGTGCCTGCCCTGCGCCAGGCCGAGATGACCGATTATTCCCTGGGCTACCGCCTTACCCTGCCTGATATGACCCAGCGCGCCGACGGCGACAACGACGAGACCAGAGCACTGGAGAAGTACACCGAAAAGGTCACCATCTGGGCTGTGGGCAACGGCGAAAAGACCGTCGATTCCGACCAGCTGGAAGTCTCCCTGCGCACAGAGGGCCAGGCCATGACCGAGGATGCCGCCTGCCCGGTGTTCGCCATGGCGGAAGCCGACCCCCGGCCCGCACAAAGCACGGGCCGGGCAGGGGAGACGGACCCCACGCCCCCGGCCAACGACCCCGGGGCAGAGGATACCCCCGTTACCCCCGAAACCGCCGTGATGTAAAGCAGAAAGGAGGGCGCACCATGCCCCCAAAACGCAACCGCCCGCTGCGGGACCAGCAGGGCCTTGCCATGATCTTAGTGCTGTGCCTGGGCGCGCTGTTTGTGGCGCTGGCTGCCGCCCTTGTGTATGCGGCCTCGCTGATGATGGCAAACGCCGACCGCCAGCTGCCGGAGCAGGACGTCTACGAGCTGGCCGTCAGCTTCTCCGACGTGCTGGAGCAG
>ERZ824473.4561-NODE-4561-length-12156-cov-3.133956_pt1 | contig 12156 bp, 10 predicted proteins | sample MGYA00519874_ERZ824473 | MGnify/ENA primary metagenome ERZ824473 (study PRJEB31778, sample SAMEA3449151) | human gut metagenome | biome: human gut; feature: human-associated habitat; material: faeces | place: United Kingdom | collected 2010/2012 ... | reverse complement strand
TTTAATTATTTTCCTTTTAATTGAACTAAGGTAGAATTGAAACTCCGGAATATCTCCGGAAGCCTCCGGATGGAAGCCTCCTTTTAATTGAACTAAGGTAGAATTGAAACTGGCTTTGTAGTCTCCTGCATCTTTATAGGAAAGGTCTTTTAATTGAACTAAGGTAGAATTGAAACTCAATCTTCAGCGGGAAGAATTTTTAAGTTGATGGACTTTTAATTGAACTAAGGTAGAATTGAAACGGCTAAAATTTTACAGATTACCTCAAATGCCGAAAACTTTTAATTGAACTAAGGTAGAATTGAAACTTTTGTCCTCCTCCAGTTTGTACTCTTTCGTTTACAGGCTTTTAATTGAACTAAGGTAGAATTGAAACAGGCTTTACACTATTTTTTCCTGACTGTTTTTTCCGCTTTTAATTGAACTAAGGTAGAATTGAAACATGAAACGGACGGATCGGTTAAACGGTTCGTTTTCGCTTTTAATTGAACTAAGGTAGAATTGAAACTTTTAGATATCCACATAGTAGTTTCAATCTCCAAATCTTTTAATTGAACTAAGGTAGAATTGAAACTATTCAAAATTTGTATTTAGTAGATAGTCTACGATCTCTTTTAATTGAACTAAGGTAGAATTGAAACTTAATATGTTTTATTTGTTTGATAATAAATTTGTGACTTTTAATTGAACTAAGGTAGAATTGAAACGCATTTAGGATTACTTTTATTCTCATTCCCGGAGACTTTTAATTGAACTAAGGTAGAATTGAAACCTGAAATCGACCCCATCCGGTAAGGCAAAACCAACAGCTTTTAATTGAACTAAGGTAGAATTGAAACAATGGATTATATACCCTGGACCCGTAACCGCCATAGCTTTTAATTGAACTAAGGTAGAATTGAAACCGACTTTGTCGTTTTCATCGAAAAGCAGGTCGGTCACTTTTAATTGAACTAGGGTAGAATTGAAACTGGACTCAACCTGGCATGTTTTTATTAACCATCCCGGATAAGGGTGAGATTCCGAAATGTCAGTTTGTCGCCGGGGTATTGATCTTCTCGGAACGATGAATATTGGATTGAATATATTGCAGGATATTCAAAGCTCTTTCTTCCGGACATTTATTCATTTGCCGGGGAAGAAACAGGGCGATATTGCGGGCGACAACAATGATGGTGGTATTGATTACCTGGGCGATAATCTTTTTACTGTAGAGATTCCGGTTTACGTACTTCCGGATGATCGTTTCTACCAGCGATTTATCCGTTTTATGGCGTAAAATACAGCCGGGTTGATGATTGGCATGTTATAAAAGTGAAGCACGAAAACAGCAAGTACGGCAATGCTACGATCGGTAATGGTTTGCCGGCGCTCCGGTGTATATTGTCATTTTGTATCGATAAAGTGGTTGGCTGGGTACGGAACCCGGATAAGAAGAACCATGCAGATATCGGTGCGGCGATAGCGGCCGAACATATTTGTTTGGCTGTAGCGGTACAGGGATTAGGGAGTTGATGGGGTTATAATTTCGATCCGGACGGGTGAAATCTCGATTGTAGTTACCGGATGGCAGGAGCCTGTCGTGATCATCTCCCTGGGGTATGTAAACGCTTCCCGGCATGTGTTTCTATCAGGAAACCGGTGAATGAGATAGTGACTGTACTGTAAACCGGATAGTTTGGCTTATGAAAACAGAACTGGAAAAATGTCTGGCCGGTGAGTGGTATGATTGTCATGTTCCCGTTTTTCCTGAGCTGAAAAGAAAAACACATTGTTTATTGATGAAGTATAATTTCTTACCTTATGAAGGGAAAGAGGAAAAACAAGTTTTGTTGTGCGGGATGTTCGGAAGTATCGGTACAGGGGGGAGCGGTCGGGCATGCTTTTAGTTGAGGTTATGGTTGTAATATTCATATAGGTGATCGGGTGGTGGTAAACACTGGTTGTACCTTTGTCGGTTTTAACCGGATCGCACTCGGGAAGCGGGGGCTCATCGCTTCCGACGTACGGATTTATACGGCTAGGTATCCTGTCGGCTTGGACGAACGCCTGACTCCTGTCGGGATACCGGAAGGTAGCGAATATATCCGTCATACTTTTGCCTTGCCGGTGACGATAGAGGATGGTGGCTGGATCGGAGGAGGTGCAATTATCCTGCCGGGAGTCACTATCGGTGAAGGTGGTGTTATCGGGGCCGGAAGTGTCGTTGCCGAAAATATTCAGGCCAATAGTCTTGTTCCTGCCGGATGATACGTGAAATCAACAGAGGCAAGATGAGAGGGGATTAAATACTCGGGAAACCGGTTAGGCTGAATCTGAAATTAATCTATATCTTTGTTGGGTTAATCCTGACTATTGAATTTATATGAAAAAACAATCTTCATGTCCGTCAGCCTTGAATAGGGAAGAAACAGGCTATTCTGCACAGATAGGACCGGATTTTTTTATCCGTGAAGCTACTTTGGCCGATGCCGCTATCATCTGGCAGACGATATATGATAATCGGGTATATTTGCGTACGTGGCTTCCTTTTGTCGATGGATTGAAGGAGGTGGCTGACGAAGAAGCGTTTTTAAATGAACAGCTGGCTCTTCCCTATGCTGATCGGAACATCGTCTTTGTTATCGGCCAGGGCCACGAATTGTGCGGACTGGTGGGGTTTGTCATCACCGATAATATTAATCATCGCACCGAGATCGGTTATTGGTTGATCCCCGAATATCAGGGCCGTGGTATAATGACCCGTTGTGTCCGCCATCTCTGTGAATGGGCGGTCAGCGAACGGGGAATGAACAGTATTCGTATCCGTTGTGCAGCCGGAAATGCACCTAGCAATGCCATCCCCCGCCGCCTGGGTTTTACCCTTGAAGGCGTTGAGCGCGAAGGGGAATTGATGGCTGACGGGCAATATGTGGATTTGAACGTTTATAGCATTCTGAAGAGAGAAATAGAAAATTGGTAATCTCGTTTATTTTTGTTATCTTAGTACTTCAAATATAAAGGATTATTGGCTGATTTCATTAAACAAATAGTCTTATAATCAAAATGTAGATTTATCTGGATTAGCGTTATTTCGTTCCTGATCAGTGTCACCTTGCAGATTCCGGATAGGTGAAATCCTTCGGATTTCTGATTGGCGAACCTTTGGTGCTGGAGTGGCATTTTTATCAGGAACGAAGTTCCGCCAAGTAGCATCGGAGATGTGCCGATCAGCGAAGTACTAATCAGAAACCGTAGGTTTCCGGGTACAATGGTATATAAACGCCATGACCTTTTAGAAAAATCTCCGGGTACTACCGATCCATCGGTGATCATAAAAAAACGACTGTGGGGTGTCGACTTAATAAATTTTAGTTTATAAATGGTGATTAAGGAGGGTTATTGGGAGAGAGATTTCAATAAATGTAATTTTTTATAAATTCAAGGGGTTATGAGAATTGCGAAAAATGAACTGTTAGCAGGAATTCCGGTTTTGAAAATCAGGGATTATTTTCGGCTTTTATATTCCGGTTTGATGACAAGGGATGGCTTGGCAGAACGTTTCAATTTGAATGAAAAAGAGACGGAAGGTTTAGTTGGTGAATTGCTGTCTAAGGGATATATTGAACCAGCAGACAACGGCATGTATCGTTTGACATTGAAAGGAAATGCTTTAAGCATAGCCCGTTGTATGGCTCCCATTAACCGTGAAAAAGCAGATCGGATCATGCAAGAATTTCTGAAACGGGTAGAAGAAGTAAACCGGGATGATTTTTATCCATATCGGGTGAGCAAACTGGTATTGTTCGGTAGTTATCTGAATCCGGAACAAATGGATTTGGGGGATATAGATATCGCCTTTGAATTGGAACCGAAGATTAAAGATTACGATGAACTTATGCGTTATAATGATCAATTGGTGGATAAAGCCCGTAAAGAGGGCAAATCTTTCTCTTCTCTGATCGATATCCTCGGCTATTCTGAAAAGCTGGTCATATTGAAGTTACGGAATAAAGAAAAATACATCAGTCTCCACCGAATGACCGACGGGATCTTGCAAATAACGGCATGTCGGCAAATTTTTCCTTAGATGCGGGTAGGATACATCGATCGCTCATATTGAAGCCGTTCTTTTTTCAGGGGAATCGGTTTCATGTTTTTTTCCTTTCAGAATGAGGTTGTGGTTGTTAATGGTTTGTAACGGAGAAACAGAAGATGATATGGAGAGATATCGTTAAAATAAAGATGTTTGGAACTGTGGGGCCATTTTTATAAATTGAAGTATGAAAAATTTTATCGGAAAATACCAACAACAAGAACAGGAAAATCAGGTATTTCTAGGGAAAAAATTAGAAATACAGGTTAATTTATTCATACAGGGCTTTAATTGCCAGGAACAAATGACATTTTATTATCTCAATGCTTTAGGCATGTGGGAATATAACGAACGAAATTTTGATAAGGTACTGATGCAGGCTTGTGTAAAGATTTCTTATTTGTTGTACAACGCTCATCAGCTTCTTTTAAGAGGAGAATATGGTGTTGCGAATATTTTGTTGCGTCAGGTCTTTGAATATCTGGTTATCGGTAAATATTTCTATAAGCAACAGAATGAAATATGGGCAGAAAAATGGTTGGAAGACAGGAAATATGAGGTGTATGATAAAATTTTGCGGCTTTTGAAAATACCTGATAAAAAGCATCTGTGCGATTTCTGGAAAGTATTATGTAGTCTGGCTCATGCTACTCCTTCTTCACAGCAGATAAGCTTGGACGGTCAGTTTAATGAAATAGATATTGAATTGAGTTATAATGTAGTGCTTATTTTACTCTGTTGTAAACATGTATTGGTAAATTATTTCTATTCGAATAGGAAATTAATGCGGTTAATAAAATTAAGTCCTGAAGTAGCTAAGGAAATGGTGGATTTGAGACAAAAGTCCGCTGCTTGGATTAAAGAGACGACATCTCTATTTTCAGAAGATGGCATAAAGGTTTTGAAAGATTATAAGAGGTATTGGGTATTTAAAAAATAGGATCGAATTGTGATCCTGGCTTTATAATATTGGCCCTGTTCATAATTTTGTGTAAATGGCGACAGGATTCAGTTGTAAGTTCTTTTATAGCTGTATTCTGTATCGGTTATCATTCCTTTCCGAATCCCTTCGGTTACATCGAAAATAACATAGGATTGATGGACGGCTTTTACGGACCAGAATAATATCGATGAGGATACCCGGATGCAAATTGAATTAGTTGATCAGGCTTTGACGGAATTGCAGGTAAAATATAAGCTGCAGGAAGAAATAAAATGTCCGGGGATTGGCCTTTATTAAGCCGGAAGGTTGAAGTTTAATAATCGAACTGATCTCAATTACTGATGTTGGAATAGAAACTTAAAAAACTCAAACCGGACGAAAGGTCCGTCCCGGAATCCCTTTTTTATTTTACAATCCCGATAAATTCCCCGACGACGATAAATCCTTCTTCATCCCTGATTTCAATAGGCTGATAATCCGGATTCAGAGGGTAAAGGATTATTCTTTCATGCATCCATTCACCGGTTTCCGGATCCTGTTTTTTCTCACTGCTGTATTTTTTGATCGAATAGCTGCCACCATTTTCAAAATCGTAATGTTCCCGATGTTGGACCAGGACAATTTTACCGATCCGGGAACCCACAATATTTGCACGGAATACGCAAAAATCCCCGTCCATGATTCGTGGCTCCATAGAGTGGCCGTTTGCCTGGACGATAAACATGCCTGAAGTCAATTTGCCCATGCCCTCTGTTTTGATCCAGCCTTCTTCTTCTGCCTGCTGCCATTCACCGAATTTACCGCAGGCGGCTTTCAGGGTGTAGAGCGGCAGGTAATCGATGTATTTGACGTCGTCATTGACTTCACGTTCAATGCGGGGGCCCTGGGGTTCCGGCAATGAAACTACCTTCGCTTTTTCTTGAGGAAGTTCAAGTTGTTGCCTGAAGTAATTTTCCAGTGGTTTGTCACAGAAATAGACGTAACAGCCCTTCATTCCCCGGGTAAGTAGGGTTCGGTAGGTATTTTTTATCAATTCTTCTGCAAGCTGTGCGGCTTGTGCCGGGGTACGCCCCACCTTGATCCCTTTCACGGAACTGTCCATCCGGGAGCGTTTCGTTACGTCTGTGACCACTTTACCGTTTTCATAGCGCAGGTCATTGCCGATAATCACGCCGGCATAATCCAGTTCGAGGCCCTGGCAGGTATGTATGCAGCCGATTTCATGAATAGAGTTTTCCCCGATAATCCAGGTACTCCCGTCTTTTTCGAGATTCCATTTCATGGCGAACCCGAAGTCAGGAATGTTCACATCAGTGGCTTCCGGGTTTCTTTTACTTTTCCAGTCCCAGCAATAACCTGCCACCATCCGCGATTTGTTGTTTGTTTTGTTTTTGTCTTCGATGGTTTTTCTCAGTTCATTCGGGTCACTGAATATCCGGAAATCGAAATCATCCTGCGATAAGCGGATGTTGGCCGTATCGTTGATTTGCAGGGTATTGTCCAGCCAGGCAAGATAACCGTTCGAACCGTTGCAACGGAATTGGGAAGATAGTTCGAGTTTCTTTATGGATGCATGGCAGGAGCGTGCTGTTTTTTCAATATAGGCAGAGTCTCCGATGTCCTTGATGTGTACCCTTTGATGGTCATCGACAAAGAAAATAACACATTTGGCTGCCCCGATAATTTCGCGGACCTGGTCTTCTCCCTGATTTTGAAACAATCCGCTCTTTTGGTTGAGGCGGTGGGCTTCGTCGACGATAAGCACGTCGAAAGTGTTGGCTGGCGTGTTGTAGAAAGTGCCGGATCCCCCGAACATATTGTAAATCTGGTTTTTTCGTAACGTTCCGGCCAACTTTGCCGCATACACAGCCCGGGGTGCTGCGTTTTTGGATACGTAGCGGGAGACCAGCCTGTTTCGGGTGGTCTCCACCAGCAGGTTGATTGCCACTACGCTTTTTCCGGTTCCCGGTCCGCCTTTGACAATCAGTACCTGTTTTTTGTCGGCACTTGCTTTCCGGATCATGCTCAGGGCTGTCTCATACACCACTTTCTGGTCATCCAGCATGATAAATTCCTGGTTCCCCTTGAGCATGGAAACCAGGTTGTCTGCAAGTTGCTTGGAAGGACGGAGGCGTCCATTTTCTATTTTGTACAGGATATCCTTTGAGTCACCGTATTTGACGTACTTTTTAATAAATTCCCTTAATTTTCCTGCGTCAGATTGGAAAAAAGGAGGGGCTTCGGTAATATAAGGTTCGTAGCGGGGATTCGTGATGATTTGGTCCTTCGGGTAATTATGGAGATAAGCGCAGGGGGTCAGCGTGATTTGCTCGTCCCGGACGGTCTGGTTATAATCCTTGATCAGCGTGGCATATGACCATGCCTGATAGGAAGGGTGTGCCGTCTCTGAGATACCATGCTGGAAACGGGTTTTTACCAATGCATCTTTATCCGTTAATTCAGCCGATGACCATTGCTTTAGTTCAATGATAACGACTTGTTCCTGTTGTACTTCATTTAGCCCGGTAATGATGAAATCAATCCGTTTGGAAGTCAGGGGAATCTGAAATTCAATGGAAATACCGGCGTCTGCTGGGATGTCAGGATCTTCCATGATCCTGTCCATATACGACATTGAGTTTTTCCACGATAAGGTTTCATTGGCAGAAGTACTCCGGCCCAGATGGATTTTATATGCTTCCAGAATTTTTTTATCGATCTCATTGCTGAAAACATCATCCCGGAAACCTTGTTTGGTCGATTGGTATACAATCATAGTTCCGTATATTTTTTAGCTGTCCCTTTTGCTTTTTCTACCGGATATTTCTCCCCGTTCTTCCGGATTTTTTCCAGCACAATGTCGAAGATGTCCAGATGGTGCTTCTCGGCCAGCAGTAATGAATAAGTCAGTACGTCCGCCAATTCCTCTTTCAGCCGTTCCGGGTTCACCTCTTCGGCCTGGCTTTCTTTTTTCCACAAAAACAGCTCGTTCAATTCCGATGCCTCCAGCAGTAGCGCCAGTGCCAGATTTTTCGAATCATGAAACTGTGCCCAGTCCCGTTCATCCCTGAACCGGATCAGGGTCTCCACCACTTCCTTGTATTTATCCATATCCCTATTGCCAAATAATTTTAACCAAAAATAAGGAAATGTTTTGAGTTGGGGAAAATTATAAAATGAAATGTTGTATTTAAAAGAGAATATTCTGTATTAATCGAAGATTATGGATAGAAATTTTGGCGTTTTTACACCTTGGTAATCAGTTGACGGGATTAGATCGTTGGAAATTTATTGGGATATCCGGGAAACCGGACGAATTATCGATTGTTTTATTCTAATGATCATCCCGGGGAAAATGGACTTTAGAATTCAAAACAGTTATGACATCTTCATCCGGTTTGGTAAATGAAATCACCTCGGTTGTCGGTACCCTGGCGGTTTCGTTTAAAGAGAAAAAAACAGATCGAAGCTGATTTCCCGTTTCGATCGGATTAATAATAAACTTTGAAAATCTAACCGGACAAAAGGTCTGCCCCGGAATTTCTACATCATCCATCATCACAGTCCGGCTAGTTGCCGGGCTTGCTTGGAGGGTTGGGATGAGTTTGTGCAGTTTTTCCATGATGTCAGGGGATTTGGGTCATTTTTTCAAGAATACCTATTCCGGCTTCAATCAAATCTTCTTTCAGGTCGACAGGAATAAAAAATAGTTTCTCTTCCCGGTTTGGTTTCAGGGGATACCCTTTAAATTGTTCCTCCACAAATTCAGTTTTAACTTTATCGGAATATTTGATACACCATCCATGCTGTTCCGCACAATTCAGCGTCAGACCATTCTTTAACTCTAACCATTGATTGAAATCTTTGGTAAGTGGGTAATATTTGTAAACCAGATACCTGAATAGGTTGATGTGATAAGAGCTCATCCGGTCTTTATTGATGACATCAATCCAATAGTTATCCCATCCTGCTTCGAAGAAGATAATGTTATGTCCGTCATGCATGGCTTGCAGGGAATCCGGATATTTTGCGATATAATAGCGGGAATCTTTTTTGTTCAGGTCATAGTTGGTAAGGTAGTTGTCTATGATCTTCCGGAGTTTGTCATATAGGGAGACCGGACTGTCATCTTCGGATAGTTGATCGATTAATCCGGAAACTACAGGGTAGGATTTGGGGGTATTCATGATGTCTTTCCATCTGTCGCTAAATCCGAAGCACCAGTTACGTCCTCCGGTATTTATGGTATAGTCGTTGATGGTAGTTAATGCCCTTGCAATCAGTGAATTGTCGATAATATTCTGCTGTGGAGGGGTGGACAAGGGGATCCGGATATGTTCCGGTTTAAACAATTCCTGGAACAAGCCGAACCGCTTCCTGAATGTATTTTTGTCGGCAGTTGTCCAGGGCTGACGAATGGCGTCGTTGTCTGAGAATTTTTCATACCAGATGCATTTTAACGAACCGTTCGTGACGGGATGTGCCTCTGCCTGCCAGAATAGCTCTTCAAGTTCCGGGTCGCCGGTTTGCCTGTAAATGTTGATCTTATTCAGTTCGTGCTGGTCAAAGACATTTTGTAATTCTTCCGGAGCCTCCTCTTGCTGGGTGTGGATGAAATCGTAGAACGGCAAATTTGAATTTCTGAATTTCCGCAGGAATTTTAGTAAAGGTACATTGTTGACCAGTTTTCTGCGGCAACCGTTTTCAAGGGTTTTGTATATCCGTAGCGGATCGCGTTCATCCCTGTTTTCTTTTACGTATACGGTTAACAGGCCTTTTAGCACGTATAGGTCCCCTTTTTCGAATAGTTGCTTGACTTGTTCCGGGTATTGCCCTTTTATTTTTTCCAGGGCTTGGTAGTAATCTGAAATGGAGGAAAGGGTGAGGGATACTTCAAGGATATCTTCTGCCGGTTTGATTTTGTCGTGCTCTTTGCAGGAGAGGAGCTCTATAACCGTACGCAAAAAATTATTCATCCCGGTATCCACCTGCCTGATATCTTCCCCTTCATTCAGGGAATAGAAAAATTCTTCCCAGGTATCCCATTGTTTGCCATATGCATGATAGGCTGATTTTAAACCCGATTCGCAGAGCTTCTCAAAAAGCAAGGGTTTTATATTTTCGTAGGGTTGTAATATTTCTCCCCGGCTGTTCATGGTGATGTAGAGTTCTTCCCCCTGGGAGGTGTCCTTTACGTTAAAGTACCAGAACCGGACCTTCCCGGCTATCGTATCATATAAAGGCCCGGAATTCTCTCTCAGTTTTTCATCGATGATTTGGAGGGATTTTAGGATGGTTTGGATGGAAGGATCGTTGTCGTAGATGGTGGTATACCATCCTTTGTTTTTTATTTGTTTTTCGATGCCTGTTCCTGTAAACCATGTGTTATCGGAAAACAATTTCCGGAGGAAATCGTCTGTGGTCGACCTGACCCGGTAGGAAAAGCTCATGTGCGTTCCGGAACATTTCAGCAGGCCGTTAAAATCAGCTTGCCTCTTTTCTTTTATAGATAAATAATAGAGGATCAGTACTAAAGTGGTAAACCGTTGCTGTCCATCGATCAGAAAACAGGTGGAATGTGATGCCTCTTCCGGCATATAGGAATACAGGAAACCGACGTTTATATCCGTTCCGGCCGTTGTGATATCCCGGATGAATTGTTCCAGCAATTGTTTGTTGTTACCCCAGACATATTCACGTTGGATTTCGGGGATGACGATGTCTTGTGTGCTTAAAATATCCCTGACACTTAAGGCTTCCATTTTCATGATCTTAATTGTTTTGAGTTAACCATGCATTGAAATTCTTTCCTATTTCTTTGGCGATTTTATCCGTATTCCGTTTAATATCTTCCAGTGTCCACCGGTTTAGCGGGATACCGGTGGCTTCCCTGGCATCGATATCTCCTTTCATAAATACGGCGAGGGTATGGGGACGTACATATTTCTGGTTCATATATTCCTGGAAAATTATAGTCCGTTTGTGGGCATAATCGGCATTCCCGTAGCTCCGGTTGATCCTGAGGTCCAGTAAAACCATATTGCCGATGGAATTCAGGCCGGCAGAATTCAGGAGGTTTTGCAGCTGGGTGAGTTCCTGTTCGGTCAATTCTGCATCGGAATGATTCAGGATTTCCTGCATCTGGGACCGGATATCCTTGAAATCTTCGGACTGGGCAAATCTTTCCCAGTCTGTTTTGATCGTGGCAATTTCCCCGTTGTCCTTGCGTGGGGTTTGGGAAAGGATATGCTCTTTGTCTTCCCCGTCTTTCTGTCCGGATTTGCGGGTAAAATAGTCTGTCGGTAATTTTTTTATGGACTTGGAATCCAGTATCCGGAAAATATCCAGCAGGATCAGGATTTGGTATAATTCCTTGTCATTGTTGTACCAGTTCTCCCTGAAGTCAGAAATTGCTTCTGTCATTGTCTTCAGGCATTTCTGGTAGTCCGGAGCTGCTTTTTCTGTTTCCTCCAGATACCTGTCCAGCATTCTGGTGGCTATCGTATGTTGTATGTCTTTCAGGAATTTATCCCTTGAATTCAATGCTTTCCATTGGGTGTAAATGTCGCGGAATGGAGTCTGTGCTTTGAAATTGAAGAACAGGAAACCCAGGTAATGGTACAGTTCCTTGTCATTATACCAGCGTTGCAGGATGGCATACATTTCCTGTAGTTCGAGGTACATTTCCCAGCGGTCGTCATCCGGGTTGCCGTTCGAGTTTTTGCCATATTCAAAGAAGCTGAAATTCAGCGATTCCTTTGCGTTTTTCCGGTATTCGTAATAGAGCAGGTAGAGCAGGTTTATGGGCAATGTGGTAAAATCAAAGCGGTTGATGCGTGCCATCCCGATGGTTGGGTCTGAGATGAATTGCTTGAAATAATCTGCTGTTTTTCCGAACCAAAGGTTCATCAGGTCGAGTTCCATGCCCATGCGTATGCGGAATTCACGGACTTCGCTGGTGGCGGAGGTGCCGTGGTATTTTTCTTTGGCTGCCCGGGTCATCAGGATTGCCCTTAACAGATCGGCACCGTCCAGGTTAACTTTTCCGCCATTCAGGCTGGAAAATATTTTCTCCTCTTTGTCGTCGACGACATTGACAATTAGTTTGACCCGGGATAGCAGGATTTCCAGAAATTTA
>ERZ824473.4546-NODE-4546-length-12193-cov-3.858379_pt1 | contig 12193 bp, 13 predicted proteins | sample MGYA00519874_ERZ824473 | MGnify/ENA primary metagenome ERZ824473 (study PRJEB31778, sample SAMEA3449151) | human gut metagenome | biome: human gut; feature: human-associated habitat; material: faeces | place: United Kingdom | collected 2010/2012 ... | reverse complement strand
GGCGCGCGCAGCCGCAGTCTGGCCCCGGCGTCCCCGCAGGCGCGTATGCGCGGCATCCGCAGCCGAAGAAGCCACCACGCCGTGACGCGACAGCAGCAGGTCGCGGCGGTACTTGTACAGATAGCTCCGGAAACCCGCATACGATACACCGCAATGGGCGCAGATCGCACGAACGCTCAGGTCTGTAGAACCGTACAACTCGACAGCCTCGCGATACTGGTCCTCTGTAGCAGGCCGGACCGCCGGAATACGCTTTGCCGAACTCATACCACCCGATCACATTCAACCGAAAAGCTGCATCAATTCGAGCCATGTGCCATAAAGCAGCAACCCGCCCCACAAGCCGATACCGAGAGTCGCAGCCACAGCCGTCACGACCCGCTCCCTCAAAGGCCGCTGCGGATCACCTGCCGCCACAGCAATTTCGACCGGAGACCATCCCGCGTATCCGGCCACCGCCGGACAACGATTCCACCGGGGACACCCCGCAGCGCACGCGAAAGGATAGGGAAGCACACCACCCGAAAGGTCACGCAACTGCACCCTCACCGCACACGACGAATCCCGGTCATAGGCGGCCCCCTCCCGGATATGCCGGGAAACGGTCCCTGCCCAAGCGTTCAGACGCGCCCGAGAGGGCAGCACCGTAAAGGCCGGAAGTTCATCGCAACTACCGCGGAATGCGAAGCACCCCATTCGGGGACGATATTCCAACAATTCGGCATCCGCCCCGCAGCGGCACTCCGCCAAACGGCTGCAATCAACCGCTGCAACGCAACGGGGCGTCAACCGATAGCTGAAACTGCGCAACCGCAGTTCCACACTCCCCCTCAGGCAGAACAGCAGGACATATCCACGCGAAGAGAGGGCCGACGTCCGCCCCTGCGCATACCGCCGCAAGGTGAAGGGACCCGAACGCAGACACTCCGCTTCCGCAGCCCCGCCACCGGCTCCGGGAGTACCTTTACCGCACCCCGTCCCGCAAGGGAGGGAACCGAACAATGTTATCTCTTCCGGAACGGTCATCATCTCCTCTCCGATCCTCAAGCCTCCGCTTCGGCGGATTTCTCCTCCGTCAGGGGCAGACGTCCCTCGGAGACCGTGACGAGTTCAACAGAGGTATCCTCCTCCGCAGCCGCGGCTTTCGACGAGGCGGAGCTCCGTCCCCGACCGCCGGAAGAGGTCGGACGGGACGCCGGAACCGGCTCCGGCACCTCACGCGAAATGGTGATGCGCCCGTTCATCGACGCTCCCTCCTCGACGCTCAGGGCCGCAGCCGTGATATTGCCCTGAATGTTAGCCTCGCGCTGAAGGCTCAGCGTACCGCGCACCGCAACATCGCCCTCGATGGGGGTATTGATACGCGCATGCGTAGCCGTAAGATTGCCCTTGATACCGCTCTTGTCGATAGTAAGCATCTCCCCGGCTACGATATCGCCCTGAACGCCGCCCCCGACAACACGGATATTCCGCCCCCGGACGTCGCCGATAATCTCGCCGCTGATCTCCACGTCGCTGCGACAGTCGACGCTGCCGCGAACCGTTCCACGGATCACGATGCCCGTTTCGGAGACCACGTTACCCTCGATAACGAGCCCTTCGGTAAAGACATTCAGGTCACGGCCGGACTGTCCCTCCTCACGACGCAAAGACGAAGAGGCCGAAGGTTCCGAAACGGCTGTCTGTTCCTTTCCCGTAACACCTTCGTTTCCGGAATTTTCCGCAGCCTCCCGTTCGCTGCGCCGCCCGAAGCGGCTCATAAAGCCACCCTTCTGCTCGGAGGATGTCGTCTGTAATTCTGTTTCGTTCATCATTCAAAATATTGAGTTAATCATAATTTTCTCCCAAAGGGCATCGACAAACCCTCCATAATCGCTATTCCCGGACAGGACGGATACTGAAACCGTACGACCAATAGTTGTCGTTCGCCGGATAGACATACGACGCATTGAAAAGGAAGCATCGCCCCTTACCGCCTTCCGAAGAGACTCCCGCCGTCCAATAGAAACCGCTGCCCGAAACGGCATTCAACCCATCGTTCCAGAGCAACACGGCGTCTTCCGGAACGACACCCGGATTATCAGTCAGACAAGGCGCAACGATCGCCTCGTCGTCGTGCTTGGGAAATGCCGAGAGACCGTTGGCAACAGCTCCCGGATTAAAGGAATCCGTATTGGTGACGCCGTCTTTCACAGCGTTGCCGTAGACCAGCGGAAGCCGGTAAGTGCCCGGAGCGCGCACCACATAGCAGTTGGCCGTAGTCATGCCCGGCTGCGCATTGCCGTCGACGTCGTACATCGACACGTCGTAAGGGTCCACTGCGGAATCCAGTTCCGCAGCGGCCTGCAAATTCCGCGTATGCTCCGAATCGGCATGCCGTGTCACTCCGAAGCCTTGGGATTCGGGCCCCAAGCATTGCTTTTCTTCTCGCCCTCCAAGCAGAAGAGATAAATCAGATAAAGGTTGACAAGGGGAATCAGGCTGAGCAGCAGCAGCCAACCGCTCTTACCCAAATCATGAAGGCGACGCACGCACACGGCCAATGCGGGAACCAGCACGGCAAGTCCGTAGATCGTCTGGATAAACGGAAACCTTAACAGGATGCCGATAACGGTCAGTACAACCATTATGATCAGGTTGAACAACGTGAACATCCAATACTCCCGGCGGCGGGCACGACCTTTGAAGTCAGCATAATGTTCTTTTACAACTTTCAGATACCAATTCATAATTCATTCTTTTTCGTGTTAATGGATAAATCAATCGTTCATTGTCCCCGGCCATACCGCTCAAAAAGCCAGAAAGGCAGGGAAAGCACCCAAGCCGCAAGGACCGGCAGCAGCACGACGAGCCCCAGACACAGGCGCAAGAGACTCCCGCTTCCGCACCGGAATACGCGAGGAAGGCGGACACTAATCATACTCCACGCGGATAAACCTTCCGTCCGCCGCGTAGATCATCTCCGCTCCGCTGCCCAGCGTGAGCTTATAGCCGCCGCGTTCGCGCTCGGCCTTCGAAATCCTTGCTCCGGGGAAGCGCTCGGCAAGGTCGTCGACAATAGCCTGCGGCACGATGCCTGCAGGCAGGAACGAGTATTCGCAGTCCACCTTCTTCCAGTCGCCCGAAGCGTGGAAGTCGATGTCCGTGCCGTTAGACAGCTTCACTTCATACTCGCGGCGTCCGTCGTCGCGGTCCCGCTCGGCATAGACGCAGCTCTCGGTCGGGAAGTAGGTCTCGATAAAGGCTTTCGCCCCGACAGGCAGACGCCGGTAAGGAATGCGCATCGAGGCGCACTCGGTAAAGAGCAGCACACCGGCGACCAGTGCGGCCAGCATCATCGCATAATGTTTCATCTTCAAATTTTTCAGGTTCATAGCTATCAATTCAAGCAGGTTCGATGAAGGCGTTCATCGGAAAGAGAGAGGGAAACTCCGCGCGTAAGCGCATCAGGCGCGAAAGCGTTTTACACGCGGAGCGTTCCTAAGCATCAGTAGCGTTCCTCACGCACGAAGGTTCCGGCGGCCGAATAGATCAACTCTACCCCGCTGCCGATGGAAATCTCGTAGCCGCCCATCGCGCGTTCGACCTTATAGGCGCCGGCGCCGGGATAGCGCGCGGCGATATCTGCGGCGATGGTCTGAGGAACGATGCCCGCGGGCAGCAGCGAAAACTTACAGTCCACCTCGAACCACTGTCCCTGCGCGTCGAATTTGATTTCGGCGCCGTTCGACAGGCGTACCTCATACTCGCGGCGTCCGTCGTCGCGGTCCCGCTCGGCATACACGCAGCTTTCGGTCGGAAAGTAGGTCTCGATGAATGTACGTGCGGCGGCAGGCAGCCTGCCGTAGGAGATGCGCTCCTCGTCGTCACAGGCGGACAATCCCAGCAGAAGAGAAAACAATGCCGTAAGAACGGTCGTATTCGTTATCCTTTTCATGGTTTAGAGCAATTAAAGAATCGTTCCGGAGACGGTAATGCGAAGCTCTACCTCCCGATCGCCGCGTTCGAGCTCCACGAGGTAGTATTCAAGGTCCGGAGTCTGGACATATTCCAAATCGTCGATCTCGAACGCCGCCCACTGCGACGAGGCGAGAGCCGTCGTGACGGCCGCAGGAAGCTCCCCGCGCCGAATGTCCCACTCGGTATAGACCCAAGCGTTCCGGCCGTTGAAATAGACATCCTTTTCGCGGCCATCATGCCAGATTTCGACCTCCAAGAGGCCGTCGTCGTAATCGCACTCGACGATCGTCGAACCGGGATATTTCGCGGCAAGGAAGTCGGAGATGTCGGGAGAGACCATCGCCCCGCCGTCCTGTCCGAGGCTGCCGCCCGCATTGCTGCCGGGCTGTTTGAGCGTCAGTGTGCCGTCCGTGGAGATGTCCACCTTCACATCGCCGCGGGCCGACTCCAACTCGAAGCGCCAGAACTCCTTGTCGGGAGTCCGGAAATGGTCGATATCGTCGATGCGGTACGAGGCGTAGTCGCTGCTGCGAAGCGCCGCAATCACCGTTTCGGGAACCTCGTTAAGGCGAACCTCGGTCTTGGTGTACTGCCATACCCCGCTGCCGTCGAAGAGAAGCTCACGCGGCGTACGGCCGTCGACGATATCCACCTCGGTCATGCCCTTTTCGTAATCGATATCCGTGATGCGGGCGTTCGGATAATGCGTGCGAATATATTCCCCGATACCCGTTACGGGTTTCGACGGGATATAATCCCCGTAATCGTAGTCGGGAGCAGCGTCGGCGATTTTCCTGACCAGCACACCGTCAGCGGAGTAATAGAGGTCTATCTCGGTTTCGAGCCCGTTATCGTGTTTTTCCACCTCGATGACGTAGACGGTCTCCACACCCTCGCGTTCGAGCATATCCACGTCGTCGACACTCCACGGAGCAGCGGCGTACTCGGTAGCTTCGAATGCCGTACGGACGGCTTCGGGAAGCATCGAGAACGGTATATCCGTCTGGGTCATATACCACTCTCCACCGTTGTCGAACCATGCCGAAAGGTCGCTGCCCCCATGCTGCGCGCCGACGCGGGTGCCGGCAAGCGAGAAATCGGCCACCACATAGCCACCTTTGGTCTGCCAGCGGACGTTCGAGGCCGCGGGGTATTTTGCCAGCAGGGCGGCCTGCGCCTGTGCGCTTACCGAAGGCGCATCGGGATCGCTCGTACAGCCCTTATCGCAGCTCGCAAGAGTAATAACGCTCACGAGCAAGGTCATAATCCTGAAACTTGTTTTCATACAAAGTTGTTCGTGATAATTAAAAAATCAAAGTAACTTTTTCATGTATAAAAAATCATTGTAAAATCCGGTTCAACAGCCCGAATGCAGTCCCGCAAACACTCCGGAAAAGCCCGGCCCGCGACGCCCTCCTTGTAACGACAAAGAGCCTTTGTCGGGCCGGGATTTCCGAAGGCCGGACCTGCCGCCGAGGTCTTGCGGCATCGACCGGAAAAGAGCGCAAAAACGCGCTGAAAAGCACATACCAAGTCAAAATCACCATACACGACGCTAGGACAAGGCCCGACAGAAACCTCAGGAACATCCCCAGCAGTTCAAGCATGGCAGCATCATAATCAAGGTCGTACATAACACTGAATTTTCAGTCCGTTTCAACAAGTCGTTTCGGCCCGTGGAAAAAGACATAGAACACGCCCGAAAACACAAAGGCAACAACCAAAGGAACGCACACCACCGCAACCAGCAGCGTCCGCAAAAAATATCCGCCCAAACGCTTCATCGCACCCGACGGCAATGATCCTTACGAGGGTCCTGCAAACGCGTACGCTGCCACTGCCTGCGCAGCATCACGAAACCTGCGACAGCACATCCCACGAGGAAAATCAACAGCAGCAGCCCCAGAAACCGGAACTCGGACGAGTAAACGCCGATATCCGCATAATCTCCCGAATCGGAATAAAAAAGTTCTTCAGATATAAAACCAGTCATTATTCGTATCGTTATCATCATTTATCTCTCTCTTCCTAACAAAGTCCGGCACGAAACGCCATTCCGGCATCACACGCCAAAACAGTCCCTCCCGAAAGCCGGCAGCCCACGCTGACGGTAAAGCTCTTCTATGAATTCCCACACCGACAGCAGCAGGCTGCCATGACATTCGAAAGAACAGATTCTACGAGTCCGGAACAGCGTCGTCCCGCCTGTCGAACAGCGTCCAGATATCCGTGTCCAACGCTTTGCAAAGCCGGCAAAGCATACGCACCGAAACGTTCGTACGACCGGCTTCGAGACGGCTCAGATTCGAACGCTCGCCGCCGCAGCGCCACGCCGTCTGCTGCACCGTGAGACCGCGGGCAAGACGAAGCTGCCGAAGCCGCCGGCAAATCGTCGCCAGCGTCCGCGCAATATCTTCGTCCTCCGTCTCGGTTCCCCGCGCCACAGCTCTTTACTCTGCAATAGTTACGGACGGACTACAATTTCAAGGCGTTGCCTGCCGTGAATTTCACGACCTTGCGGGCTGCGATATCCATCTTCGCGCCCGTAAAAGGATTGCGACCGGTACGGGCCTTGCGCTCCCGGATCAGAAAGGAGCCGAAGCCGAGAATCTGCACCGCCTCACCGGCCTGAATCCTTTCGGCGACAGTCTCCAACATCGCATTCACAGCCTTGGCCGCATCCGTCCGGCTCAGCCCGCTCTTCAGGGCCGCAGCATCAATCAGTTCTGTTTTGTTCATAGCTTTTTTCTTTTATTTAATTGGATTATCACACCGCTGCGTCATGCAGCATTTACTTTTCGTTTATCAATCTCATATATTCGTCGTAATGAAGCCGGTCCAAATCCTTTTCATAGCGAAGTTCGTCACCGGAAGCCTCGTTGAACTTCATGCTCCAAGCGTAACAATAGCGTTTCAGCCCGGCGGCAGGATGGACTATGCGCCCCAACACGGGACGCCGGCACTTCGGAAACCGCACACCGGAAGCCCGCACAACTGCCGGAACCGACAGCAAGCCCGCCCCCGAACGGAGAAAAGCGAACGGATACCACCACCTAGCCCTGCGGTACGCCGCGACATCCTGCCGGTAATATTGAAGCACCGACTCGGGAACGGCACTCATCTCGCGCCCATAGGTCTGAAGAATCAGACGCCCGTATTCCGTGACACGACGTTCACAATACCGAAGGCGGACATAGGTCGCAACCAGATATACCAGAGCCAGCGATAAACCTGCCGCCCATATCAAATCATTTTTATCCAGTAACAAATCCATGATATTTCCTGTCAAACATTTCCCGCCGCACCCGAAAGGCACGCGGAAAAACCAGTCCCGGAGGCAGCCAACACTTTCCAAGCCTATTATATCAGCGTCCTTGCCACGCAACGGCCGCCCCCGGAGAACGGTTTCATAATCCGGCGAATTCCCGACTCGACGTCAGGGAACATTACCCGTAACCGTCAGCCGAAGCGTCGAAGCCGCGCCTCCGGTCGTATACCGTACCGTGATATTCTTGCGGAAAAAGCCCTTCTCACGGGCTTCGTAAGACACCTCGACCGTGGATTTATCGCCCTTGTGCAACGGCTTGCGGCCCCACGCCGCCTTCGTACACTCGCAGTTCGTCGAGGCCGAAAGAATGACGACGACATCAGCCGACGAGGTCAGCGTGAAGGTCGCCTTACGCGTTTCGCCCAACTTCACATCGCCGAAATCATGCTCCCTACGGTCGGCCGAAAGGGCCGCGGGTTCCGCAGCTGAAGCATAGACCGGCAGGCAGGCGAAAACCAGCAAAAAGAACAGAATAAGTTTCTTCATGACAAAATTCGTTTGCAACGTCAGCATTTGAGCCGGCATTTCGGGACGCCGGCAACCCCTTTCTGCGCAACCTGCGCATACAACTCTTCCAGCAGCGTATGCAACAACAGGTAGTCGCACAGCAAGTGCTCCTCATGGCCGATCTCGAATCCGTAGGCCCCTACGGCCCGGAAATTGACCTTCCGGCGCGAAGCCTCCAGCAGCAGTTCGCACAGCAAATCCCGGTGCCCGGCGGCCTCCGTCGGAAGGAAGACCAGCAACGTATCGTTCTCACGGCAGCAGGAGAGGACACGCCGGAAGTCCCCGCCGACATAGATGCGCTCCGGCGCGACCCCGCAGCGGCGCAGCGAAGCAACCTCCGCACTCCAATCGCGGCCATCCGGAAAAGGAACGCAACCCCAGCGGGAAGGGTCGTAACCGCCCCCGCACAAGCGGAGGCAACACTGCCACAGGTGCACGATATATTCCCCGATATTCATCTTCATTCGTTCGTTACGGGATTATCCAACTCCACGCACATCCGCTCGATATGAGGAAAAACGCCGTTTTTGACCAACACCTCCTGACCAGGCCCCAGCAGGTAAAGCGTAGGAGTGGCACGCAGGTCGTAGCTCTCCTGCGTGCGGAGCGTCTGCCATTTGTCCCAGCCATAAATCCAACCCTGCCGGGGCATCTGCGCAACATGGCTGCGCCACGCCTGCTCGTCCTCGTCAGCATAGATGCACAGCACGACAAGACGACCCGCGTCGATCAGTTTCCGGATGACGGGAGAAGCGTCCATGCGCATCGTGACCTCACGGCACATCCCGCAATCCGGATCATGGAAAAAGAGAATGACGTAAGGAACCGTAAGGCCATAAAGTTTTCCGGTAGCCCCCGAAGGAGTCCGGTAGCGAATATCCGCGGCGCGCGAACCTACCTTGTTCTTCGAACACATCCACAACTGATGCCGGGGCCGAACCTTCTCAACCTCGTCCAGCACCTGCGAATCGATCAGGACACGGAGAACGCTTTCATAAAGATCCTCGTCGCGCATCGGGGAGTTGGGTTCATAAAGATAACGCTCCGCAACCTCCGCGAAGCGGCGATACATCGAGGGCTCGACAGCGGCGGCGGCGAAAAGGTCCCGCAGGGAAACAGCCGCGCGGGAACGGGAAACCATTTCGGCGGCTCCCAGATAATTGGCGAACGTCTGCTCGAAAGCGACCGTGTCGGCAAGCCATGTCGTATCCCGGAAGTCGAACCTGTTCCAATAGCGGTCGAGAACATACGCGGCACGCTCCGAAGGTTCGGCGATCACCCCCGGAACCGACGGAAGAGGGTAATGACGCTTCGCAGGCGCGGAAACGCTATCCGCCTGACGCTGGGTAGAAGCCGGACCTCCGCACGAGGCGCACAGCAGCAAACCCAGCAACACCGCCGCAACCCCCGGGCCGAAAACCCGGAAGTGAAATGCGTGATTCGTTTTCTTGCTTTTCATAATATATCGATTCTGTCTTGTTTTATACATGTATATGCATTGCTTGCGCATCTGCCCCCCGGCCTGCAACCCGAGGGTATCGCACGATACCCTCGGGGGTGCAGGTAATAGTTAGGGCTCAAAGACGATATGTTTCGTCCCCCTGGCCGCGCAGGGCATTATCCGTTAGTGTTATTCATCATTGAGGCACCTGCACCTTCCTTTTGCTTCCTCCCCCCCATATCTGTACGTCGAATTGTCCGGGGCCGACGGCTGAAATCCCCGAACGTAATCCGTATCTTCGGCCTTAGTGCTCGAGGTCAAGTACCAACTCTGCTCCCAACCGAACCAGTCCATTACCCTGGCCTGTTCCCATGAGGGTACGCCGCCGCGGTTAGCGCACAGATTCCGGCAGGCTGCTAAGGTAAGTTGTTCGGCCGTTTTCACATTTTTCATTTGTGTCCGCGTGGTGATATCCTTCCACGTTCCGTTGAACTGGTACTGGAACGTCACGCTCCGAGTAGCCGTGTAAGAGGGGTTTGCAGGGATTACAACCGAGGCGGAATAGTTCGGCACGTCATCGTAATCGTTCTTGACGACCAATTCGGTGCTCCCGCTGATGGCCCGGATCTTATACCCGCCCCAGCCCGTAAGCGTCACGGTGTAGGTGCCTCCCGCTCCCTGGATGTAGGCCCCCCCGGGCATGACGCTGGCATTAGTCACGTTCCAGCCCTGCTGCGTGCAGTCCGAGCCGATCTTCGTCCACGTGCCGTTCCACTGGTACTCGAACGTCACCGTGCGCGAACTATAACTTGCATTGGCCGGAACAGCCAGCGAAACGGCCGCGCCCGAAGCGGTGACCTTGCCCGTGACGAGCGCCGTGCCGCCGGACTGGGCCCGGACATCGACGCCCGCGGAAGGAAGGACGCCCGTAAGCGTGACGCTGTACGAACCGCCCTGACCGGGGATCGTAGCAGGAGCGTTATGCGTGGCATTGGAGACGTTATAGCCCTGCTGCGTGCGGGCGTCGCCGATCTTCGTCCACGTGCCGTTCCACAGATACTCGAACGTTACCGTGCGGTCGGCGCCCGTAGCGTTCGCCGGAACAGTCAGCGAAACGGCGGTACCCGAAGCGGTGACCTTGCCCGTGACGAGGGCCGTGCCGCCGGACTGGGCCCGGACTTCGACACCGTCGGCGGGAAGGACGCCCGTAAGCGTGACGCTGTACGTCGCACCCGGACCGGGGATCGTCGCAGGAGCGGTGTGCGTGGCGTTGGAGACGGAACAACCCGCCTGCGAACGGCTGTCCCCGATCGGAGTCCACGTCCCGTTCAGGTTGTACTCGAACGTTACCGTGCGCGAATCGAAGCTCCGGTTCGCCGGAACGGCCAGCGAAACGGCCGTGCCGGACGCGGTGACTTTGCCCGTGACGAGGGCCGTGCCGCCGGACTGGGCCCGGACTTCGACGCCCGCGGAAGGTAGGTCTCCTGTCAGGGTAAGGCTGAAAGTCTTACCCTCTGCGGGGATATCCCCGGCGGGCGTCACGGAAGCCTCCGAAACCGTATAGGCAGGAGCCGAACCGTCCTCGTCGCGGACGCAGCGGAACCAAAACCTCTGCCTCAGACTGCTGCCGGGCTTGTTCAGCTGATAGACATAACCATAAACAGGAGCCATCATCCAGAATTTGGTGCTACTGCCGGTAGCGTTGGCAATGGCGTAGTAGTCGGTGTAGGTGTCGGTGGAAGTGGCGATCGCATGGGCGAACTGGGTAAACCCGGGCTGCTGGTAGAGGTAAGGGCTGCCGATCGGCTGAACGGTCTCGGGACCCACACCGGAGGTGTTCTGTTGGCCGAAATCGACGCTTTCGCTACAACCCAGCACATAGAGCATCGTCATCTCGCGCTGCGACGGCAGCCGCCAATCCGAATAACCCTCCGCGACGAGGTCGTTGCAGTACGTCACGGCATTACCCTGGATTATCTCGGAGGCCGTTATAGCCTCGAGCTGCGCCCGCTGCACGCGGAACTTCGCGGCCATCCGGTTGTCTTCGCTCGACACGTCGCCGGTCCGGGACTCGGTGACCCGCTCGGGGAACAGCGCGGCCGGGTCGAGGCCGCCCTCGTCGTCGCGGAGCACGACGACGACCCCGCCGTCCGACGCCGTGGTGACGTACGGATAACGCTTCTTGGAGTCGGTGCGGTCCTTGACGCAGCGGGCAAATATGCTGGATGATTTCCAGGCGTAGGTTCCCAAGGTCATATCAAATTGCTGCTGCTGGCCCTCATACATGGTAGTCGTCCAATAGTTGACAGAACTATAATTATCAAACATCCAGTCGATGAGGTCGCTATCGCACGCAGGCGCGACGCACCAGTAGTACATCATCTCGTTCTGCGTAGGCAGGCGCCAGCCCTCGCCCTTGCTGCTGCAATAATCGACGGCCTCCGAATAAGTCCGGTACATATCAGTCGCGCAGTATTCGAGGACCGTGGCGCTGCCGCCCGTGTCGAACGCAGCGGGGTACTGCAAGCGCGCCGCGCCGATATTGAGCCACAGGCCGCCCCACTGGTACTCGAAGACGACGCTGCGGACCTCGCTCGACTCGTTGGCCGGGACCGTCAGCTCAACGGGCGTGCCCAGCGCGGCGACCCGGCCGCTTGCGAGTACCGCACCGCCGCTGCTGGCCCGGACCGTGACGCCCTCGACGAGCACCGTGCCTTCGAGCAGGACGCTGTACGTGCCGCCCGTGCCGGGAATATCGCCCTCGGGAGTGACCACAGCCGTCTGGAACGGGCGGCCGCCGATCTCGCTGTCGTCGCCCCAGTCGTATTCGTTCCACGGCAGGATATCGATCGACAACTCGGGGTTGTCGGCAATGCGGCCCACGCCCAACTCAACCACATAGCGGTAACCCGGCGCGAAGTTGTGACCCGCGAGCGAGGCGTCGAGCTTCAGCTCCT
>ERZ824473.4541-NODE-4541-length-12206-cov-10.632294_pt1 | contig 12206 bp, 8 predicted proteins | sample MGYA00519874_ERZ824473 | MGnify/ENA primary metagenome ERZ824473 (study PRJEB31778, sample SAMEA3449151) | human gut metagenome | biome: human gut; feature: human-associated habitat; material: faeces | place: United Kingdom | collected 2010/2012 ... | reverse complement strand
TTTGGGTTAGACCCATAATTAGGGGCTAACCCTGTAACTTAACTAAATGACATTGGGCTCTGAACAGTTACCATTTTATAATGAAAAACGGGAAAATAAGAAAAAGGAATAACAGAAGACAGTGGAAAGAAGGAAAAAAGATGCAGCAGGAAAAAAAGACAGCGATCGATGCAATTGAGCAAAAGGCGTCCCTGGTTTGTGAGGTGGCGGATCACATTTGGGATTATGCGGAATTGTCACTTCAGGAGGTACGCTCGGCAGCATTGTACTGTGAGGTGCTTGAAAAAGAGGGGTTCCATGTGGAAAAGGGAATCTGCGGGATTGAGACGGCGTTTTCGGCGTCGTATGGAAGCGGCCGTCCGCTGATCGGAATCCTGGCGGAGTACGATGCACTTTCCGGCCTGTCCCAGGAGGCCGGGAGTCTGGTACGGAAAGAACGGATATCTGGTGGAAGCGGTCACGGGTGCGGCCACAATTTGCTCGGAGCCGGCGCATTTGCAGCGGCACTCGGTATAAAAGCATTTCTGGAACGAAGCAGCTGCCCGGGAACGGTGATACTGTATGGCTGTCCGGGCGAAGAAGGCGGAGCGGCCAAGGCATTTATGGCACGCGATGGCGTATGGCGCGATCTGGATGCAGCGCTGACGTGGCATCCGGAGGATGTCAACGAGGTGGAGACCGGTTCTTCCAACTCCTGTATTCAGGTGCAATATAAATTTACAGGTATGGCATCCCATGCGTCAGGTGCTCCGGAAAAGGGAAGGAGCGCACTGGATGCGGTGGAACTGATGAATATCGGCGTTCAGTTTCTGCGGGAGCACATGAGTGACCGTGCGCGGATTCATTATGCAATTACAGACGCGGGCGGATGCAGTCCGAATGTTGTTCAGCCGCGTGCCAGTGTTCTGTATATGGTACGGTCGAATCATGTTTCGGAGGCGGTGGAGCTTCAGGCAAGGGTTGACCGGATCGCCGAGGGAGCAGCACTGATGACTGACACGACGTTTGAACGCAAGTTTATCGACGGACTGGCTGATACTGTAACGAACCATACGCTGGAGCGTGTGCTGTATGACAATTTCAGTGCACTTGGCGTGCCGCAGTATACAAAAGAAGAGCTGGAGTATGCAGATGCGCTGGCGAAGACGTATCCGGGCAGTGAAGGGCTTCCTGGCGTGGCGGCGGAAAACGATGAAAAGCTGCGGGAAGAAGTGGCGGTGCTTCGGAAGGAATACGGCCATGCGATGAATGCATTTCTGGCACCCTTTTATCAGGGTGAGGCGTTTAAAGCAGGATCTACGGACGTTGGCGATGTCAGCTGGCTGACACCGACGGCTCAGATCCACGTGGCCGCCTGGCCGAATGGCTGCCCGGGCCATAGCTGGCAGAATGTTTCATGTGACTGCACGGAGATTGGCCATAAGGCGGCGGTACATGCAGGTAAAGTGCTGGCTGCGTCTGCAGTGGAACTTTTCCTGCACCCGGAAATCCTGGAAGAGGCAAGAAAAGAGTTTGAAAAGCGCACGGCGGAAGGCTATACCTGTCCGATTCCGGCAGATGCGGTGCCGGTGATCCCGGACTGATGCAGCCGGCATTGGAAAGCTTTTTACATTTTTACAGAAGAACAGATAAAATGTATGGCAGCTGTTCCATGTGGGGTTATGGAGCGAAACGGATCGTTTCAGTCCGTTTTGGCTCCGGGGCATGCTGAGAAATGTTCCGAGAGTGAATAAAGAGAAAAAGGAGAGAGAAATGAAAAAGGTAAGGCAGACATTTGTGCGTTTGTTTTCTGCACTGTTTTTGCTGGCAGTGATCTGCATCCTGCCATCTGATCATGCAGATGCGGCGACGCGGATCAAAGGAATTGATGTGTCACGGTATCAGGGCACGATCAACTGGAAAGCAGTAAAGCAGGACGGCATTAAATTTACAATGATCGGCGTCGGATACGTCATCAATGGAAAAGAGCAGAGTGATCCAAGATTTGAATACAACATCCGCAATGCGATCCAGAATAATGTAAATGTCGGCGTTTATATTTATTCCCATGCACACAATGTAAAAGAAGCGGAAAAAGAGGCTGCATTTGTACTAAAGCAGATCAAAGGCTACAAGATCGCTTATCCGGTGGCCTTTGATATCGAAGATGAAATTCATATGAAGTTGACGACAAAACAGCGCACGGATATTACGCTGGCCTTTCTTCGCAAGATTGAAGCGGCCGGCTATTATCCGATGATCTATGCGAGTCAGAACTGGCTGTATGAGCGCATGGATTTAAGCCGCCTGACAAAGTATGACAAATGGGTGGCAAGATGGGCATCGTCCTGTTCTTTCAGTCCGACTTCCATGTGGCAGTACAGCAGTACAGGCCGTGTGAAAGGAATCAGCACAGTGGTAGATCTCGATTATGATCTGAGAGACTACACAAAAATTATCCGGCCGCGGACACAGCCGGGTCCGAATGAAAAAGAAACGCCGGGCTGGCACAGCGACGAGTACGGCACATGGTATGTGAAAGCAGACGGCAGCCGCGTGACAAATACAAAAATGACAATTAATGGGAAAACCTATTATTTTGATTCCCTTGGCTACCGGAAGAGCGGCTGGCAGAAGCTTGGAAAGAACTATTATTATTTCAGCCGTCAGACAGGTGCGATGAGAAAGACGCCGGGCTGGTTCCAAATTAACGGAAAAACGTATTATCTGGACAAGAACGGCGCGAGACAGACCGGCTGGCTTAAGGTGGGAGCAGATACGTATTATCTGAATGCAGACGGTGCGAAAGCGTTTGGCTGGCTGAAATTAAACGGCAGAAAATATTTCCTGAAGCTGAAGACCGGAAAGCTGCAGAAAGGCTGGCTGAAATACCAGGGCAAGACCTTTTATTTTGCACAGCAGGACGGACGGATGCGCACGGGCTGGCTGACGTTCGGCACGAAAAAATATTACATCGCAAAAGATGGCAACCGCGCAGCCGGCTGGACACAGATTGGCGGAAAATGGTATTACTTTAATAAAAAAGACGGCGTGATGAAGCGAAACTGTAAGGTAGGAAGATACATCTTTGGGGCGGACGGCGTATGCCCGAATTATAAGTAGTACCCGTTGCGTTTCAAAACAGCGCGTGCTATAATACATTGCCGGGACACCTCGTAAGGAGGGACCCGTTTACGGGAGGATCCCTTACGAGTCCGGATTCCTTACGATCCTGTTGGATTGTACAGATAATTTTTCAAACACAAACCGGCAGCAAAAAGAAAAATTCAACCCCAGACGGGACCCGCATGCAGGCATTTACCTGACCCGGGGTGATAAACAAAAATGGCGCACAGCCAGAGTACAGAACAGATAAGGAGAAGAAAGATGAGTAAAATTCCAGTAGTTTTAATGATTCTTGATGGATATGGACTGAACGAAAGGACAGAGGGCAACGCAATTGCGCTTGCAAAAACTCCGGTGATGGATGAACTGATGGCAGATTACCCGTTTGTAAAAGGATATGCGAGCGGACTTGCCGTAGGTCTTCCGGACGGACAGATGGGAAACTCCGAGGTAGGACATCTGAATATGGGCGCAGGCCGCATTGTATATCAGGACCTGACCAGAATCACAAAAGAGATCGAGGACGGAGATTTCTTTGAGAATGCAGAGCTGAAGCGTGCGATGGAAAACGCAAAAGAGAATAATACAGCACTTCATATGTACGGCCTGCTCTCCGACGGCGGTGTGCACAGCCACATTACACACGTTTATGCACTGCTTGAGATGGCGAAGCGTTATGGTCTGACGAAGGTATACGTACACTGCTTCCTTGACGGAAGAGACACACCGCCATCATCAGGAAAAGATTATGTACAGCAGCTTTCCGATAAAATGCAGGAGATCGGTGTTGGTGAGATCGCAACGGTGATGGGACGTTACTACGCAATGGACCGCGACAACCGCTGGGATCGTGTTGAGAAGGCTTACCGTGCCATTGCATACGGCGAGGGTGATCAGGCAGCTTCCGGTGTAGAAGCAGTTGCACAGTCCTATGCGAAAGAAGTAACAGATGAGTTTGTAGTTCCGACTGTAGTAATGAAAGACGGAAAGCCGGTTGCAACCGTTCAGGACGGCGATTCGATCATCTTCTTCAACTTCCGTCCGGACCGTGCAAGAGAGATCACCCGTACCTTCTGCTGTGATGAGTTTGACGGCTTTGACCGCGGCGCACGCAGAAATGTCGTATACGTATGCTTCACAGAGTATGATGTGACGATCCCGAACAAGAGCGTTGCATTTAAAAAGATTTCTCTGACCAACACATTCGGAGAGTATCTGGCAGCGCATCACATGACACAGGCAAGAATCGCTGAGACGGAGAAATACGCACATGTTACCTTCTTCTTCAACGGCGGTGTAGAGGCTCCGAACGAGGGTGAAGACCGTATTCTTGTAAAATCTCCGAAGGTAGCGACCTATGACCTGCAGCCGGAAATGAGCGTTTATGAGGTTTGCGATAAAGTAACGGCCGCAATTACTTCCGGAAAATACGATGTAATCATCACAAACTTTGCAAATCCGGATATGGTAGGCCATACCGGTGTGATCCCGGCAGCTATCAAGGCGATTGAAGCTGTGGATGAGTGTGTCGGCAAGGTAGTAGCAGCAGTGAAAGAGACCGGCGCGAAGCTCTTCATCTGCGCAGACCACGGAAATGCAGAGCAGATGATCGATTATGAGACTGGCGCACCGTTTACCGCACATACGACGAATCCGGTTCCGTTTATCCTTGTAAACTGCGATCCGAAATATACTCTGCGTGAGGGTGGGCGTCTGGCTGATATCATTCCGACGCTTATCGAGCTGATGGGCATGGAGAAGCCGGCTGAGATGACAGGAGAGTCCCTGCTCATTGAAAAATAAAAAACACAGATTTCCTATATTCTTTTCACATTTCCGTCACAAAGATTGCGTATAGTGGAAGAAACCAAACGAGAACAGGAAAGGGGATTTTTCCATGACAGGCCATAAAGAAAACCGTGAAAAGAAATTCGATAAGAAAAACAGAAAGCAGAATGCGTGGAAACGATATGGAGTGATTATGATGGCAGGCGTGCTGATCGCAGGCACGTCTGCAGTATCAGCATCCGTATATGCCGGAAATGTGCAGGCGGAGGAAGAGACGGAAGCCGAGACAGAGAAGCGCGTGACTTTAAATATTGCAGGCGGCAAAAAGGATGATGCTTCTGCAGAGGAAGCGACAGATTCTGAGACAGAGACGGAAACTGAAACAGAGACTGAGACCGAAACGGAGACCGAGACAAAAGAAACGTACGAGCCGATCGGGGAGGCATCCTCATCAGATGGCAGTGGGATCGTTACGACCGATGTCTCTGAAGTTGTAGAAAACGCTATGCCGTCGATTGTTGCAATTACCCGTAAATCCGTGCAGGAGATTGAAACATACTACTATGGTACACAGGAGTATGAAGTCAGCGGTGCAGCGTCCGGTATTATCATTGCACAGAACGACGAAGAACTTCTGGTCGCGACCAACAGCCATGTGGTAAAGGATTCGACTGAATTAAATGTCTGCTTTTCCGTAGATGCGGAGAATACCGATGATCTTGTTGCACCGGCAAAGATCAAGGGAATGGATACGGGAAATGAACTGGTAGTTGTAGCGGTTCAGCTTTCTGACATTCCGGAAGAAGTAAGATCCCAGCTGCGGATTGCAAAGCTTGGCAGTTCGGATGATCTGAAAGTCGGCCAGGCGGCAGTTGCAATCGGAAATGCACTTGGATATGGCCAGAATGTAACGAGCGGTATCATCAGTGCGCTGAACCGTCCGATCACAATCGACAATTTTTCAAAAGAGGTTATTGTGACGGATGCAGCGATTAACTTCGGCAACAGCGGCGGAGCACTGCTGAATGCAAAGGGAGAAGTAATCGGTATCAATGTGGCAAAAGAGGCCGGTGAGGGCAGTGACAGCATCGGCTATGCGATTCCGATCGACACCGCGATCCCGATCCTGAATGAACTGGTCAATCGTGAGACGAGAGATCAGCTCTCCAACAGTGAGAGAGGTTACATGGGTGCAACGGTAGTCAATGTTTCCGATGATGCAAAAGATCTTTACAACATGCCGGAGGGAGCGTTCGTGTATGAAGTAGCTGAGGGTTCTGCAGCTGAAGCCGCAGGCATTAAGAAAGGCGATATCATCACGAAGTTCGATGGAATGAGTGTATCCAGTTCTTCCGATCTGATTGATAAGATGAGCTATTACAAGGTCGGTGAGACTGTGACGGTGGAAGTGCAGACTGCAAATGGCGGTGACTATGAAATACGCGAAGTAGAAGTTACCCTGCAGGAGGGCGGAAATGATGTACAGGATGAGACGGATGCGCAGGAAGCACCGTCAGACGGACAGGATGATGAGTTCGGAACGGATGGAAATATGTTTCGGATGATTCCGGACTGGGATTCATCGAATGAGGAGAACGGGGTGTTCTGACTAAGAATACTCAAGAGACTCAATAAAGTTGAAATCAGTAACTGTTCAGAGCCAACCTCCAAAATGCTACGCATTTCGTCGGTGTGGCGATCCGCCAAATAAAATTTCAAAAACAGGCTTAAAAATGCAAGCATTTTCCGCCTGTTTTATGAAATTTTGCCTGGCTCTGAACAGTTACTGAAATCATTCGTTTTAGGCCATATTGTGAAAATCAGGAATTTAAACACAAGCAGAGTGAAAAAACTTTCGCAGGACATACTGTTCATAGAGAACTGATGGATCATTGCGAAATAGTGATAGTATACCTGGACTTATCACTATTTACGGAATGAAAGATGAGATATGATGCAGGAGGTTTTTTATGTGCAGCTATATGGCAATTACGGATGTGTTTGCGCGGGAGATCCTGGATTCAAGAGGAAACCCGACAGTGGAAGTGGAACTTATGACGGAGGATGGCAGCGTCGGGAGAGCGGCGGTTCCGTCCGGTGCTTCGACAGGGGAACATGAGGCGGCGGAACTGCGGGACAGGGAAGCCCGTTATGGGGGGCTTGGTGTCACGCAGGCGTGCCATTATGTCAATACACAGCTTGCGGATGCGGTGATCGGGGAAAACGTATATGCGCAGCGGACAATCGATCGGATTTTGTGCAGGGAGGATGGAACGCGCACGAAAGAAAAACTTGGTGCAAACGGGATGCTTGGCGTGTCGATGGCAACGGCGGCAGCGGCAGCGAATTCTCTGGAACTGCCATTGTTTCGTTATCTTGGTGGTGCCTGTGCAAACCGCCTGCCGGTACCGATGATGAATATTTTAAATGGGGGCTGTCATGCCGATAATACAGTAGATCTGCAGGAGTTTATGATTATGCCGGTCGGAGCGACAGGATATGCGGATGGACTGCGGATGGGGACGGAAATTTATCATGTTTTAAAGACATCGCTGAAAGAACGGGGGCTTGCGACAGGAGTCGGGGACGAAGGCGGGTTTGCGCCGGATCTTCCGGATGCGGATGCGGTGCTTTCCTTAATCTGTGAGGCAGTGCAGCGTGCAGGATATGAGCTGGAGAAGGATGTTGTGCTTGCGCTTGACGTAGCAGCCAGCGAGCTGTATCAGAAAGAAAGCGGGCGTTATTATTTTCCGGGAGAGAGCCGTCTGAGAGGGCAGGAAGTAAGCAGAGATACCGGACAGATGATTACTTACCTGGAGCAGCTCTGCAGCCGTTTCCCAATCCGGTCGATTGAGGATGGGCTGGATGAAAATGACTGGGAGGGCTGGAAAGAACTGACAGACCGGCTCGGAGCACGTGTGCAGCTGGTCGGTGACGATCTGTTTGTGACAAACAAGGAGCGGCTTTCAGAAGGAATTGTACGCGGTGCTGCAAATGCGGTACTGGTCAAAGTAAATCAGATCGGGACTCTGACAGAAGCGTTTGATACGATGGATCTGGCAGGACAGAATGGTTATCGTTGTATCGTTTCCCACCGATCGGGCGAGACAGAGGATACGGCGATTGCGGATATCGCGGTGGCAGTTGGAGCCGGTCAGATCAAAACCGGAGCACCGTGTCGTACCGAACGCGTGGCAAAGTACAATCAGCTGTTGCGGATCGAGGATGCGATCGGATATGGAGCTGTGTATGAATCTCCGTTTTACCGCAGATAAGTATTTAATTCAGTATTTAATTCATAGAAAAAACAGTTGAAATATTAAATGGCCTGTGATACACTGAACATGTTTGACGTAGGAGGTGTAGTGTACCGTGAGAACTTTTATTACCATTATTTTTGTGCTGGTATGCATTGCATTGACGGTGGTTGTTCTGGCTCAGCAGGGAAAAGACGCAGGACTGGGCGCGATCGGTGGTATCGGAGATACTTACTGGAGCAAGAATAAATCACGTTCCATGGAAGGAAAGCTGGTTCAGTTTACGACGGTTTTGGCCGTATTATTTATCGTGCTTGCCGTTATTCTGAATTTGAATTTCTAAATCACAGGTTGGCTTTGTTAAGCTGGCAGGCAGAGCATTTTTGATCTGCCGGTTTGAACCTGTGTTTCCAAAGAAGCGGAGGACTGATGCAGATGCACCGGTCCTTTTCTTTTTAACCGAGTCAAGCAAGTCACCTGCGGGGTTGCGCGGAGCAATAAGCAGTGGGTGGGGACTTGCTTGTATCAGGAGTGGTACAAGCCACTCCTGATAAGCTGCGGAGCGAATTGTGAACATCCGCTTTGATATCAGAATCAGTCGGGCTGTAAGAGAAGAAAAAGAAAAGTAGAGAGAAAGATATGAAACAGACAGAAGAACAGTTTGAACGCCGGAAAAAGGTGATTCATGATATGTTATGTGACAAACAGTACGTGCCGATGAAGCTAAAAGAGATGGCAATGCTGCTTCAGATACCGAAAGAAAACCGCCAGGAGTTGAAGGATGTGCTGGATGCATTGATCCTGGAGGGAAAGGCGGAGGTATCTGTAAAAGGAAAATATCGCAAATCTACTGCGAAATATGTTGTCGGGCGTTTTATTGCGCATCCGCGTGGATTTGGATTTGTGGAGGTGGAGGACCGCGAGGAGGATATTTTTATCGCGGAAGAACATATTGGCGGTGCGCTGCATGAAGATACGGTGCGGGTACTGCTGCTTCCGCCGTCTTTGGGAAAAAGGCAGGAAGGTGCGGTTGTGCAGATTCTGGAGCATGGCATCCGTGAGCTGATCGGTATGTATCAGAAGGGACGCGGCGGTTATGGCTTTGTGATTCCGGATAATCAGCGCATCACGACCGATGTTTTTGTGGCAGAAGAACGCAGTAAAGGCGCAGTGAGCGGCCATAAAGTGAAAGTGGAGATTCTTTCCTATGGGGATAAAGATCATAAGCCGGAGGGAAAGGTGACGGAGATCATCGGCCACATCCAGGATCCGGGCACCGATATCTTGTCGGTCGTATATGCGTACGATCTCCCGAATGAATTCCCGGAAAAGGTAATGCGCCAGGCGGAGCGCGTTCCGGATAAGGTGCAGGAGAGTGACCTGGAAGGCAGAACGGATCTGCGCGGCATACAGATGGTGACGATTGACGGGGAGGATGCAAAAGATCTGGACGATGCCGTTTCCCTTACGTTTGACGGAACACATTATCATCTGGGCGTGCATATCGCAGATGTGGCAAATTATGTACAGGAGAAAAGTGCACTGGACCGGGAGGCATTTGCGCGCGGAACGAGCGTGTATCTTGCAGAACGCGTGATCCCGATGCTGCCCATGCGGCTCTCAAACGGCATTTGTTCGTTAAATGCGGGAGAAGACCGGCTGGCAATGAGTGTGCTCATGGAGATTGACGAAAAAGGAACCGTTCTTTCCCATGAAATCGTGGAATCTGTGATTCGCGTTGACCGGAGAATGTCGTACACGGAAGTGAAAAAGATCCTGGAGGATCATGACGGGAAGCTGTGTGAAACGTGTGCGGAGCTTGTGCCGATGTTTGAACAGATGGCAGTGCTTTCCGGAGTTTTGCGGGAAAAGAGGAGAAAACGCGGAGCCATCGACTTCGATTTCCCGGAGGCGAAGATTATTCTTGACGAAAAGGGGATTCCGGTCGAGATCCGTGCTTATGACCGGAATGTTGCCACAAAAATGATCGAAGATTTTATGCTGGCGGCGAATGAGACGGTGGCGGAGGATTTTTACTGGCAGCAGGTTCCGTTCCTTTACCGGACTCATGATACGCCAGAGCCGGACCGCATCCGGCAGCTGTCCACATTTACTGCCGGCTTTGGGTACGGGCTGAAAGGTGTTTCGGATGAAGTACATCCGAAGGAGATCCAGAAGCTGCTTGAGAAAATTGCGGATACGCCGGAGGAGCGGATGGTCAGCCGGCTCGTGCTGCGCTCAATGAAGCAGGCACAGTACACACCGGAGTGCAGCGGTCATTTTGGACTTGCAGCGAAATATTACTGTCATTTTACTTCTCCGATCCGCCGTTATCCGGATCTGCAGATCCACCGCATTATGAAGGAAGTGCTGCGGGGGCGGATGAAAGAAGAGCGGATCACGCATTATGCGGAGCTTCTGCCGTCGGTCGCGGAACATTGCAGCCAAACGGAACGCCGTGCGGATGAGGCGGAGCGTGAAACGGTAAAAATGAAGAAGGCTGAGTATATGGAGCGTCACATTGGTGAGGAGTTTGATGCAGTTGTCTCTGGCATTACATCCTACGGCATCTATGCGGAACTTCCGAACACGGTGGAGGGGTTGATCCATGTAAGCAAAATGTACGATGACCGTTATTATTACAAAGAAGAAACGTATGAAATGTACGGAATTGACACGGGGCGCGTCTTCCGGCTCGGAGATCCGGTCCATGTGCGGGTGATCGATGCAAATAAAGCGCAGAAAACCGTGGATTTTGAACTGGCGGAGGAACCGGAAATCTGAGTGCAAAGCGTTAACACTCGTCAGTAAGAAAGGAAGGCGGATTGTGAATGTCCGCGTTATTGTCAGCTTTACAAATATGGTAACTGTTCAGAGCCAAGCAAAATTTCATAAAACAGGCGGAAAATGCTTGCATTTTTAAGCCTGTTTTTGAAATTTTATTTGGCGGATACGCCACACCGACGAAATGCGTAGCATTTTGGAGGTTGGCTCTGAACAGTTACCAAATATGTATGTGATAAGACGATAAGGCGGAAACCAGAACCGCCAGGGAGGGGGAACAGGCATGGCAGATGCAGGCAAGCTGATTGCAAACAATAAAAAGGCCTACCATGATTATTTTATTGAAGAAAAGTATGAGGCAGGCATCTCACTTCACGGCACGGAGGTAAAATCCCTGCGTATGGGAAAATGCAGCATCAAAGAGTCCTTTATCCGCATCGAAAACGGGGAGGTGCTGATCTACGGTATGCACATCAGCCCGTACGAAAAGGGTAATATTTTCAACAAAGATCCGCTGCGTGTGAAAAAACTGCTGCTTCACAAAAAAGAAATCAACAAGATGCTTGGCAAGATCGCGGAGAAAGGCTATACTCTTGTGCCGCTGCGTGTTTATTTCAAGGGCAGCCTTGCCAAAGTGGAGATCGGCCTGGCAAAAGGAAAGAAGCTGTATGACAAACGTCAGGATATCGCGAAGAAAGATCAGAGACGTGAGGCAGAGAAAGAATTTAAGGTGCGGAATCTGTACTGAAAAAGTGCTTCGGAGGCAGAAAACAGAAAAATCCAGTTGACAATCAGATACGAAGCCTATATACTGAAAAATAGGCGAAAGAACCGGGAGCAAATTTTGCTCTGTCAGGTCCCCGGGGCTAGTAAAGGTTTCGACGGGGGTTATGAAGCTGGAGAAGCTATCCGCAGGTTGATGCGTCAAATCACAAATTAAAATTAAACGCTGAAGATAATTTAGCATACGCTGCCTAATGGCAGCTGTCTGACACAGAGCACCTGCACTTTGTGACCCAGGCATCGATGATGCAGGAAACGACATATGTTAAGCTTTGCGCATATGGGCGTATCATGAAGCTACTGAAAGCAGAAGGCTGTCTGTTGTCGCCTGCCGGAGGGAATGTCAAATAACCGACTATGATAGTAGAAGGACAGTGGACTGGCTTTCGGACACGGGTTCGACTCCCGTCTAGTCCAATATTATAAGGAATCTCATAAGGAGGGACCCGCGTCAGTGGGAGGATCCCTTATGAGTAGCCCTCTGAAAAT
>ERZ824473.4527-NODE-4527-length-12252-cov-5.934164_pt1 | contig 12252 bp, 17 predicted proteins | sample MGYA00519874_ERZ824473 | MGnify/ENA primary metagenome ERZ824473 (study PRJEB31778, sample SAMEA3449151) | human gut metagenome | biome: human gut; feature: human-associated habitat; material: faeces | place: United Kingdom | collected 2010/2012 ... | reverse complement strand
AAAAGTTATGAAAGGTGTTACTAGAATAGTTGTAGATACAGTATATGCAAGAAAGGTATATTTCGACCCAGAAATACATATAAAACAAGGTAAAAATCCTAATGCAAAACAGTATTATTTTGATGATTATATTAGTGGAAGCAAGAAAGATTTACCAATAAAATATTTTAAACAAATGTTAAAAAGGAGAAATGGATAATGATAGAAAGAATTAGTATATCTGAAATAAGAGATCATTTTAAAAATATAATACCAGAATGTAATAAATGGTCAATAGGACAAATGGATGAAAATCAAGATAAAGCAATTGCTTTGTATGCTAATCGTAGACAATTAGAAGATAATTCTAAATATAAAAAGTTAAAAAGTTATGGAATATTACCAATTACATTACTGTTAAGATGGACTAAAAATTATAATATGGCTGAAACAATGGCCAATAAGATTTATGAACTATTAGACTGTAGTTCTTTTTTTATTGATGATTATAATTGCTCAATTGAGTGTTTATATAATGGACCTATTGATTTAGGTGCAGATGAAAACAATATTTACAAGTTTTCAATAGAATTAAATTTATTATATAGAAAGGGTGAAAAATAATGGCAGCAAAAACAGGAGTATATCCAGTATATGAAAATCAATTCCAAGTTGGTGCTACTAAAGAAGCTTTAACTGATATAGCTGATATGGAAAGTTTTTCAGTAAAATTAGACAATGGAGTAGAAGAATGGAATCCATTAGATCAAAAAGGATGGGTTAGAAGATTAATGACTTCTAAATCAGTTACTATTTCAATATCTGGAAAAAGAAACTTTGGAGATACTGGCAACGATTACGTAGCAGGATTAGCTTTAAAAAACGGCAGAGATGTCGAAGGATGTTTACAATGGACATTTCCAAATGGTGCAAAATTAGTATTTGAAAATGCAATATTTAACATAACAAACTGGGGAGCCGGAAAATCAACAGAAGTTATTCCGTTAGAATTTGATGTAATGTCAAATGGAAAACCAACATACACAGAAGCATTACCACAAAGTGTTGTTTCAACACAAGCAGTAAAAAAATAAGATATTAAAAAGTAAGAGGCCTTTAAAGACCTCTTACAAATATATTTAGGAGGAATTTAAAATGGCAAATATAGATATTAGTTCAAAATTAAGTCATGAACCACAAACAATAACAATAGCAGAAGGCAAAACATATGAAGTAGACTGCGGAGCAGAGACAATGTTGAAAGCACAAGATTTATTTAAAAAAGATGATAGTTTAGATGAATTATTTAAAGCAATAGAATTATTACTAGGAAAAGAAGCATTAGAAGAAATAAAAGGAATGAAAGTAAAAGTTGCAGACTTAAAAGTTATTATTATAGCAATAATGGCACAAGTAAATGAAATTACTTATGAGGAAATGGAAAAACGATTTCAAAACAAATAATGAAACAGAATTATGGTACGATATGGAAGAAGACTGGCCCTTAATTGAGTCAAGTTTAGCAAAACAATATGGAATAAGAATAAGAAAAGAAATAGACACAATGAGTTATGCAGAATTGTGTAATCTTATATCTGGGTTGATGCCAGATACACCACTGCGGAAACATTGTTCAAATTCGCAGTGAAGATGATGAAGAAATGTTAAAAAACTTCACACAAGAGCAAAAAAATATAAGATGGAAATATAGAAATAAATTAGCAAAGAAAATGAGTAAAGAAGATTATGAAAAAGTTATTACAGAATTTCAAAAAGCATTTAAAGAAATGGCTGGTGATAACAAATGATAGAAGTAAGATGCCCTAATTGTAATCAACTTTTATTAAAGGTTGAAAAATGCAAGGGTGAAATAAAATGTATACGATGTAAGAAAACAATTAAAATTGATATAGATGAAAAAGACAGAGTGAGCAACACGACCATTAGTGGTGAGTAGTTAGCCAATACCTGCTTTTATCCTAGAAAAAGAAGGGAGGAGCAGGTATATGAGTACGAATGTAGGCTCAGTTGATTTTGAATTATTATTAAATTCAAATCCATTTAATAAAGGAATAAAAACTGCAACAAATACTATTAAAAGCTCAGGAATAGAAAATTCACTAAAAAAAATTGGTAAATTAGCAGTAGCAGCATTCTCTGTTAAAGCAATAGTAAATTTTGGCAAAGAATGTATTGATTTAGGCTCTAATTTAACAGAAGTGCAAAATGTTGTTGATGTTACTTTTGGAAATTTAAATACAGAAGTAAATAGATTTGCTGAAAATGCAATAACTCAATTTGGCTTAGGACAAACAGTAACCAAAAAATATGTTGGTACATTTGGAGCAATGGCGAAGGCATTTAACTTTTCTAATAAGGAAGCTTTGGCAATGTCAGAAACTTTAACAGGATTAACAGGTGATGTTGCTTCTTTTTACAATTTATCAAGTGATGAAGCATACACAAAATTAAAGTCAGTATTCACTGGTGAAACAGAGACTTTAAAGGATTTAGGTGTTGTAATGACACAGAATGCATTAGATCAATATGCATTGGCAAATGGTTATGGAAAAACAACGTCTAAAATGTCTGAACAGGAAAAAGTGGCTTTAAGATATAAATTTGTATTAGATAAATTGAATATAGCAAATGGAGATTTTGCAAGGACAAGTGATAGTTGGGCAAACCAAACAAGGGTATTAGGCTTAAGATTTAATGAACTAAAGGCAACTTTAGGACAAGGATTTATTAACATATTTACGCCTATTGTAAAAGGAATAAATATGGTGCTTTCTAAACTTCAAGTGTTGGCAAATGCTTTTAAATCATTTACAGAAATGATTTTTGGAAATGCTGGTGGAGATGATAGCTCTAATTCGGTTTCAAATTTGGCTTCTGATGCATCAAAAGCAAGTGATGCAGTAAGTGGCATTGGTGATAGTGCAAAGAAGACCAAAAAGGATTTATTAGGATTACGTGGAATAGATGAAATTAATAATTTAACAACAAGTAGTGATGATAGTTCTTCAAGTAGTGGTGCTGGAAAAATTGATACATCTGGATTAGGAGATTTAACCAATTCATCAATGCAACAAGCTAATACACAAATGGATAATTTTATTAAAAAAGCAAAAGAATTATTTTTAATATTTAAAGAAGGGTTTAATGATGCTTTTGAAAATACAAATTTTGATGGAATAATAAATTCTTGTGAAAGGATAAAAACAGCATTAATAGAAATTTTTACAGATTCGGATATAGATGAATATGCAAGAGAATGGGTAGACACAGTTTTATATAATATGGGTAGAATGACAGGAAGCGTTGCAAGTGTTGGAGTCACTATTGCCGACAATCTATTGGGTGGATTTGCAAATTTTTTAGAACAGAATGAAGAAGATATACAAGAACATATTATGAATATATTTAGTATTTCATCAGAAAGCTGTGATTTACTAGGAGATATTTCAGAAACATTTGCTGATATTTTTGCCGTGTTTAGAGGACCAGAAGCAAAACAATGCACCGCAGATATAATTGCTATATTTACTGATGGAATATTAGGAGCATATGAAATAGTTGGAAAATTTACAAATGATATTTTGTATATTATAGCACAACCTTTCATAGAAAATAAAGATTTAATAAAAGAAGCATTAGAGGGACTATTTGAACCAATTTCAAGTGTTTTAGAAACAATAAAACAAGGAATACAAGATACTTTTTCAAAATTTTGGGAGGTATATGATACTTATATTAGACCAGCAGTAGAAAATATTAAAGATGGTTTTTCAAGTATTTTAGAAACAATCCTTATTGTTTGGAATGAAAATATAAAGCCAATACTAGATGAATGGGCTCAAAAATTTGATGAATTATGGACACAACATATTCAACCTATGGTTGATAGCTTTTTAGAATTTGTAGGAAAGGTAATTAATGGATTATCAGAACTATGGAATAAATGGTTAGTACCTATAATAAATTGGATTATAAAAAATGTGATTCCAGTTGTGGTTCCAATTATAAAAGAAATAGGAAATACAATAATGAATGTATTTGGTAAAATAGGAGATATTCTTAAAGGCTTTTGGAATACATTAAGTGGAATTATAGATTTTATAGTTGGAGTGTTTACAGGAGACTGGAAAAAAGCATGGAATGGCATTAAAGAAATCTTTAGTGGCATTTGGCAAATTATAAAAGGCATTTTTGGTAGTATTTGGGAAGCAATAAAAGGTATAGTAAGGACAGCTATTGAAGCAGTAAAAGGCGTTATTCAATTAGGATTAAATGTTATTAAATCAGTATGGCAAAACGTTTGGAATGGAATTAAGAATTTTGCTTCTAATGTATGGAATAGTATCAAAGGAATATTCTCAGGAGTAGGAAGTTGGTTTTCAAGTAAATTTCAAGAGGCTTATTATGGTATAACAAGAATATTTAGTAATATAGGTTCATTCTTTAGTGGAGTTTGGAACAGAATAAAATATACTTTCAGCAGTTTAGGAACGAGTATAGGAAATGCAATTTCTGGTGCAGTAAGAAGCGGAATTAATGGTGTTATTTACATGATAGAAAGAACTGTTAATAGGGCAATAAGCTTGATAAATGGAGGAATAAATTTAATAAATAAAATACCAGGAGTTTATGTAGGACATGTTCCTTCTTTATATTTACCACGATTAGCACAAGGTGGATATGTAAAAGCAAACACACCTCAGTTGGCTATGATAGGTGATAATAGGCATCAAGGAGAAGTTGTAGCACCCGAAGACAAATTACATAGTATTATGGCGGAAGAATTATCTAAATTTCAGGGAAATGGAAGTAATAGTGAAGTAATTTCATTATTAAAAGAAATATTGAAATACTTAAGAAATTCTAGCGGAGATACAGTATTAAATATTGATAATATAGAATTAGCAAGAACAGTAATTAAAGGAATGAAAGCATTACAAGCAAAATCAGACAAATCAATATTAGATTTTATTTAGAAAAGGAGCAGAAAATGTCAATATTACAAGTAAATGGAGCAGAAATACCTGCTCCTGAAACATGCAAAATAGGTATATCAGACCAAGATTCAAATTCAGATACAGATTCAAATGCAGAATTACATAGAAATAGAGTAGCAGTAAAAAGAAAAATATCCAATGAATGGGGTCTTCTTACTTGGGCTGAAATAAGTAAAATATTAACATCCGTAAAGGATGTTTTTTTTAATGTTACTTATCCTGATCCACAGACTGGAAAATATGAAACAAAAAGAATGTATGTAGGAGATAGAACAGCTCCTATTGCAGTTGTCCAAGATGATGGAAGCATTATGTGGAAAGGATTAACAGCGGATTTCGTAGAAAAGTAGGTGGTTAAATTGTATTTAAAAAATGCATATTATTTAGAGGCAATTAAAGAAGAAGATATAAAATATAAGGCTAGAATAAAACTAAACGATATAACAATAGAAAATAGTAATATTAAAAACATTAAATATGATTTAAATATTAATGATGGTGAAAAATTTAAAATTGGTGGAGTATATGGAGCAACTGTAACATTAAATTTATTAAACTATGATGAAGAATATAACAATTTTAAATTTGAAAATAAGGAATTTCCAATAGAATTAAGACCTGCAATGGATAGCTTATATACAGTATATAAATTTCATAAAGAAAAAGTTGGAATAATAAATAAATTGAAAATAAAGTACTTAACATCTTTATGGATACCACAAGGTAAATTTTATCCAACTGAAATTACTAGAAATGAAAATAAAACTATAACTATAAAACTTATAGATAAAACAAAGTATTTAGAAGATGAATACATATGTAATTTAACACCACCATTCACATTAAAGCAATTATATGATGATGTACATAAAAAAGTACAAATATCTACAGATACAAAAAGTTTTTATAATCAAGATGAAAAAGTGAATACGGTACCTGTAGGATATACATATAAACAAATTTTGGGATATATAGCTGAATGTGCATGTGGTGTTTATATTATAAATAGATTAGGAAATAGTGAAATAAAAACGTATGGAACAAATAGCATAAAGAACATTGAAAAAGGAATGTATAAAAAGTTTTTACCTGCTGAAAATTATATTACAATTCAAAAAGTAAAATATGCAGGAAGTAATATTATAGGTCCAGAAAAAGGATATGTATTAGAACTTGAAGAGAAGAATCCGTTCATAACAAATAAAATTGCACAAAATATATTATTGAAAATGCAAGGATTTACATTTATTCCATTTACTTACAAAGCTACTGTAGCTGACTCCACTATAGATATAGGAGATATGTTTGATATTACAAATACAAATAATACTAAATATTTAACATATATCATGGGAAATACATGGGAATTTAATGGTGCTCTTACTCAAACATGGACAGCAAAAGGAGAAAATGAATTAAATAATACTTATTCATCAAAAGGCCCAATAAATCAGCAAATAGAAAATATTGTAAAAGAACAAATACCAAACGCAAAACAAGAAGCGATAGAAAAAGCAACAGAATTATTAACTAAATTTAATGGAGGATATGTAGTAAAGAAAGATGGCGAATTATTTATTGCAGATAATGAGGACATAGATAAGGCTCAACATATATGGAGATGGAATATAAATGGTTTAGGATATTCAAGTACAGGAATAGATGGACCATATGGATTAGCAATAACAATGGATGGAAAAATAGTAGCTGATTTTATTACTACTGGAACAATGTCAGCTGAAAGAATAAATGGCGGAACTTTAAAACTTGGTGGAAATAATAATACAAATGGTTCCGTTCAAGTAGTAGATGCAAATGGTAAAAACTTAGTTTCTATAAGTAAAGATGGATTAGTACTCTCAAATGGAACAAAATTAATAGGAAATGGTGGAGTATTATCTAATTTGCAATTTATAGCTACTGGAATTTCAGAAATAAATGGAGATACTAAGAATGCAGGTGAATATTTGTGGCTAGGTTTCATGCCAGGCTATGTATCTGCAGCAGATAAATATGATTTATTTATTGATATATCTGTACCAAGTAATTTTACTATAACATCAGCATATTTAACATTAAGACATATTCCTATAAAAATGAATATGAAAAATGGAACTACGGTTTATGGATATGTAAGAAATGTAAAGGCATATATAGCTGATATGTCTAGTTCTGCTTATGTAGAAGGTGACGAACAAAGTGAATATCAAGCACAATTGGAAGGAATTTATTATAATGAAATTTCTAGTTGTTTTAATAATTCTAATAATAATTTTACTGCAGCAGTTCCAAGTGCAAACAATTTGAAAGTTACAGAAGTTACATCAAAAAATATAGCTAGTAAAATAAAGAAAAAATGTAGAATAAAAATAGCTACGGCAAATTCAATACCTGCTGCTGCGAAGAACTGTTTTGCACAAACTGGTTTTGTTTGGGCAGCAATAAATGTATATGGATATTTACAATAGGAGGTAAAATTAAATGTCTAAATTTACAGATTTTTTAAATTTGTTTATGTGGGATTCTGTAGAAGATTCAGAAGAAGAATTTAATATAGATAAAGCATTAAATGATAATTGGAAAAAAATAGATACAAAAGTAAAAACACATGTTAATAGTGTAAATGAAGAAGTTAATAATTTTGAAACTGAAATAAATAAAAAAATAGAAGACATCCAAGCATTGCCAGTTGGTCGGAACAAAAGGACAAGTCTTAACAAAGCAAAGTGAAACTGACGGAGATGCTAATTGGGAAGATATAGAAGCAAACGAAGTCTACATAGGAAAAGCAGAAGAAGCACCAAGTTCAGCAAAGATAATAGTAGAAGAAGAGGACTTTGGAGAGGGAGCAGGATTAAGCAAGTCAGAGGTATACGTAGGAGCAGATGAGCCCACAACAGGTGAAAAGGTGTGGTTAAAAAAAGGAAAAAATATAGTAGAAAGTGCATTAAAATCTGTAAATTCGTATGGAGTAACAGCTAATAATAATGCAGATGGAAGCGTATCGGTTTCTGGAACTAGTACAGCACAAATTGCGTATTTGATAAATGTTAAAAGAATATATGCTTCTAAGATAAAGAATGGAATGTATACTATTAGTTTTAAAAACAATAAAGTAGTATCAGCACTGGGTATACGTTTAAGGAAATGTAGTTCTTCTGCAAAAACAGAAATTTATACAACATTATTAGATGAAGTAAATAAAAGTGAAAAAGTAAATTTACAGTCTTTAATAGATAGCGATACTTTATATATTGAAATGGATATAGTTTTATATAAAGCTACTAATTATAATATTAAAATATATCCACAAATTGAACCAGGAGACGAAACATCATACGAAACTTACATAGAACCACAAATATATGTCAGAAATATAAATGGTGCATATGAAGAGTTTATGAAGCAAGAAGATACAGGATGGGTAGACTGTGATATGGTAGAAGGATATACAGGATTAAAAGCGAGAGTGTATGATAAGATTTTATATATAGTAGGAAATGTAAATGGACAATTGACAAAAGATACATATACAAAAGTAGCAAGTTTACCTCAAAAAATAAAAGATGCTTGGGAAGCACCAGCTTTTGATACTCAATTTACAAATTATTGTAGAGGTCAAAATAATTCTCAAACTTCTATTACATTAACTGGAACAAGTGGAATAATAGAACTATGTCCAACTATAAGTGGAAATTGGGCAAGAGTATTCTTAGCATTACCAAATAAATAATAGGAGGGTAAAAAATGAAAATAAAAAAGAAAAACACAACAATACCGATAAATGGAAAAATAGTAGATACAGAAAATGTAGAAGACAAAACAAGTAATGCGCCAAGTTTGAGATTAGCAGAAGAGATGATAAAAACATTAGGAGAAGATAAAGTTAAATTTAAGACTGCATCATGGAATAAATCAGTATCTTTAAATATGTCAATTGGTGGTTTTGCATTAGGATTAGTAGGAACATCATCAGTATATGTTTTGTGGAGGAATGGTACAGATTTTGCTTATAAACGTATATTTGGAAGTGACTCATTAAATGTTAGTGTATCCGAAGATAAAAATACAATAACATTTTCATCAAATAATAATTTTGCAATGTCTATATTTTATACAAAAGGAAGTGTAGACGTTTCATAAATAGTTAAAATAGGAGGAAAGTTATGAAAATAAAAAACTCAAAAGGAGAATTGAAAGAAGTAGTAATAAAGGCAAATGATAGCATACCACAAAACGCAATTATCGAATATGACGGAGATGTAGTGCCAGAGGGATATGAACAGGTTGAAGATACGACTTTGAAAAAAGTAAATAGTATAAGTTATTATGCATGGTTTAGCATATTTTGTGCAAGATACGATGGAAGTAATTTAATAGTATTTATTCCTAACAATAATTTAAATGGAGGAAATCTTAAAATTTCACAAACTACATTTAATATTAAAGTAAGTAATGGAAAAGCATATACAATCACATCGTCAACGGTTCAAGCAATAAAAAGTCCTGGCGGAATATATATAACAATTCCTGCAGCACAAGTAAATGGAATGACTGAAGGATTATATATGGTTGCATTAACAAGTGCATTAACATTTAATGCTTAGATTAGGAGGATAAGATGCAAGAAATAATAGAATTAATTAGTAAATATGGCGTATCACTTGTAATAGTAGGATTATTCTTATATGACTGGCTTACAACAAGAAAAGATATGCAAGAAACTTTAAAACAAAATAGTACATGTTTAATAGAAATACAAAATACAAATAGAAATACGGCTAAATCACTTGAATTATTACAAAAAAGCATGGACAACCAGTCGGAATTTTTACAAGTACATGATAAAAGATGTGAAGCTATAGAAAAAGATATAGAAAAAATTGAAATTAGAATGGGGGAGAATTGATTATGAAAGAAAAACAATATAGAAATATAACTTTAATAATTGTTTCAATTTTAGTAGGATTATTAGGTGGATTTGGATTTTATAATGCAAATAAAAATAAATCAAATGATGAAATAATTGATAGTGCCGTAAACGAAGTATTAGATTATATTGATAACAAATCTAGTACAGAAATACCAAGTTTAACAGAAACAGACGAACAAAGTCTAGAAGTTCAAGAAACAGAGGCAGAAGGATTTGAAGAGCAAGGAATAGTAGCATATAATGGAGCAGAAAAAACACCAGACATTCAACTAGGAGAATATGCTGGTTTAACATATTATTCACAACTAGACAATAGATGGCGTTATAATATGTACTCTAGTGTAGGAGATAGTTCACAAACAATAGGAACATCAGGATGTGGGCCAACTTCTGCAGCAATGGTTGTTTCAAGTATAAAAGGTAATATAACACCAGACACAATGGCAAACTTATATACACAATATGGCTATCGTTCAGCAAATCAAGGTACATATTGGAGTGCATTTAAATGGACAGCAGATGTATTTGATATTGGATATAGTGAATGTTACAAATTAGATGATGCAGTAGCAAAATTAAAAGATAATCATTATATAATAGCAAGTTGTAATCAAGGATTATTTACATATGGAGGACATTTTATAGTTTTAACAGGAGTTGAAGGAGATTATATAAAAGTATATGACCCTTACTTGTATAATGGAAAATTTGATGTAGCAAGCCGTAGAGGAAAAGCAACAGTACAAGGTAATACAGTATATGTATCAATAGAAAACTTTAGAGCGTATGCTAATTATCAAAAATTTTTCTGTTTCAAAAATAATAGAACAGACATAAAAGAAAATTCAACTACAACAGTAGTAACAGATAACACAACATCAAATGTAAATACAGTAAATTACCAAGTCAAAGTAACTGCAAATGGTGGTTTGAATATTAGAACAGGAGCAAGTACATCATATTCAAGAGTTGGTGGATATGCAAAAGGTTCAATAGTAACTATATTAGCAGAGTCAAACGGCTTTGGAAAAACAAATCTAGGATGGATATATTTAGCATACACAAGCAGAGATATAAGTACATTAAATATTGTTCAAACAGTCGGACAAACAAAGAAATTAACTAGAGCTAGTATCTTATATAGTAATTCAAATTTAACAGGTTATAAGTACAATTACAAAGCAAATACAACTATAACAATACTACAAAACATATCAAGCAATGTAGATAAAATTAGAGTTAATATGACTGGTAGAGTTGCATACATAAACAAAAGTAATTACACAAATGTATCAGCAACACAAAGTACAACTAGAAAGACAAAAGCTTGTACATTATACTCAAAATCAAATTTGAGTGGTGTAAGATATCAATATAAAGCTAATACTACTGTAACAGTTTTACAACATATAAATTCATATGTAGATAAAGTAAAAGTAAATAAAACTGGTAGAATTGCTTATATTAATGTTAATAGTTATAGATAAAATTAAGAGGTAAGTTGATTAATTTCAATTTACCTCTTTTTTGCGTTTTTGAAAGTATATAAAATTAATGCAAATGTACTAAATGTTTGTAAAGGACCAAGAACAAACTATAAAACAAAAAGTTATAAACAAATAACAGCTAATACAAGATATCAAAATAAAAAATTAGGAAATCAATATACTAATGGATTAAAACGTGGAGTAGTAACAACAGTTACTAAAATTAAAAATGGATTTGGATCAACTCCAAGTTGGTGGATTGCATTAAATTATTGTACAAAAATGTAAAATAAAAGGCAGAGATTATTCTGCCTTTGAAAATTAATTTAATTTTTGTATAAGTTGTGAAAGTTCTTTCATAATTAATTCGAATTTTTCTTGAGATATATTTTTTAAATCCATATTAGAAAAATTTTTATACTTATTTATAAAGTCATCGATTTTTGGTTTTTTATTAGAGTGATAATATTTAGCAAGTACTATTGGAATGCAATACCCAAAATTACAATTTCTATCTATAAAGTCAGAGTCAATTATACCACCAAAGTCATATCTTTCTGCTTCAAATTCTTTTTTTAAAAATTCTTCCATTAAAATTGCATTGGAATGATGTTTTTCATTCATAAAAATCCCTCCTTTTTTATAATATATCACACAAAATATAAAAATTATGTCGAATATTGTCAATAAAAATAAAATAATGTTTTATGACTAAAAATCAAGGTATGTAACTATATTAAATTAAAAATAAAACGGCTTAAAATTGATTGTGAAGGCTTAATTTTTGGCTAAAAATAAGCATTTTTTACTTGAAATTACATAAAATTTATGATAT
>ERZ824473.4523-NODE-4523-length-12261-cov-5.678027_pt1 | contig 12261 bp, 13 predicted proteins | sample MGYA00519874_ERZ824473 | MGnify/ENA primary metagenome ERZ824473 (study PRJEB31778, sample SAMEA3449151) | human gut metagenome | biome: human gut; feature: human-associated habitat; material: faeces | place: United Kingdom | collected 2010/2012 ... | reverse complement strand
GGCATCCGTACAGGAACGAATTTCTCTTTCTACACCGTCCCGAAATTCCAATATTGCTTGGTTATCTATGATGGTATCTTCATAATTATACTGCACAATTATTTCTCCCAAAACTCAACTTAAATCTAAACTTCGATTCAAAAATAGTAATCAATACCCCTCTTTTCTACGCATCAGGCGTAATTCTCGTCTCTTTTTCGCATTTTCCCACTCCATGCGTTCTCCATCATTTTCCAAAATAAGCGGTGGAACAGGGGTTGGTTTTCCATCCTCTCCCATAGAAACCATTACAAAATAGGCACGATTGATAACATGTCTTGTTCCATCCTGATCCTCGCGATAGGTGTCTACACGTACTTCCATAGAAGTTCGTCCTACATACGTTACCTTTCCAATCAGCACAATGATGTCGTTTAAATAAGCACCGTCTTTGAAATAAAGGTTGTCGATGGCTACCGTAGTTGCGTTGTATCCGCAATGTCTTCGGGCAGTCGCACCAGCTACCTCATCAATCCATGCCAGTAATCTTCCTCCAAACAATCTTCCAAATCCATTAATATCTGGATAAATTACTACTCGCAATTGCTCCGTTCTAGAGTCCGATACCTTCTTCGGCTTTTGTTCCTTCGCTTCATTTTCTTCCATTGTAAAGTCACTTCCATTTCTTTTTTTATAACAATTTAACCCGCAAAAATGTATGTTTGTTACAGTTCTCTAACCTGTGAACTGTAACGTATGTTTCAAACATTCATAATTGCAGGCTAATTGATTTCTTCTATATTATTTATAGTAGCACATTTCTTTTTGTAGAGCAAATTAGAAGCCCCTGTTCAGAATGTGCATATATATGGAATTTTACAAATGGTATCCCGTGAGCAACAATTAAAAAGTACTTAGTTCTGGTAACAAATTTGTTCTTGTTTTTTCATTGGATAGCAAATCAGTTGTTCGGAATCTAAATTTTCTTTTTGCATTGCAACGGCTGTAATTTGACGATTGCCATATGTGGTGTAGTAAAAAATTCCCTTTGTCGCATTACAGCAGGATGTATAAATGGTATATTCGTATTCCCCTTCTTTTACTTCACAACAACCACGCTGCTGCTCCACTGCGCCTAAAATATGAAAGAACTGTCCCACACTTTCTTCTTCCGTATCGCCAGACTCGGAATGCATTTTTGTAAAAGCTACTCTGGCAAAACGAGAAGCAGAAGATAAATCTCCCGGCAATCCAATTGCACCCATTCCACGACTATATGTGTGCAATGCAACTTCTGGAGCAAATTGATTTTCTGGCTGCCTTGGAGATAAATGCATATAATTATTAAGTAAAAACATCTGCTGTTCAAATGGCGGATTATTCGTCAATACTCCAATTGGATTCTCATAAATATGCATACCATCCTTCATCACTTCTACTGTGATTGCTTCCTTGGCATCTGCAATTAACCAATGAAGAGAAGCCACTGGAAATGTTCCACCAAACATTTCCCCTATCAGATTAATGTTTTCCAATATCTTACATACCTGACTTACACTGTCACATTGACTGAGAATCCATGGAATGAACTCATAGGTTGCAACATTTTCTTTTGCTTCTTCCAATTGTCCATAACAAGCATTTCCCACAAAATTTAGTCCCGCCATTCCAAGACCTTTTTCATTGACTGCTTCATAATATAATGGATACTCTTCTGCCACATGCGCCATACCAATCATTGCATAATGATTTTCCATTACTCCCATATGGGAAAAATTGAATTTGTATTTACGAGGTGTTATTACAATTTCCTCTCCATAAGAAAGTTCATAATCCAATGTTCTACCAAAATAAAAGTCTTTTGTTTTATAAGTTGCTGCTGTACACATACTATTTCCCCTCCTATTTACTAATATCGTCTCTCAAAATCTATAAGCCCCATCTATAAGGATTTAGATGCCTTTGTTGTTACTGTTCACATCCTAACCTGACCAGTAACGTTTTTTGGCAATGCCTATGTTTACTAGCGTGTTTATTCAAAGAAATCTTCTTCTGTAAGCCCGAACAATTTCCAAAAGGAATCCTTATTAGATGCTGTAAGCGTACTTCCTTTTGCATATTCATAATACAACCCATTTGCCGTTTTATACACAGTACAACTGTCCATTGCCACATAAAGTCTACCCACTTTTCCATCCTTACGTTTTAGATAAATTGGATGATAAAATGGACATGCACTACCACCTACGACTTCATTTATTGGATTTGAAAAATGCTCCTCCATCCAAGCAAGCTTTTTTGCATCCGTAATTTTATATTCCTTTCCCTTAAAGAAAAACGATACTTCCTGCAAATCACAAATATCCGATGGTTTAAAATTAACGGAAACTCCATAAGGTTGATAAAAAAGTGGCTGGTACAAAAAGTGTAACCCATCTGCAACTTGATAGGTCAAATCACCAATCATAGCGCCCATTCCTGAAGTAATCCTACTTTCCGTTTCTCCTTTATATAACTTTTTCCCATCCAAATCAAATTTTGTCTTCTGTATCGTATTATCCTTTATATTATACACGTACATGTTTCCTTTATCCATATATGGATGCAAATATACAGTGTTTCCATCTGCGGATGCCTGAATTTCGCAATAGGCATCTCCTTGTGTGGAATCACAACCAATTGCCTTCAAATTAAGGGACTGTACAATGCTGCAATTCTTTCTATCGTACACAAATAAACCAAAATACCCAGAAAATATCATACGTTCCTCATCTTCATAACATATTTGCGGTTCATCTGCCCCTATAGAATCTGTTAATTGATAGGATGCCTCCTCTGCCGCTACCACATCTCCTTTATTGATGTCAGGTGATGCAACTATCTTTTCTGTTTTTTCTTTCGTTTTTGCTGCTCCACGATCTGCACCTGTAAATACAACCACACCTACCCCTGCTAGAATGATACACACTGCCAAGATTGCCAACACACTTTTCTTTGTTCCAACTTTCACCATAATTATCCTCTCCTTTATCTCAGATTTTCCTACCGACATGCCTGTTGCAACAGAAAAGAAACTAATACCCTTTCCAATTTGCATCAAAGACAACAAACTATTTCCATAAGAAATACGCTCTTTCTGATTCATTCCTTTCATAACTCCACTGTCACAGGCATATTCACAATCCTTTTTCGATAAAATTGCCGCAACCCATACCAATGGATGAAACCAATATACAGCAACAATAAAATTTCTAAGATATCCCCACCAAATATCTCCATGTCTCTTATGTACTTTTTCATGTAATATTGCATGCTCCACAAGATCCTCCCGCTGAACAATATGTTCTGGAAGGTAAATATCAGTTGCAATGCCTTTACTTCGAAATAAAAGTGGTGTACGAATTCCATTTGCAATATAAACATGCGGTCCGTAGACTACCGCTTTGCATCTATTTTCCACTAAAATTCTTCTAAATTTTCTTTCCACCTGTATTTGTACACCAAGCAAACAAACCATGCCAAACACCCATAGCAACACGGCTATTTTTTTGACCGTAATGGGATAGAACCTTTGAACCCAGTTTGCAGTTTTTAACCATTTCTTTTGTTTTGTAGTAGCCACATTCCCTTTCTGTAACTTCTTGTTTTTCATTTTGTCTGCATTGATTCTATTTGTCGATTGTCCATCCTTTGTCTCTACCTGTTTTTCCACAATCTTGGAATTATTTTTTTCTTCCTGTCGATTGGAATAATTTTCTGTCTGTATTGTCTTTTGTCCAGGTAACCATTTATTTGCAACATTCATAATACTATACGGTGTATTTATGGTTGGCCCACTCCATCCTACCGTCCCCTGCAAAACCATTCCCGGAAGGGGCAGTAATAAGCGAATAGCCACAAAAAGCCACAATGCATACAAAAAGCATTTTCCAACCCGATGAAAAAAAATCTTGCGAATGAGCAAAATGACAAGTATCAATACACTTGATGATACAACTACACTATACATCCTCTTCTCCCCCATTCAGTATTTTGCGTAATTCATCCAGTTCATTGCTGCTAATTTTCTCCTGTTGTACCATTGTCGTCAACATCAACCCCAAACTTCCTTTGTAAACACGATCCAAAAAATCTTCTGTCTCCTGCACACATGCCTCATTTTTATCCACAAGCGGATAGTATTGTTTTGCCCTGCCAACTGTATGATAGGACACAGCACCTTTTGCCTCCATCCGCTTGAGCATCATAATAATAACGTGTCTGTCCCAATCCGTAATCCCTTCAAAATGCTGCACCATCTGTGCAATGGTCATTGGATTTTTATCCCATAACAAATCCATAACACGCCATTCCGCATTGGATAAACTAACCTTTGCATTTTCTTTCATAACCATCCTCCTTTTTTGTAAACATTTGTTTACTATTTGTTGTTTGTATGGTAACATATGTTTACCATTTTTGTCAAGAAATTTTTGCTCTGCGCAATAAAAGTGGGGGACCTTCTTAATCGTGCTAATTACAAAACAAAAGAGACTCTAGTTTTCACTAGAGTCTCTTTTTATTGAGAGTATATTAATTTATAAACCGCTTTCGGCCTAATAATTCATTGAGCTTCCAAGATTTCTATTATATGCCTGTGCCATAGCATTGGTATTCTTGATAATAATATATACACCGTAGAAATAACCCACTCCACAAAGGAAAGAACCAAACAGCATCCACATAATAACTGTAGTACCACTTTCTACAAAGTCTAATCCATACTTAGATCCATTTTGGTAAATACGATTTCCTAATTTGTAATACCAAAACCAAGTATAAATTCCACATGTAACAATGGATAATAAAATAAATTTCAATAATCCTGCGGTTTCTTCACCATCTCCACTACACATCACATTCATATCCTGCGCAATTTTGTACACAAAATAGTAACTATAAATTCCGCAAGTAATGATGCTAAGTAAAATATACGTTAATAAACTTCTGTCTTCTTTAATTCTCATACATTTCTCCTTAATTCTTTATAACCATCTCAAAATATGTAACGATTCGAAAAAATATGCCATGTTTTATATCTATTGTCACAACGGTATCGTTGCAATCCACTAGCCTTATCACATAAACCAACAAAAATATTCCAATTACTACTCCCAAAATAATTCGAAACACTTTTTCTGGCAATTGCTTTCTTTTCCATAATAGCACTCCCACCAACGGCACAATCCAAAACAGTGGGTGATAATGAAATGCCTGCAATACTCTTCCATGAAAGAATGCCACATATGCTCTTGTCATACCACAACCAGCGCAAGAAATACCGGTTATAAAACGTATGGGGCAACCAATTCCCAGCAATGCAAGCAAAGCGTAAAAAGCTAAAATTGTTATAAAACATTTTCCAAAATTCGACATTTTTTTCTCCTTGTAAAGTATACAATGAAAGTAAACAAACCGTCAAGCCCTTATGATACAGACACTCAAAAAAGAATTATAATTCACCTACCTGTAAACTGTAACAAAAGAGACCATCACATTTACAAAAATTATACTTTTGCTCCTGTGACAGCCTCTCGATTTACCTTATTTACACAATTCTCCAACAACCTGGTTAATTACTTTACCGTCTGCTTTTCCCTTCAAAGAAGGCATAACTGCTTTCATAATCTGTCCTTTATTCTTACTTGCAATCACATCCGCAAAATCTTTTTCCAATATTTCTTTTACTTCCTCTGCTGAAAGAAGTGTTGGAGCATATGCCTTAGCAATGGCTAAACGCCGTGTATATTCTTCCTTTAAATCTTCACGCTCTGCTGGGCAGGTATCTACCTGTTCCTGCAATGTCTTTACTTCTTTTAAAATTGTCTGGTTTACTAATTCCTCTGGAATATTTTCACGATCTCCACTGTCAATTCCAGCTTTTTTCACGGCAGAAATCAAAGAAGAAATGGTTTCTTTTTTTAACTTTTCTTTTGCCTTCATTGCAGCAATCATATCTTTTTGTAGTGTTTCTAAATTCATAATCATACCTCCTGCATTTTATAAGATTCGGCAATCGCCTATTCTTGGTTACAATCGCTGTAACCTTTCCTATAAACACTATATTCCATTTTTTAGTGAAACGCAAGGGAGAACGAAATTTGTTAGTAACAAACAGGTAACAGTTCAGCCAGAGTCATTCATAAAGAGCCAGAATATACAAATTGACTAAAAATATGTTTTCTGGCTGGACACTTTATTCATGTCGGGCGTATGCCCGATAGAAATGATTGTACAAGATTTTCAAATATACTTATGTGAAGCTATTTTACCTGATTATGTATTGTTTTTTTCTTTCTTTCGTAGCATACTTATAAAAGAAACTATTTTTAACCAAGGAGCTATAATATGAAATCTAAAAAGCAACACATTATTACCTCTTTTCAAAAAAGTCAATTTGATACTTTCATAAAAAATGCTTTTAATGATGCAGATACTATTAGAATTGTATTAAGCGAAAAAATTCCTAATCCTTCTTACTTAGAACAGACGAAATGGGCTTACCTAAAAAACAGTATTTCTTCCCTGGAAGAAATAGATGGAGATGGTGCCAATTATGGCAATACTGTTTCTCGTCTAACTTTAAAAAAGGATAGTTTTACCTTAAAATATTTCCATGAAATTAATAGCTGGGATGATTTTGCTGAAGAAGATAAAACAACAGAATTACGCATGGAACTGGTAGAATTTCTATTAAATAAAAAAGTTTTTGCATGGATTGTTTCTGATTATGCTGATTATTTTAATCATTATGGTTGGTACGATTACTGGAAATCCGAAAAATTTTAGAACTTGTTTACATATAAGTTTCATAGAACAAGATGCAGATTGCACGTTTTTTCAACTATCTTTCCTACAGGGTAAAAAAATGCCAGATTCAAATTTGCATTTTAAATGTACATGAATCTGGCATTTCTCCTAAATATCCTATATTAACAAACTACAAAGATGTTCTTTTACTTTTCAAATTCTTTTCTAAAGCGTTTTGTTGCTTCAACCATATTTTCCAAACTTGGCTTTGTCTCTTTTACGCCTCTTGTCTTTAAGCCACAATCTGGATTTACCCATAATTTTTCCGGTTTAATTTTTTCTGCCATTTTTTCAAGTGCTGCTACAATTTCCTCCACTGTTGGAATTCTTGGAGAATGAATATCATACACACCAGGACCAACCTGTGTTTTAAAATGATTTTCTTTTAAGGAATCCAAAATTGTCAAATCAGAACGAGATGCCTCAAATGTGATAACATCTGCATCCATGTTATCAATCGCTGGAATAATATCCGTAAATTCGCTATAACACATATGCGTGTGAATCTGTGTCTCTGGTTTCACGCCACTATGTACCAAACGGAATGCCTTAATTGCCCAATCCAAGTATTCACAATACCAATCAGATTTACGAAGCGGTAACTTTTCACGCAAAGCTGCCTCATCAACCTGAATAATTGAAATTCCATTCTTCTCCAAATCCAATACTTCATCACGAATAGCAAGTGCAATCTGGTAAGCACTTTCCTTTAAGGAAATATCCTCTCTTGGGAACGACCAGTTTAAAATCGTAACCGGACCGGTAAGCATTCCTTTCATAGGCTTCTTTGTAAGACTTTGTGCATACACAGACCAATCAACCGTCATAGCCTTACTTCTGGAAATATCTCCCCAGATAATTGGTGGTTTTACACAACGAGTTCCATACGATTGTACCCATGCCTTTTCTGTAAATAAATAACCATCCAGGTTTTCTCCGAAATATTCCACCATATCGTTTCGCTCATATTCTCCATGCACAAGCACATCTATTCCGATTTCTTCCTGTAACCCTACGCACTCTGCAATCTTCTTTCGATTGAACTCTACATATTCTTTTTCCGTAATTTTTCCCTGTTTATATGCTGTTCTTGTAGATTTTACATCGGCGGTCTGTGGGAAAGAACCAATGGTTGTAGTAGGGAACAATGGAAGTTTAAAAGTATCCTTTTGTACTTTCTCTCGCTCCTCAAATACAGGCAATCTGGTAAAGTCTTTTTCCTCAATGGCTGCCACTCTTTTTGCAACTTTTTCATTTTGACACTTTCTGTCTGACTGAAATAACTGCACATTTTTCTTATAGGCTGCATTTGCACTTTTGTCTGCTTCTTCACTAATCTGCTTTAACTCTGCCAACTCTGTTAATTTTTCTTTGGCAAACGCAAAGTATTTCTTTACTTCCTCTGAAAGTTTTGTCTCATTTTCCAATGTATAAGGTACATGTAATAAAGAACAAGATGTGCTGATAACTACCGAATATCCTCTTTCTTTTAATCCATCCAATACCTGTAATGTCTTTTCGTAATGGTTACGCCAAATATTCTTTCCGTTTACTAAGCCTGCAAACAACACTTTATCCTTTGGAAATCCATATTTATTAACTAAATTAGCAGTTTCCTTTCCTTCTACAAAATCCAGACCAATTCCATCAAAGGACAACTTTCCTATTCTCTCGTATCCATCGCGAATATCTCCAAAATACGTCTGTAATAAAATTTTACTGTTGCCCTTGGAAACCAAAATACTGCTATATAATTTTTCAAATAACTGCAAATCCTCTTCTGTCAAATCATGTACCAAATAAGGTTCATCAAACTGCAACCATTTTACTCCAAGGCTGTTGCATTTTCTTAACAACTCGCAATACACAGAAATAATAGCATTTACAAAATCCTGCTCTGTTTTCTTCCCTGTGTAACGCAACAATTTTAATAACGTAAAGGCTCCTGTTACAACTGGCTTTGTTTCCACACCTTCTGCTTTTGCTTCCTGATATTCCTCAAAAAGTTTATTTCCAACCAACTTAACCTGTGTGTCGTCCTCAATTTCTGGTACCATATAATGATAATTGGTATTAAACCATTTTTTCATGGCAAGTGCTTTTACATCACCCTTTTCTCCCTGATACCCTCTCGCCATAGCAAAATAGGTATCTAACGCAGATAATCCCAATTCCTTGTATCGTTTTGGCACAATGTTAAAAAGCACTGCTGTATCTAGTGTGCAATCATAAAAAGAAAAGTCATTGGACGAAATGTAATCCACTCCACTCTCTTTTTGTAATTTCCACTGTGATGTACGAATCTCCTTCGCTGTCTCCTGTAACTCTTCCTGTGTAATTTCATTTCTAAAATATTTTTCTGTTGCAAATTTTAACTCTCTAAGACTTCCCACTCTTGGAAATCCAATTACCGATGTCTGCATATTGTATCCTCCTGTCTTCATATCGAATCAACTAAACTGTTACATTGATTGTACTAACACAGCCCTAAAGTGTAAAATATAAAAAAATAGCACCCTGCCATAGTTTTAAACTATAGCAAAGTGCTTTTGTTTTTTTAACATTATCAAGAAAGTCTTTTCTGATATGCTGTGGTAGCAGCTAACATGTTATGGGGCTTGAACCCCGAACCTCGCACAAGAGTCCCCACTGCCTTTAGACAGTGGGGACTCTTACTCTTTTATAAAGACAACTGTTTGCATTACAACTTTTCTAATTCAGTTAATAATTGTTTCTGTGATACAACTTGTATAGAATCCATGCCAAACTTCACTGCACCTTCTACATTTTCTGCTCTATCATCAAAAAACAAACATTCCTCTGATTTCAAATTGTACTTATCGCAAAGTGCCTGATAAATAGCTCGATCTGGTTTTGCTTTGTTCACCATATAAGATACCACCATACCATCAATATCCTGCATAAAATCTGCATATTCGGTATGTTTTTTAAACAAACCTTCTGAATAGTTAGAAAGCAGATAAATTCCATAACCATCCTGCTTCAATTTTTTTACCATCTTCCAAACAGCAGGTCTGGCTACATGCATATATTCTCCATGACGAATAAACCATGCAATTGCTTCTTTATCCTTGGGATACTTCTTACTATACCTGGAAATCAACTCTTCATCCGGAATCTCGCCCAAATCAAATTCACTCCACAATCTTTCTGGATCATCAAATAATTCGGTTCCTACACGCTCTGCCTCCTCGGCTGACAATCCATAATCGACAAGCATATCTTTCCATCGATACTGTAACAAAACATCCCCTACGTCAAAAATTATATTTTTATATTTCATTACATAAAAACCTCCTATGATAATGGTAACATTAATCTCAAAATTCCTCTACTGTTGATTGCATTATGTGGCATTTCAAAACACATTATTTTTTTACTCATCACACATTATGATACATAATTTTTCGTTCCGCTACTTGCTCATAACACGATTCGCTGCTAGTGCAGCATATCAGAAGGAACTTGCTTGATCGTGTTAAATTTACTTCTGAATTAAATTATTATATGTTTCATTTTTAATTTGTAAATTAAGATTATCCCTAGTAACCTTAAAATAAACCTTGTTTATATAATCACACACCTTATCATCCATCAATCGTATTGGTAAATATTCACATAAATCCATTTCATAAAATGATAAATTCCATGCACAATCTGGTTTATCTTCCAAAAAACCACTTACTATCTCGTACAACTCTTCCTTCTCCTCTGTACTAATCTTTTCGTTCTTATCAAAAATAATTACTGCTTTTATAATATTCTCTGAAACTTCAAAATCCTCTTTATCAAACCATTTCATTTCCTTATAGTCATCTTCGGAGTCTCTTCTATGCATATCAAACATCATCAGTAAATACTTCACTTTCGAATATAATTTATCCTTTATTTCATACATTTCTACACTTTCATGATTAATTTTTCTAACTAACAGCATCCTTAACTCCGTTTCCATTTTCATGTATGTTCTGGTAGAGATTATTGTAAAACCTCCACTAGAACAACAATTTTATTTACAATAATGCTATTATAACATTAAACAAAAAAATTTGCATCCTATTGCCATCACTACATTAGCTATATGTTTCCAATCAATCTTTAATTTTTTTAATTCAGAACTAAATACACCAATACCCCGACTAATTAAAAACTAAGATTTTACCTTGCAATAAATACTTTACTAAAGTCTACTGCAATATATCCCGTCCCATTAACATACTTTCTACAAAAATATAATTTATTCTTTCTATCATTTCCAATACAACTACATACTAACCTAATTATTCAAATTTCTCTTTTAAGACACCCGTCGCAACACTTCTAACGTTAGCTTTTCAAAAATGGCATCCGCAAGCTTCCTATGTCCTTCCTGATTCAAATGTTCCTGATCCACCTCACTGCACACTGCATAATCAGCCGCACGTAGAAAAGAATGCCCCCATTGCTCTGCAATCTTCTCATAAACATCACCTAATTTCTGTGAAACGGTCACTGAATGTTTTGAAAACTCCGGATCAAACTCCGTCTTCCAAACCTGTTCTCCAAGAAAAATAGGGGATATAATCAACACCTTGCTCTCTGGTGCAAATTCCGCAATTTGCCTTAACAGAACCTGCAATCCCTCCCCTATCTGTTCTGGAGAAGCATTATAGTAAGTTTTGCAATCGTTAGTCCCAAGCATTAAAACAATGGTATCCAATGGTCCGTGTGACTCCAATAAAACAGGAAGTATCTTATCCCCTCTTCTTCCTACTCTGGTACGGTCCTCAAACACTGTCGTTCTTCCGCACAAACCTTCCTCCACAATACGGTACCCATATTTTCCTACTCGCTCCTGCAAAATGCTAGTCCAACGCTCTCCCCAATCATAACGTTTTGTTGTTTTCGGTATTAACCCATATGTATTTGAATCGCCAAAGCACAATATCTGTTTCATGTACCCAGCTCCTTTCTTTTCTTAATTCATACTATTTCTATATGTTTAATATAATATACATTTCAAAGAAAGTCAATCCGTATTTTTAATTGGAAGAACAAAAACAGGCTGATCCTTTACGGATTCAACCTGTTACACCACCCTGCATTATTCCTTTTTCTGCATATACAATTTTGCAATTTGTCTATTCTCTTTTTCTGGATATTTCTGTAGTAATTCGTAAATATCAGAAACATACTCTTCATCTAAATCTAACATATCGGCAATCTGAATAACATCAAAACCTTTTTGATACAGTTTACGAAACATTTCTACTTCACTTTCCTTTTTTCCTTCCTCATGCCCTTCTGCTATTCCTTCGGTCTTTCCTTCCTCTAATCCCTGTGCATGTGCCTCTGTCCGAATTGCCTCTTCCGCCACGGCAGTCCACTCTTCCATCTCTTTTTCCACCATATCATCTAACCACTCTTTTAAAG
>ERZ824473.4518-NODE-4518-length-12267-cov-2.693416_pt1 | contig 12267 bp, 13 predicted proteins | sample MGYA00519874_ERZ824473 | MGnify/ENA primary metagenome ERZ824473 (study PRJEB31778, sample SAMEA3449151) | human gut metagenome | biome: human gut; feature: human-associated habitat; material: faeces | place: United Kingdom | collected 2010/2012 ... | reverse complement strand
GGGCCTGTGGTACCTCGCCGAGTACGAGGGTCCCGCGCTCACGGGGGCGCCCGGCGGCACGTTCCACTTGAACCGCGACCCCAAGTCGTTCAAGCCCATCGAGCCCTACCTGCGCCGCCAGGGCCGCTTCTCCGCCGACGACGGAGCCGATCTGGCCCTCATCGAGCGCGCCCGCGACGAGCGCTGGTCCTACATGCGCGAGACGTGGGGATAGGGCGGGCGGAAAGCAAACCAGAGAGTCTGCTGCGAAATCGTGTTGCCGTGCGCCTTAATCTCCCAGGCGATAGCCGAGTCGCCCCACTGTTTGGATGTGTTTCGGTTCCGCAGGATTCTCTTCGATTTTTTCTCGAATATGGCGAATATACGTGGGGATGCTGATTGACGTCCCCACGTATTCGGCCCCCCCAAATCTCTGCGATTATTTCCTCGCGTGTGTAGACGCGGCCTGCATTGCATGCGAGAAGAAAGACGATATCGGTCTCCTTCGGCGTGAGGGAAACGGGGCTGCCTTCCATCTTCACTTCGCGACGATGGGGGTCGATAGACAGCTTCCCGATCTCGATGGGGGTCTGTGACAATTGGGTCGTGCGGGACGCTCTTCTCAAGAGGGCCTCGACACGCAAGAGCAGCTCCTTTTGGCTGAAGGGCTTCGTCAGGTAGTCGTCGCCGCTATGAAATCCGGCCGCTTTATCTGAGATGGTGTTTTTGGCTGAGAGAAACAGGAGAGGCACCTCGGGGGACATCTTTCTGATGACCGAGCATGCCTGGATGCCGTTGAGGCGCGGCAGCATGATGTCCATGATGACAAGATCTGGGTGCTGGTCATCAAAGGATTTCAGAGCTTCGATACCGTCTTTTGCCTCAGAGGTGGCGTAGCCGGCATTGCCGAGCATGATTGACAATGCCGATCTGAGGCTCTTGTCGTCATCCACGATCAATACTCTCTGCATGTCTCTCTCCTTGTTTCTTCTCGCCGGTCTCAGTCCTTGTGCGGCGCGTTCGCGCTGACTGGAAATCGGAGGGAAAACGTACTTCCCTCTCCCGGCTGACTCGTCACTTCGAGTGTCGCCCCTATCATGGCGGCCAGTTGCCGCGAGAGCGACAAGCCCAATCCGCTGCCCTGCTCACCCTCGGGGTGGGTTGATGACGCTTGACCGAATCGATCGAAAATAAGCGCCAGGTCTTCTTGGGCAATCCCGCATCCCGTATCGGAAACCTCGACGGTCAGCGTGCCGGAATCATCGGTTTTCGCAGAAACGGTCACCGATCCTCCTGCATCAGTGAACTTCAGGGCGTTTCCAACCAAATTGGTCAGTATCTTACGAGCTGCCTCCCAGTCAGTGAGGACGATGGGAATGCCTGTCATTGCCTCGAACCAAAGAGATATGCCCTTCTTTATAGCGAGTGGATCGGCGGTGGCTTTGACCGCATTCATGATGTCGACGATATCGACTTCCTCGGCTGAGGTTTTGTACTTTCCCGATTCCACGCGAGCCATATCGATGATGTTGTTGACCATGCCGAGAAGCACCTTGCTGTTGTCCCTGACCTCTTCTACCAGATACTGTTCGTCGGGCGGGCGCTCCTTTTCGGAGCTTTGCCAAATGTCTGCAAAGGCGATGATCGAGGAGAGCGGCGTCTTCAGTTCGTGGCTGACGAGGGTGAGAAAATCCGTTTTGGCCGCATTGTCTTCTTCGAGGCGAGCGTTCGTTTCGTCGGCAGGGTCGATGACCCATTTTTTCAGAGCCCACCTTACCAACACGATAGTGACGGCCAGCATGATGCTGAAAAAGGCGATGGTGAGCACCGATTTCGCGAGCGCCTCCTCCCTATGAGCCGACAGCGGAACGACGATGCTAACGGCCCCGGCTATCCCGCCCTCTTTGAAGCCTTCGCGGTAAGATCCCGTCTCGTCACGCGATCCAGCTGGTTCGCCGTGGCAGGAAAGGCAGCTTTTTCAACGGTCAGCAGAGACACGTATCTGAAAACGGGCTGTCCGTTTACAACGTCTTTTCCGTAATACTCTGTGGTCCCGCTATTGCGGAATGCCTGGAGCGCTTCAGTCTCGAACGCATCGGGTTCATCTTCGGGGTTGCGCGGGTTGTCGCGAACGTAGCGAATGGCATAGTCAGATGAGCTGTCGGTGAAATCTTTCGCTATCCTCTTTGCCGCTGTGGCGCAGTAGATTCCCTTGAAGTTGTAGCTTCCATCGGCGTCGTAGTTGATCTCGTCTTGGATGCCGCCTATGTAGCGCCACGCGGCCTGCATCTGCAAATCAATGGTGCGGGCCTCAAGGAGTGCTGCCTGATCTGCGGCCGCATCTTGGGCGACGATGCTCCAAGCCACATAGATGGTCGATGCTGCGACAACGACGGCGGCAACCAAATAGGTGAATCTGGATCGGAGCCTCACTGCGCTTTCCCTGGTCTTCGAGGGCATGGGCTGTCCCTTTCGGTCTCGAGCGTATCAGGCGCTGGGTGCGCCGGCGTTTGACTTCGATTATAGAGGACGAGGTTCGTCTGCTGCCACGATTGGCAAATGCAAGCAAAACGCAAGCGAATCGCGATTGCGGGGGCGAAATCGGCACCTACAATGGTGGCGAAGGGAAGGCTGGGCCCTTCAGCGCAACGACCGCGACCGAAGGAGAGAAGAAGCTGTTATGAGACGAGTCTTATTTGGAAAGAGGGAACGTAAAGTTTTTCTGTTGGCAGCATGCGTCGCCTTCGCCTGCTGCCTGTGCCTAGGCGCCTGCGCTGTCCAGCAGAGCGAATTGTCGACGACAGGCGATGCTCCCATGGCGTCGGAAACCGATGCCGGGACGGCCATCTTGAGTCCTCATGCGTGGAAAGATCAGTATCCGAATCAGTATGCGAGCTACATAGATGCCGGCTATGAGACCTACGATGACCGACAGCCCGATGCCCACGGCAAGGTGAACACGTTTTTTAGCGCGACGCATTTCTCCAATATGACGCCAGAGACGGGATGCATGCGCTGTCACACGAGCGAATTCTCATCTTTGGTGAAAGAACATGGAGACGGGCTGTTTGCGATGGGTTTCACTGATTTCCGGCGCCAGGTCACAGTCGGCGTGACGTGCTATTCGTGCCATGGCAACAACCCAGGTGAATTGACGCCGGCGAACACGTGGGTCATTGACGCCGCAAAGCGCGGGGGAATCGAAACGGACGAGAAGAATCTTGTCTGCGCCCAATGCCATGCCCTGCCGGATTGGGGCACTATCATGGACAATCCCGATCCGTCTTCGTGGTCGATGCTTCAATTCGGTCTCGATGCGGATGCTTATTGGGAGCATTATGAGGCCTCGGGCAACGAGAACCCCATCGTTCCCGCGGAAGAGATGGAATTCAACAGCTTTGTTGGCAGTATCATGGAGAAGGCCGGCGCCACGTGTGTGGACTGCCATATGCCCAAGGCCCAAAGCGATGACGGCACGATGTACAGCGTGCATATCTTCAAGGGGCCCGACTGCAACGAGGAGCTGTATGAGAATTGCCTTGGCTGCCATACTGACTCGACCGTCGAGCAGCGCAAAGCGGCTGTCGAGGAAGTGAAGGCAGACTACGAGACGAGGAGGGCGCCGGCCCAAGCTGCGGTGGACGAGCTTGCATCGGCTATTGAGCGTGCCGGGAACTCCGTCGACGCATCGAAGGTAGAGCAGGCGACGGTGCTGCTTAACAAAGCCACATTCTATTTGAACTACGGATCGGATTGGGGAAGCGGTATCCACAACATGGGTAATCCAAACAATGTCGATTGCTTCGAGGATGCTATTGCGTTTGCCGAGGAAGGGACGGCATTGCTGGCGTAGTGTTTCGAATGGAAAGAATAGTGCGGCAAGTCGCTGTTTGACGCGGCCTGTCGAGACGCCGGACAATGCGGGGCATGTGTTCTTGAGCCTGTGCCCCGCATTGCCTGCGCCTTCCAGCAAGCTCGTATGGGAGTGTCTGAAGGAGATTCCCCGCGGTGCGGCCGTCATGGAGGACCCTCTTGGCTCTCTGGGGCCCTTTAAGTCGCACCGCTTCCGAAGGCTGCAGACCTGGGATCGGCCCCGCGTCCTACCGCATGGAAAGATGCGCTATAATGGCTTGCTGCCGGGCGACCCGGCGAACGTTAAGCGCCCATGGCTCAACGGATAGAGCAACGGACTTCTAATCCGTAGGTTGTAGGTTCGATTCCTACTGGGCGCACCAGAAGGCCTGTGAGCCGGGTTTCGGCCCGGCTCTTTCTCTTGGAGCGAGTTTGTACGAGTATTGCGATATCGCCATGTGCCCCGCATCCGTTCTCACGACGGTCGATGAGACCGTCGCTGCTGTGGCGGCGATTTGCCGCGATCATCAATCGGAGGCATGGTTGTTCGGTTCTCAAGCTCGGCATGAAGCTCATGCCGGAAGCGACATTGATATCGCCGTCAGAAGTGACGATTTCGATGCCATCGAAGAGCTCGTCGACGAAATCGACACCGTGTTCCTTATCGACCTCGTCGATTTGAACGTCACCCATAAGAAGGGATTGGAAGATGCCTGGATTAGCATTGCGTGACCGGTTTGAGTCGTTTTTGCGTCTGCTGGCCGATACGAATGAGTTCATCGCCGAGATGCCCGCGTACCGCAAGCGCGATGGTGCTGCGATTATCTACGCCTTCAATAGCCTGTTCGATATCGCTTGGAAGCTCATGAAAGACTCCCTCACTGAGTTCTATGGGCTTGCTGACGTGAAGCCCTCTCCTCGCGATGTCGTTAAGCAAGCAGGAGCAGTGGGGCTTATCGCGGAGCAGGAGCGATGGTTGTCCATGCTCAAGAACCGCAACCTGAGCACCCATGACTACATGAGCGTGAACCAAGAGCACTACTGCGAGCTGATCAAATGCGAGTATCTACCTTTGATTGACTCGCTGAAAGCGGCAATCGCGAGCCAGATTGCCGAGATGGATGCGGAGTAGGCTGTCGCAAAGAACCGACGAACGAAAACGGCCCCGTCGCATCGACGGGGCCGTGGCGTTTCTGGAGCGGGTGACGGGAATCGAACCCGCGTTATCAGCTTGGAAGGCTGGAGTTCTACCATTGAACTACACCCGCAGAGGCAGAGGGGATTATACCCCAATTGATTCGCCTTCCAAAACAAACCCGATGAATATTCCATTAAGCGGCAACATCGTAGGATCTAAGGAAATTCATATAGCGGATGCCCAGCCGACGCCGGTCGTGAGCACGTAGTCGGCATACGGGTCGAGTGTGTATCGGTACTCTCGTGACCTAAGAGCACCGATACGGTCTTGATGTTCTCCCCATTGGCGAGGTTCAGCATCACGAAGGTACGGCGAGGGGCGTAGGGCGTAGGGTACTCTCGCGGAAAAGTTTTCGCGGCCCTTGCGCGCCGCCCGGTTCCCGGCCGAGCATCCGGGCATCGAGGACGCCGGGGGCTGGGGCCGCGCCCGTGGAGGTCGGATGGCGACGGGGGAAGCTGTCCCGTTGCGGCGATGTTCCGCTTTCGGGAACGCATGGTTTCTGGGCGATGACGGCTTGCGTAGAATAGGGGCATGGAAGAAACGGAAAAGACATACACCGCTTGGGGCCTGGACGAAGGCGAGCACGAGGCGCAAGGATTGAAGCCCATGCTGACGCCCGAAGGACAGGTCGAACTGCTGAAGGCGAAAGGCGTCACGTTCGATCGCTGCAGCGAGGAGCAGGCCATCGAGGCGCTGTCGGGCAGGGACACGTTCCTGCACACCGCCGCGTACCGGAAGTTGTTCCAGGTTCACCGCGAAGGAGGCAAGGCGGGCCAATACGTAAAGCTGGATTTCGCAGACTTGCTTGACCTCGATGCATTGGACGGCAGGTTGAGACGCACGTTCCTCGCCGTGACGGGCGACATCGAGCGGATCGCCAAGACGAGGCTCATCGCTAGGTTGGCCGACGATCCAACAGAAGACGGGTACGGCATCGTTTCAGAGTTCATGCAAGGCCAGAGAGCCACTTACCGCAATTCAATAGCGCGGGGGCTAAAGGCGCGTGCAGGGAGTTCAGGAGGTGCCGACACTTATTCAGGGAACCTCATCGAGCATTACCGCTCCGCGATGCCGGTGTGGGTGTTTCTGGAGGTAGTTCCCTTCGGCACGCTGCTGGCCTTCCTTCTGTTCTGCGCTGACCGTTGGGGCGACAAGGCGCTTGAGAACAGGCATTACGAGCTGACAGGCGTTAAGGCGGTGCGCAACTGCTGCGCCCATCAAAGCTGCATCATAAACGGCTTCACAGACGGGAACCGCGCAAGCCATGCACCCCGCTACAGAATCATGGAGTGGCTGTCGGGGAGAGAGGTTGGAAGCGCCAGAGCTCGCAAGGAGAAGATGAGGAACGAGGGGATGCAGCAGCTAGTGACGACGCTGGCGGTGTTCGACACTATCGAGGGTCAGAGATCATCCGATACAAAGGCTGCGCTCGTCGAGCTGTCGGGTGCTTTGAAGAACCACTGCCAAAGGTACGGAGAGCAAAACGCCTTCGTGTCGTTCCTGTCGTTTCTCGCCAAGACAATTGACGCGGTGCGGGATATTTGAGAATATAATCGCACGTAGAAAAACCGCAAGGTTTTGCAAGGGCCGGTCCTGTTGGGACTGGCCCTAGTTTTATCTAGGCGTGTTCCAGGACCCCGTCGAGGTTCGCCGCGCAGGTCTCCACGATGCAGCGCACGGCTGCCAGCTCGGAGGCGGTTATCCTCCGGTTGTCGGCCTTGTCCTCAAGCATCTCAAGGAGCGATGCCGCGCCTTCCAGCTTCCCCGAGGACTGCACCCTAACGCTGACGAGCTCTTTCGGCGGGGCGTATTCTGCGCTTGCTGCCATGGGGCCACCTTTCCGTATTCGGGATGAAGAAGATAGTGGCCCCAGAGAACGTGCGGCAACCTAGGTGGCAGCACCGAAGGGCGGCCCTTTCCAAGGGCCGGGATCGGATCCGCGCGACTGCCTTTGGAGGATCGGGTGTCGCGAACCGGTGTCGATATCCGGAGGTTTGGAACTCCGGGGCGACGAACTGCCTGAAAAATGCACGAGATCGCGAGTTGTAAGCGTCCCGGGGGCGCGAATGACTCGGAACTGAAGGCATGCAAATCGGCTCCAATTCGCTGACCAGGCATTTCTCGATAGCTTTTCGGAACGCGGGTTTTCATCGGCGGGATCGGACGCTTATAACTCGAGATCTCGTGCATTTTAGGGGTGCTTCGGCGACTGAGCGAGGCGCCCGCGTTAGCGAACCTCTGCCAAATAGGCGTTGGCGCTGCGGGGGAACTCGCGCTTGAAGGCCTCCTTCAGCAGGCGCTTGCCAGCAGCGCCCGGCGGCAGGGGAGAGCGGCTCTTCTCGAAGCCGTCCTCGACGAGGAGCCAGCCCTCTCCGTCGCGCTCGAGGGTGAGGGAGCGGTCCTTCTTGAACGTCGCCAGAGTGAGCGACTTCAGTCCTTTGTCGGCCGGAGCGTTGAAGAGCTTGGCCTGGGCCTGCTTCACGGGAACGAGCTTCATAGCGACCTCCTGTCGAGTGTGTCGCGGCCGTCCGTCTGACCCCCGCCGATTCCGAGCACGTCTTTCGAGGCGATTGTACGTCGCGGTGCCTCCGCCCAAAGTGCGCCGGCCCCCTCCTTGTCCAAACCGTTACGCGAGTTTGGGAAGGGGACTTGAGAATGCCCCCGGCGGCATGGAGCCGTCGGGGGCGAAAGGGGAGGGCTTAAAGGGTGCGGCCAGGGTTTAGGCGGCGGCTTCTTCCAGCGAGTTGAACTCATGGGTGATGCCGGCTTTCATGGCGTTTTCCAAACCCTCGCCGTACATGGCCTTCTTGCAGGTGATCTGCACGCAGGGCTCGCCCGTCTCCGGGATGGCATCGGCATAGCGCTTGCGGTCGGTCAGCTCGTTCACCACGCGGCGGCCGGTGGCGCGGCAGAGGGTCGGAGCGTAGCTGGCTTGGCCGTCGGTGTAGAAGGCCGCCACGCCGTAGCCCTGCTCATCGGGGCTCATGAAGGGCAGAAGCTGGATCCAGTCGGTGTGCACCGCCATGGCGCCGGCGCGGACGGCGGCTTTCAGGGACTCGGCCGTGGCGCCCTCCTGATTGGTGCAATCGACCGTCTCGTCCAGACGCGGATCCTGGGCTAGGCGGAACTCCAGGTCGCGACCGAAGCCGCCGGTGGCGAGCACGACGCCCTTCGTGGCGTGGGTGGCGACGGGCTTGCCGCTCTCAACGTCGTTGCCCGAGGCTCCATCGCGCACGACGGCGCCGATCACACGGCCCTCGTCGTTCTGAACGAGTTGGACGAGCATGCGCTCGGTCTCCACGTTGACGCCCATCTCGCCGAGCTTTTCGGACAAGGGCCCCGTGACGTTCGAGCCGCCGCCCACGCCTTGGCAGATGGTGCGCAGGATGCTGTGGCCGCCGTAGGGGTACAGCCAGGGCTCGCCGTTCCCGTCCTTGTCCCAGGTGCAGCCCATCTCCACCGACCACTCCCAGGTCTCGTTGGACTTCTCAGCGATGAGGCGGCACTTCTCCTCGTCGTTGAGGTACAGGCCGGCGATGAGCATATCGCTTACGAAGGCGTCCACGGAGTCCTCGATGCCCTAGCGCGCCTACACCTTCGAACTGCATACGGCCATATCGCCGGCGGCGAAGGCGGAATTGCCGCCCACCCGGTTCATCTTTTCGATGATCTTCACATCGGCCCCGGCGTTTTTGGCCTCGATGGCCGCGGCCAGGCCGGAGTAGCCCGAGCCCACGACGAGCACCTCGCACTCCTCGTCCCAGCTGATGTCGCTTGTGCTGGCGCCGGTGGCCGGCATCTCCTTCTCCGTGCCCGTCTTCGGGGCGCATCCGGCCAGGCCGAGGGCGGCCAGGGTGCCGGCTATAGCGCTGCCCGAGATGAACGTGCGGCGGGAGATGCCTGCGCTCGCGTTCGTGTGCATGTCCTCCATGGGATCCTCCTCTTTTGGTTTCGTCTTGCGCCGGCCTTTCCGTATCCGGCACCGCCAGCATAGGTCGCGCGCTGCGCCGGCGCACCCCACGTCAGGCGGGAAATAGCGAAACCCCCCTTGGGGTGGGGTGGCTCATCTGGGAAAACGCCGTTTGGAAAAGAGGAGGGGGATGAGCGATCGCGGCGACCGTTCGTCGGCGGAGGGGGCCGGACTCTAGAGAGAGGGGACGACCAGTTCGATGATCTCCTGCTTGGAATGCACCCCGAGCTTCGCGTAAATGCTCTTTTGGTAGCTCTTCACGGTATTGCGGGAGAGGTAGAGCGCATCGCTCACGAACTGCGCATCGCGGCCTTGGGCGAGCAGCAGCAAGATGTCGGTCTCTCGGTTGGTGAGCCCGTGCTCGGCCGCCAGCTCGGTGCAGCGGGCGCGGTGGAAATCCTCCTGGCTGTGCGCGAAACGGTCGAGCCGCTCGCGGGCGGCCTGGGCCTCGCCGAGGGCCCGGCGGCGCTCATGGGCGTTCACGAGCCACACCACCATGAGGATGAGGTACAGCAGAAAGAACGCGACGGCGGTGGTGCGCACGAAGTCGGCTCCTGCATCTATGTGGAGCACGAGCGCGATATTGAGGCCGATGAACAATCCCAGTCGCGGCAGCACGTAGGCGAGCGCGATGGCCGCGAGCAGGCGCGTTCGGTCGTGGGCGTAGGTGATGACCACGAGATAGAAGAGCGACAGCATCACGAGTTTCCATCCGGTTGCCGCGAAGATGTTGAGGGCCACGGTGTAGTTGCCCGGCAGAAACGGCAGGAAGAGAATGCCCGTGGCGAGCGCGCCGAAGACGACGTTGAACAGGAGTGTGGTCGAGCTTTGCCGGCCTACGGCGAAGTACAGGGTGAAGGCCACAGCTGCGACGATGCCGCCGACCTTCGAAATGGCCCAAGCGGCATCTGGCGAGGCGGCTGCCCCCGCTGCTGCGGCGTCGATGATGCCGTACACGATGGAAAGCGCGAAAGTGCCTAGGCCTGGGACGAGGAACGTATTGAGGAGGTCGCGCCTGGCGAGGCCGTCCGTCTTCGGGTCGTCGCTCCGATCTCTTTCCGGACTGCCTTCCCGGCTCAGCTGCACCAGGCACAGCGCCGAGGCCACCAGGGCTGCCAACTGCAGGGCGAGCAGCGCCATCGGCGGCAGGAGGGCCCACGCCATGTCCAGGGCCATGCCCGCAAGGGACATGATGCCGCAGACCAAGGCGATGCTTCGCGTGCCGAAGTCGGCCAGTGAGGCAAAGTAGAACGGGGCTGCCAGACTCATGCCTGCGCCTGCGAGAACCGCGGCGGCCAGGGAGAGGGGGGAGCTCTGCGCAACGCCGGCGGCGAAGAGCAGCGCCACGGCTGCCGCGAGCGAGAGATAGCCTATCGCGGGAATGATGGCTTGGCGCTTTGCGGGAACGTGTTTTACCAACAGGGCGAGGGCAACGCCCGTGAGGAACATGGCTGGGTTGAGCACATTATCGAAAGCCTGGGCTGAGAAATCTGGTCTGGCTGCCAGCGGCGTGAAGTAGAAGAACGACACGCAGACGGCGTAGAGCAGGGAGAATCCCGTGCTCGCCAACACCAGCTGGCGATTCCCCCGGTTCTCGTCGCTTCTGCTCGCGGTTCCCATGGTTTCCCTTCCTCGGGCGCCCTTCGTTTGCCGGGAAGAGGCGCTAGCGCAGTTTCACGGGGCTCGATTCGGGCGGTCTATCTCGATTGCGGCCGGTTTGCTATAGTTGGGGCACCTTTTTGGCGCGAAGCGTTCAGGGCCTAAGTAGGAGGTTTTCATGGAAATCGTCGTCGCGGAACCTGAGCAGGTGGATGCCATGGTCGCTATCACCGAGCAGGCCCGGGCCAACATGGCCGCTATGGGCATCGATCAGTGGCAGTGCGGTTATCCCGACCGGGGTACCTGGGAGGCTGACGTGGCGGCAGGTGCCGCCTATGTTGCCCTGGACGAGGGACGCGTGGTGGCTGTGTTCCGCTACGCCGATGAGCCCGAGGCCGCTTATGAGACTCTGGAAGGGGAGTGGCTGACCGACGGTCCCTACGCCACGGTGCACCGCTGCGCCGTGGATCCGGCCTGTCGGGGGCGCGGCATTATTGGAAAGCTCTTCGCCTTCGCCTGCGAAAAGGCGGCTGTCGACGGCATGGTTTCCGTGCGCATCGACACCCATGCCGACAACGCCCCCATGCGCCGGGCGGTGGAGAAGTTCGGCTTCGTCCCCTGCGGCGACATCACGCTGACGGAAGGCCCCGAGGCCGGCGCCCCGCGCATCGCCTTCGAGAAGGTTCTGGGTTAGGCGGTCGAAAACGGGGGCTTCAACTGCATCGGGAAGGCGAAAGCGTGCGGATGACTTTGCGGGCGCTATAATGGCACCCGACCAGAGATTCGGGGAGGCATCTATGACCGCGACGCGCATCTACACCTACGACTCCACCTTGCGCGATGGGGAGCAATGCGAGGGTATCACGCTCTCGCTGGCCGACAAGCTCGCCATCGTGCGGCGTCTCGACGAGTTCGGCATCGACTACATCGAGGGCGGCTTCCCTGCGTCGAACCCCAAGGACGTGGCCTTCTTCCGCGAAGTGGCGGTTATGGATTTGAAGCACGCCCAAATCGCGGCCTTCGGTTCCACCTGCAAGAAGGGCGTCGCCGCTGCCGAGGATCCCGGGTTGGCCGACCTCATCGCGTGCGGGGCGCCGGTGGTCACTATCGTCGGGAAGACGTGGGACGCCCAGGTGGAGCGCGCGCTGCAAACGACGCTCGAAGAGAACCTGCGCATGATCGGCGAGTCGGTGGCCCACTTGAAGGCGGCTGGCCGGCATGTGGTGTTCGATGCCGAGCACTACTTCGACGGCTTCAAAGCAAATCGCGACTATGCCCTGGCCTGCGTGGGAGCGGCCGTGGAGGCGGGTGCCGATTCGGTGGATCTTTGCGAGACCAACGGCGGCGCGCTGCCCTTCGAAGTGGAGCAGATCGTCGCAGCCACAGTCGCTGCCTTCCCGAGCCAGGCTTTCGGCATCCACTGCCACAACGACTCCGGTTGCGCGGTGGCCAACACGCTCGCGGCCGTGCGCGCCGGCGCCACGCAGGTGCAGGGTACCGTGAACGGCATCGGCGAGCGCGTGGGCAACACCGACCTGCTCACGGTCATCGCCGACTTGGAGCTGAAGATGGGTGCGGAATGCGTGGGGCACCGCAGCCTCGTCCAGCTTACCGGCGTGGCCCAGTACGTGGCCGAGCTCTGCAACGTGTCCATGCCCGCGCATCATCC
>ERZ824473.4506-NODE-4506-length-12298-cov-7.639304_pt1 | contig 12298 bp, 8 predicted proteins | sample MGYA00519874_ERZ824473 | MGnify/ENA primary metagenome ERZ824473 (study PRJEB31778, sample SAMEA3449151) | human gut metagenome | biome: human gut; feature: human-associated habitat; material: faeces | place: United Kingdom | collected 2010/2012 ... | reverse complement strand
GCGGTACGCCGTTTTCATCTTTGCCCACAAAAACGCAGTTGCGGTAGTTGCCGCGCGTGGTCTGGTACAGGATTCCGCTGCCCACGCAGTAGCGCAGGACTTTCGGGCTGACGCCACGGTGCATCAGGTAGGCCGTTGCAGCTTCGGCGTTCCTGTCCGCAGGCGGCAGCACAATGGGGCGGGATGTCTGCTGCTGCACAGGTGCTACCTTAGCCGTCTGAACAGAGACCGGCATCGGTGTCATTTCGTTCAGCAACCGTACCGCTGAGACAAAATCCATGCCCTCGACCTTTACCAGATAGTCGAGTGCATTGTTGCCACCCTTGCTCTGCGAAAACCAGTGAAACAGCCCATTTGCGGGCGTGATAACAAGGCTGCTGTGCGTCTTGGTGCAATACTCCTTGTCCGTTTTGCGAACCAGTTCGCCGGGGTGATAGGCTTGAAGATACTGCATCACGCTGATACGCCGCGCAGCTTCGATATTTTTCTGATATTTGCCCATGATAACCTCCGATTTTTGAAATAAAAAAGCACCTTGCCTGTGTGACAGGTAAGATGCTTACAAGAGCCGATATTCTCTTTTTCAGTTGGCTGCTTCTTCAGCCAGCTGGAGAGGGGGTGTGGGGGAGAGGAACGCGCCGCAGCCCATTCCTATAAAAAGATACAGTTTCCCCTTGGATAGTTTTGACAAGTGTAACAAAGTGGCAGAATGACAGTTTTTGAATAATAGCGGGTCGCCAAACCGTTAGATAGTAGAAAAATGTCCGCTATTGGGTACTGCCGTTTTTTATGTGCCTCTACTTTCCGAATGCGGTGGTTTTTAGTCTGCCATTTTTGAAAGATTGTCCACAAAGCGAGAGTGATTTCTCAACTACGTTGGTCTGCCAGATTTCCAATCGTAAGTACGTCCGAAAATCAAAAATTGTATCGTGGATAGGTGCTTTTTCACTAAAAAAGGGCAGGAAATAAGTTCCTTGAAATTCCTAAAAAATCCACCAAGTTCTTCTCACTTGGGCCGACTCAAAATCCGTTGGTGGTGACACCGTATGGGTTCGACCCCCATCACCGGCACCAATCATACCTAAGTGGTTTTTACCGCTTAGGTATTTTTTGTTTGGCAGACATCTTTTTTCCATGTCTGCCAAGTTGTCTGCCACTTTTGCCTAAAATTGGCCTCAAATTCTCCCAAAATGGCAGACAACCGGGCTGAAAATCCGTTTGGAAATTGTGAAATTTTGCTTTTTTCCCGCCCTCAAGCGCTCCGCTTAGGGGGACTTTTTTTGCCCACTTTTTTGTCCGGGCTTCCGCTTAGACTGATGCAGGCCGAAATCATATCGGCAGCCTCCTGTTTGCTGTCCGTATCAATATGGGCGTAAATGTTAGCGGTAGTGGCAAAGCTGGAGTGTCCCATCCAGACCTGCACATCTTTCATCGGAATTTTATTTTTGATGAGCAGGCTTGCGCAGGAGTGACGCAGATCATGGAATCGGATTGGACGCAGACCGTTTTTGCGCAAGATGTTGCTGAAGTTTCCGCTTATATAATTTGGATTAACAAGATTCCCCATATCGTCTACACAGATGTACTCCAGATATTTTTTACAATAGCTTCTGCCGCACTGCTTGCGCTGCTTTTCCTGACGGGCTTTCGCTGCAATCAATGCGGTTTCAACCTCCGGTATCAGCGGCAATGTGCGGAAGCTGGAATTGTTCTTTGTCCGTTCTTTGGATATATCTACCGCCTTTCCGTCCACATTGACACGCTCGAATGTGTGCGAAATAGTGATAGTTTTATTTACAAAGTCAATGGCCGACCACTTCAGCCCAAGCGGTTTGCAATCGAGCAAACTTTTGGCAACGAATAAAATTCGTGGTCAATTATCCGTCTGCTTTTGCTTCTCAATGCTCATTGCATGGGGATTTATTGCAAGGGTATCTGCCATTCAAATAATGGCAGATACTTTTCGCAATAAAACCTAGTAAATTCGTAGGCGAACCGTAATACGAATTTACGCAAGTAGCCTTTAGGGGGTAAAGGGAATTCCCATGCGCCATCACTCTTTTATGAGATGGGCATCAGCTACGATGGCGGCGCTGATGTTCTTTCAATGCACAGCACCGGTCGCTTTTGCAGCAGATGATGCTATCTTAGCTGAAAGCAGTATAGCTGTTTCCAGCGCCGACTCTGAAAGTGTACCTGCAGACAGTGATGCAGGTTACATCCCGGAGCAATCTCCGGAAAATACATCGGTCGATTCTTCAAGCATGAATGAGGCTTCTTCTGAGCCTTTGACTGGAGATTCTTCGGCCTCTTCCGATTTGCCTGAAGATGCCTCGTCAAATAGCTCAGTAGAGAGTCAGCCGGAATCTGACACCGATCAGATTTCCACCTCGGACGAGACAATCGATTCCGAGCTTGCTGAATCTTCATCTGAGAACACGGATGAATCGGCCAAATCTCTTTATCAGGACGGAAAAATCCTGATTTATACTTATAACCAGTTAGCCGAAATCGGCAGCGGGCAAACGCTTACCGATGCAAGCGGGCTTGCCGTGACCGATGAAAACGGCGCGGAAATCACCTACGCTTTGGATGCACAATATGCCATTGCTGAGGACATTGAGCTGACGGGCGATATGTTGCAATGGCAGTTGCCGGAAGGCTTTACCGGCAGCATCACACCGCTTACCGAAAACAGCGATGACCTTACGCTGTATGATGCGCAAAGCGACACGATTTATCTGTATAATCCGTATCAGCTTTCCGTTTTGCAGGCGGAAGATCCTGCAAAGGAACCTGTGTTGGATGGAGATGCCCATGCAGATAGTTTTGGCATGGGGCAGCTGATTTATCCTAAAGGGGAGGACGCCCCCTATCTTACTTACAGCTTAACGCATCATTATGTGATTTCCACACAATTCAGTTCGGAAATCACGGATGCGCCGATTTCAGTTTTGGATGATTCTCCAGCTGGAAGTACCGATGGCCGCGACTTTGCCGGGCAGGTAGTAAAAACAATCGGGGATAAGACCTATATCCTGATTGGCAATGAGCAGCAGCTGCGGAAAATCGGCAGCGGAGATACCGTTTACGGTGCCGTTTATCAGGCTATTCATCACAATGCGAAGTGGACGATTGACCATGACAGCAGCGGAAATCTCATTATGCTGTATGGCGGCGATGCGGATCTGACGAAAGAACAGAACGGTACTGACAACTATACTCTTGGAAAAGACGGTATCCATGCAGCTGACAAAAATTTAAGCGATAAAGCAAGTAACATTTTGTACGTTTATACTGTTGGCCGCTGCGGTGTAAACCAGACAACCGGTAAAATTGACCCAAATCTGGACATTGATAAAGCAGCAAACCAGACCTATGCCTCCAATGCCAATTACATCATCTTCCGTGACATTGACTTGAGCAGTGCCAATTGGACGCCTCTGACCTTCCAAGGAACAATGATTGGCGCGAAGTCGGCCAACGGCGAAAAAATATGGAATGATGACTCTTCCGCCATTAACACATCCACCAAGCCTACAATTTCAAATGTCAGCGTAATGCAGACCGGTAAACTGAATGTTGGCAAACAGATGGGCGTTGGGTTCTTCTCCACAATCTCCAGCGAGGTGAGCGAGAATGATATTGGTCTTAGCAAGGGACTGGTTCAGGTTTCCAACCTCAAATTCCAGAACATTTCTGTTCAAACAACGACCAGCGAAACTTATTATCCCGAAACACTTGTCAGTGAATTGACAAGCACTCTGGGCAAGCTGCTGGGTGGCGTGTTGAGCGGTCTGACCTTCATTCTGACCTTTGGACAGGTGAAAATCGACTTAGGTAAAACGCTGGGAGATGTTCTCGACGCCCGAAAGAAAGACCCCACGGCCTTGGCAACCGGTGCCATCGCCGGACGAGTGGAGGGTCAGGTGTTGTTTTCCGGCATTGAAGTGGTCAATGCCGATGTGAAGAATGTGAACAACAACACCGGCGGATTTGTTGGGTATACTGTTGGCGTGACCGAGTACGATGGACTTTCAAATGCATTGGGCGGCCTGGTCAAGCTGCTGTCCAACATTCTGAATGTGATTCCCGGCTTGGGATTGGGCGATTTGATTACCATTTTGCTGGGCAATGCCATTCCCTTAGACAAGCTGATCCCTACGGGCTATATCAATGCAAAATTTGTCGATTGCAGCATTGACGGTCTGAACATTTCCACATCGAATGAAAAGGACTACGCAGGCGGCTTTGTGGGGCAGCAGTCCGGCAGTATCATAGAAACCTGCACTGTCAAAAACAGCAACCTTTCCCTGCAGGGAAAAAATTTCGTGGGCGGCTTTGTGGGCCTTGCCCGCGACAGCATCATCAAAGGTACCTTGTCCGGCGCACTGGATATTGAAACCAAGCTGCCTAAGATGAACACGGAAAGTCTGCTTCTGGGCTGTAGCTTGAGCGATACCTCGGTAACTGTCAATAGTGTGAACTATGCAGGCGGTTTTGCCGGTGGACTAGCCAATACGGCGGCGGTGAACTGTAGTGCTACCGGGTCGTTTGCCGTTTCCGCTACCGAGAGCAATGCAGGCGGCTTTGCGGGTATTGCAACCCTAGGCTGGGCGGCAAATCTGGGCAAGGAAGATACGAAGAAGGATCTGCTGGGCGGCGTGGTCGATCTGGTGGTCAAGCTGCTCAGCAGCAACCCTGGTGCGGCATCTTCGCTGCTTTCTCTGGCAGGCGTGAACCCTTCGTATATCTTAGGGTGCACGGTGGATGCACCGCTTACAGTCAACGGCACCGACTATGTGGGCGGCGTTACCGGGCGCGGTGATGGCGTATATATTGCACCATCCAGTGCGGATTATCTCAGCAAAGTTTCCTATTGGCGTAACAGTAACCAACTGTATGGCATAGCTTATAACCCCATCATTTCATGAATAATACGGTCAGAGCCTTTTACAAGCCCGACCAGCACCAGCATATTGAACACGGTTTCGGCAAGATAGCTCCACACCATCGTGGTCGGTTCACTGCCTGTGACCGTGGGTGTGCTGACAAAGGCTGAATAGATAATGCAGGCCAGCACGATGACAGCACCCTCCAAGCACACGCCGATATAGCTTTTTACAAAGGAAATGCCGACCGACTGTGTGCTTTCCCCGGCAAAGCTCGCCAGCGGCAAGGGAGCCAGCGCCGTGTACATATAAATGCGGAAAAAGCGCCCATACACGGTGAGAATCATCACGAATGACAGCACGGTGATAAACAGACTGCCCAAGATTGTGACAAGCCATAGCGGGATGCTGGCTAAGAAACCGACATTTTCAATGGCAGACTGCATCTCACCGGGCAGTGTGACCATAGCCTGCGAGATACCGCCCATACCGGCAGCCATATCGCTGACCACGCCGTTGCAGATGGAAAAGATGTTGAGCATGATGTCCATGCCGTATCCCACCAAGGCTTTGGCGGCCACAAAGCGGATGAGATAGTGCAGTGCCGCTTCGGGGCGTTTGAGTTCGTGAAAGTTCATCGTATTCTTGAACAACGATATGGCGAAGAACAGCACGATCAGCGCATAGCCTATGCCGACCATGGCGCTGTGAAGACTTTGCATCACGCCCCATACAGCCCCGCCCTTAAAAGATTGGGGGCTGGTTGTCACCAGCCCCCAAAGCTCTGTCAGTTTGCCATTCCATGTGGAAAACGCATTGTTCAGATTTTCGACAATCCAGTTTTGATTCAAAACTTCACCTACTTTCGGATAAAAGAAATGACCGCCTTGCTAAAAAGCAGAACGGTCATGATTTCTTAATTAAGTTGCATTGTGATTTGCGTAAAGAATTCCTTGCACCAAATATCTAAAGTGGATGTATCGCGTATAAAGGGAATCACATCCTGCTTTGCTTGATTATAGTCTATGGAAGCAAAGCGGTCGCATAGCATAGAGCGAATTACCGAGATGTCAAAAGCATCATTTTCTGTAATAACACCACTTTGCATCAGGCGAGCCTGTAAATGTTTCTGGTTGACGGTAGCTCCTTTAGAGAGATAAAACACATAATCATAGAGATCGCGCCCTTTCACGCGATTCTGCCATGCACGGCACAATACAGCATGAATTTTCCCTGCAAAAAGAGATGGTTCATCATAGAGATTTATTTCATACGGCATTGGCGCAAGACAGAACCGCCTCTCAAATGTTGCAAATGCTGGCGGCATGGTATCAATTTCAAATTTGATTTTAAGAGCCTCGTTTTTGGTGATACTGTTTGCCGTCACTTCATCTGCGTAAAAAAGCAAGAAATGCTCTTTGGTGTTTCCCTTTAAGAATGCAGAACGAATGGCGGATTCTTTGTTTTTCTCTTTCTCAGAAATGACAACATTTAATCCAAAAGAGCGAACGGTTTTTTCAAGTTCTGGAAAATATGCTTTCAAATCGAAATTAGGATTACTTGTCATAAGTGAAAAATCCAAATCTTCTGAAAAACGGTCAAGCCCATAAAAAATACGAAGTGCTGTTCCGCCGTAGAATGCAGCTTCCCTGAAGAACCCAGCACGGCTCAACCCATACAGAACTATTTCCTGCATGACCTCTTTCATAGCATTTTTCTGGTCATAGATGTTTTTGCTGTCATATTTGCGCAGCATTTGTTCTATTACGGTGTTCATGCGATTTTCTCCATAATCTTTTGTAATTTCCGAATATTAGTGCAGTGATACTTCCCGCTGAGGAAAGCGACGTCCTCCACGCTGAGTTTGCAAAAAGCATCCCAATCTATGCGCAATCCATCAAACATCAATTCCCTTAGTTCGCCTTGACTTGCTACAGGTGATTGGATGTAGAGTTCGTCACACAACGCCTTTTCCGGGCTTGCGATTTGAATCGCGTACCCCTGCTCGGAGAAACAGGTAATACCATAAGGATATACAGCAGATGGAACATCCCGATAGGTAAATACACCAAAAGGAGTTTTATAAATCTTTTTCTTTTTCTTCTCAAAAGTGGCCGAAGTGAAATTGTACACAGCTTCCGGAATAAGACTGTGATAGGACAGAGCAAATTCAAAGGACAGGTACGACGGGGTACAGATACAGTTTGCAAGCCTATATCCGGGTGTAGAGGAATCTGTTTCGTACAGTCCTTGAATAATCGGAATGCATTCTTTGTTCTGCACCATGCGGGCCAGCTTATCGCGCGGATTTCTGTAGCTTTGCAATTCTTGCAACAACATCGCAGTAGTTTTTATCATGTTTTCACCACCATATCCAATAATATCAGATATGCTGGTGAAAATCAAGTGTTTTCTATCACAGAATCATATCCAGAATATCCTTGGCAAAGTAAATAATCACTCCACCGAAAAAGGTCATAAAGCCCTGCGCGCGCTGGCTGGCATCATGCCCTTTCAGGGCAAGACCGATCTGCACAATGCCAAAACCCAGCAGAATGGCACCAATGGCTTTAATGGCGCTGAACACAAAATCGCTGAGGGCATTGATGGTGGCAAGCGGGTCATTGGCCGCAAAAGCAGGCATGGCCATGGTAAAGGCAAGGGCAGCAGTGGTGGCAGTGACCAGATAGATGCGTTTGATTTTGCTCTGGCGGGCATCGTTCCGGTCGGGCGTATTATAGGTTTCTTTCTTGTTCATTGTGAATTTCCTCCATGATTTTTTGAATTTCTTCGTACATTACATCGGTGATTGCGGGCTCGGTCAGCCCTGTCACAACATCGGGCGATATGGTCTGTGCGGTTTGCGCATAATCGTCCGGCATACGGTAAGGGGCGGCTCCGCCGTCCGGGGTGAGCTTTACATTGGGATGGCGCATCAAATCAAACTTGTGGTCTATGACCGGCGGTTCGCTGCGCAGCAGTACCAGACAATCCCCATCATCCATGCGGCGGATCTCATCCGGGCTGCAAAGATCGCGGGCGGTAAGTTGATAGCTGTCACTGCTGGAACCGCGGCTGCCGCGCCCAATGCTCTGGCTTTTTGTGCGTTCTGTCATCTTGCCGATGTACTTGGACAACCATTCAAAGGTGGCATATTCGTTGCCGCCGAGGTATATCAGGCTGTCGCAGTTGCCGATCATGCCCTCCCAATCATCCTTGTACAGGCTTTGAATCTGGCTTTTGGACTGCAAAATAATATCACAGCTGATATTGCGGCTGCGGCAGACGGCAAGGATGTTCTTGAAATTGGCAGGCAAGGCGACATTGGCAAACTCGTCCATCATAAATCGGACATGGACCGGCAGTGCGCCGTCAAACTTCGGCTCAGAATCCGCCAGCCGGAAAAGCTGGTCAAAAAGCTGGGTGTACAGCATCGTGATGAGGAAGTTATAGGTTTTATCATTGTCTGGGATGACACAGAAAATCACACGCTTTTCCAGCCCCAAACGCGGCAGGAACATGGTGTCGGTGTTGGTCATTTCGGCAAACTGCGCGGTGTTGAACATATACAGGTTGGCGGAAGCGGTGATCAGCACAGATTGCAGCGTTTTGGTGGAGCCCAGCTTAAAGCTGTTGAACTGCAGCACTGCCGGATGCAGCGGGTCACGCTCCTGCAGCTCATTAAAAAGCATCTCCAGGGGATTCGGCCCCATGTCGCCCTCTTCCATCTGACAGTTCTGGATCATGTACATCAGGGTAGAAAAGTTCTGCTCAGATACCGGTGCTTCGTAAATGAGATACAGGATCAGCGCGGAAATCAACAGCACCGAGGCATCGTCCCAGAATTTATCGCCGCCACTGGCCGGGGCATCCTTGGGCTTGGTGTTGTTGACGATGGCATACGCCAGCTTAACGGCATCTTCATCCGAGTCGATGTAGTGCATCCAGAATGCTTTGCAGCGTGTAGGCACCGGTGCGGGTCTGGTCAAACTGACTCACTTTGGAAAGGTCCGACACCAGATAGAAGGTAAATCTGGCGTTTTCCAGTTCCAAACCATTGGACTGCCCGCTGGAAGAAACGATCTTACTGATCTCCACATTGCCCTTGGCAACCTGATCCTGGCTTTCGGCAAGGGCGTTGTCCGCGTGCAGATGATAGTTCGCGCGATAGCTGGTTTTGTCGATCTGCTCACCGGCAGCCTGCCGGTTATCGCTGAAGGTGGTTTTCTCCACATACCAGCCCTCATCGGAATAAGCAGGTGTGATGTAGTAGTTATGCTCATCGCACAGATAGCCGTTGGCAAAGGAAAGCGAATAAGCATCATAGGTCCAGCTGCCGTCCAGCGCCTTGCTCTTGGAGATGGTGCTGAACTGGTTCTTGTACACCCAATCGGTGTACTGTCCGTTGCTGCTGGCCAGTGCCGCAACCTGCCCGGTGGCGGCCTTGGTGCGGCTGTCCACAGTGGGATAGGTGCCGGAAACAGCAAGAGCGCCCTCGCGCAGCGGAATGACCGCGCCGGTGGAGCGCTCTACCACATAATATTTGCCGAGGTACAGGTTTGCGAAGGTCAGCCAGCCGTCCTCGATTTTGGCGCTGGCTACCAGATGGTCTTTTTTGAGCACCGGCAGGTAATCCGATACCCACTGGCCGCTGTTGTCACGGATGGTCGTGTGCCAGATGGGATTGCCATCGGCATCCACGATTTTGGAATAATCCACAACGCCGGTCACACCGTCCGGGTGGGTGATGTCCTCGGCAACATAGAGGTCGTACACGGCACCGTCCAGCGTAGCATCGCCGTGTGCCTGCCCGCTGGCAAATGCCGTGCCGTGGGCTGCCTTGCCGCCCACATAGCGCACTGCATCCAGATCCACCTTGGAAATGCTGATCTCACCCAAGGTGCGGTCGTTTTTCATCACGCCGTCCGTGGCGGTGGTGATATAGCTGTCCTCATTGGCAGCTTTTCCGCTGTTGTCGGTGTTGTAAACGCGCGCAGGTTCTTTGTACTGGATTTCCGATGCGGGCGCATCGCTGGCTTTGTAAATGACAACGGTAGTTTCTACGCCGCCACTGGTCACCAGCTTGGTGCCGCCCTTGTCGGCAGTCAGGATGTCGGCATTGTAGTCAGCATTGTCCAACCATAGCACTGCATTGTCGTTGGCTTCGGTGATTTCGATGTAATAGGCACGCTTGGCAGAAGCGATTGCATTGTCCACCATGCGCTGCGCTTCGGCCTTCAAATCCGAAATAGCGGCATCTCGGGCGCTGTCCGCAGCAGAATCCGCAGCATCCTGCGAAGTATACGGGCCAACCCTGCCGCTTTTGCTGCCGGTGGTTTTGGTAACGGCATAGTGCAGGCTCCAGCTTGCACCGGCATCGCCGCCGTTCTTCTGGTAGTTGTCATCCGCAGTATGACCGCTGGTGGTCACAGTTTGCTTTCCGGCAGGACTGATGGACCAGCTGCCGCCGTCAATGCTGCCGGATTTGGTGATGGGCTCGATCTCAATGGTCGCGCCATCCACTTTTTCCTGTGTTTTCAGCTGGATCTTATCGGTAGAAACACCGTAGGAAAAATCAAAACTGCCGCTGGCGGTCTGGGCCGGTGCCTCCCAGCTGGCGTAGTATTCCTGCACAACAGGTTCCGGCTCGGGTTCTTCCTCACCGATCTCAGGTCCGATCAGGGCCACGGTCTGCCAGCCCTCGCGGCCGGGGTTGTAGATATAGGTGTAGTAGCCGCGGGCAGAGGCGTAGGCTTCCACGCCGTTCAGCAGCTCATCGGCAGAGGCGAGATAAATTTCTGCGGCGGTGCTTTCAGGAAAGTTTTCGATAATATACATCTGCACATCGTCATAAATTGATGTGCAGAAATCCAAAAGAGAGGTTTCTTCACCCTCATCAGCGGAAAAAACAGCGGGCAGATCGTCCGCATCGCCCAAAGAAAGCTGGTTCAAGCCGCCCCAGATGCGAATCTGGTTGCCGTAGTGGTCACCGGGGATGCACTGGTCTGCGTTGACCGTGGAAGTGTTCACATAGGTGTATGTCGGGCATCCTGCAGGCTGACCGTTGGCACCGTGGGTGCAGCAGTAGGCGGGTTCGCCGTTGAACCAAATCAGCCAAGTGCCGTTGACTTTGGCAACCTTGGTGATTTTGCCACTTGTCACCGCAGGGGTGGGGCGCTCGGCAAAGGCGGCAATTTCACTGTCGGGGAAAGGATACTCGGCAGCAGCATTGCGGTCGATGGTTACATTTAATGTCTTTTTCAGAGTGCTGCCGTCCGGCGCGGTATAAACCAGCTGCGCGGTAAAATCCGCATCCGCCTGCACATACACGCCCAGCACCGCAGCGGAAGTTTCGCTGTATTCGCCGTGCAGAATGCTTTCGGCATCCTCGGCGGGCTCGCCGTAGTAGTCCAGCAGAGTCACGCTGTCCGGCAGAACAAGGTCAAGTGTGCTACCTTCGGCAGGATACTCCACCTGCGCCAGAATCGGCACGATGGCGTAGTCGGTATCTTCCAGCAAGGGTGCAGCCAGCGTCAGATTGTCGCTGTCCAGCGACTCGACGCTCAGATAGCTACCCTGCACTAAATCGGCATCCCACGCGCTAAGCCCGATTTTGGTTTCACCGGTCGCCACCGGCAAACCGTAGCTGCCAATGTAGGAGCCTGTGGGCGTATCCGGCATATCCGCGTAGAGGATTTCACCGTCAAAGGTGTAAGGCTCGTTTTTTTCAGCGGGCTCTTGTGCGACTTTTTGTGCGGGCGGCTCGATCATAGACTCCGCATCTTCCGCAGGGAATTCTTCGGAAGCTTCTTCGGTGTCCACGCCGGGGTCCGGGCTGCTGGCATCGGTCTGCCCGCTGTCGGTTTCGGTTTCATCGGTCTGTTGTTCTTCGGCAACGACCGTGCTTTCCTGCAGCGGTGGCGTTTCGGCAAACGCGCCGATGGGAAAATAAGTGCAGCACATCATGGCTGCCATGGCCAGCGCCAAAAGGCGGTGGCACCATTTTGTTTTTCGATTCATGGATAACACCTCGTTTTATCTTTCGGGGGCTGTTTTCTCGCGCTCCAGCTGACGCAGGCGCGAGGCAAAAATATCGATCAACCCGGAATGAGATTGCAAATTGGCGTAATACACCGCTTTGTCATACCCATCCGCATTGATGTCTTGAATTGTTCGCACAGAATCCGCCCATCTTCGATTCTGTGGGGAAATACGCGCATCCCCATCCCGCACTTGGATGGCTGCTGCAACAATATAGCGGGTGCGCTCTGCGCCGTATCCGGCCAGCACCTGCTGCACGGCACCGTCATCCAGACATAAGCCGTTATAGTTGTAAGAAATGGCGTCGTCAATTTCATCGCGGCATTCCTCGTTCAGCTTCATGGAGGCGCGGTATTGCGGCAGTT
>ERZ824473.4499-NODE-4499-length-12312-cov-15.501428_pt1 | contig 12312 bp, 8 predicted proteins | sample MGYA00519874_ERZ824473 | MGnify/ENA primary metagenome ERZ824473 (study PRJEB31778, sample SAMEA3449151) | human gut metagenome | biome: human gut; feature: human-associated habitat; material: faeces | place: United Kingdom | collected 2010/2012 ... | reverse complement strand
AATGACATACAAGAGGGGATAACTCTTTCAGCACGATAAAGGACAGCATTTGAAGTAATTCATTTGCTGTTTTTTTATTATCATTGCAAATAAAAAGCTATGATAAAGCCAATAGATAATTTTTCATTTCAATATAGCGAGGAAGAATATAGCCTTCTTGATTACATATATCCAGTGGCGCAAGAGTATGCACCAGACTTTGACTATAATGAAGATACTGGCGAATCTTACATGGCAGTTTCGCAAGCTTCAGATATTTTTAAAGGAAGGTATAATGCACGTAAATTGCGGCATAAATTCACAGTAGAAGAATATATGCAGGATAAAGAACTGCAAGGCTATCTGCAAGCATTGGAATTGGATAGTGAGAAGTTCTGGTATCTGTTGCTCTTTTGCTATGACTATAGTTGGGGGATTTGCATGAAAGGGATTGAAATAAACAAATTTCCTGTTGAGTACATAAGGGACTTTGTAGACGCAATCTATAGCAATTATGCAGGCAGTGGTATGCTTGGGGCTATTTTCAATGAGCCAATAAGCCTAACCTTGAAGATAGGCAGGAAAAACATTGTGATTGATAACAATAATGCCATAGCCTGTATCGCCAAATTCTGTGACGACGGATTGGAAAATAACGATTTGACTAATTTATCCAGCGGGCACTTCATAGATTTAACCCGTCAAAGTTCCGATTCCGTTTCTGTATTGGCTTACTATTTTTCCAAGATGATAATTTCCGCTTTTAACCACCAAGAGCATTTGCAAGATAAAAGGAAGAAAGGGGCAAACCTTTCGGATAAGGAAAAAATGGTTATCGCCCATTCTCTGTACCTTACTGGCATCATAAGCAATGAAAGTGTGAGGGAAAGCGATGAATATCTAAAGGCTATCTTAAAGAGATATAAGAATATAGAGATAAAGAAGCTGAACTCATTCTATCTTTAAAAGGAAATCTCCCGCGTTAGGGATAATCCTGTTTGTCTGTTTTTATCGGATTTTAGTCCATAAGCAGATAAACAGGATTTTTTCTTGTCTGGTTTTCTGATTTCAATACATGGAAAATGTTGATTGATAGATGTTTATTGTGGGGGAACAGTATTTGTGCATTTTTTTGTTCCTGTTAGCTTTCCGATTTAAGGGCAATCTTTGCAGTATAAAATTAACAGGTGCGCCAGATACCAAAATAAGTCCGTAGGGCAACGGCAAAATTATATGAAAAGATTTGAAATTGTTACATTAACTTCGTTGGTAAGTGAAGGTAAGAAGATTGCGTGTTTAAGCGGTAATCGTGATTTTGATAAAAAGATTGTGAAGACTAAAATGAAATCACTTGAGAAGTGTAGACAGTTAATGCCTGCTGTAGTGGTAGACGCTACTGATGCTATAAATCAGGGGTTGGAAGTCGTTGATTTTGCTACAGGTGATGTCATAGGAAAGGAAGAAGCTGTGAATTATTTGGTGTTAGTAGAAGGTAATCATCGCTATGCAGCGCACTGCGGACTTTTAGCGAAAGATGAGAAGTACACGAGTGAATTTTATGTAATGTATGCTTTGAATGTGGAAGTCACAATAGCTAAGATGTTATCAGAAATTAATATTGCCACTAATCCGTGGAAAGGTAGAGATTTTGTAAAAGGAGCAAAGATGAGTAATCCACACGAAGAACTACCTCTGTTGGATGCTATGAATGATTTGACAAAGGAGGAATTTTCTTTGACCGCAGCATCAAAATGGTTGACTTTTACTCCAAAAGTGAATAAACATGTAATGGATAATGCAATAAATGGTATTATACTTGATGAGCTTAAAAATACTAGTGGTTTGGAAAGAGGGCAGAGGCTTTTGGAAGCGGCAAAAGTACGTTTCATGGTGAAAGATATAAAAGCAAGAACTCTGATTAACTGGATAATATCTAAGTATGAGGCTACTGACAATGAGGAAAAAGCTAATTTTACTGACAAAATGGAACGTTTCCTCAGAAGTATCAGCAAAGAGGATGCAGATTATATCAAAAATGCTAAGGGTGAAACAGGCGGAGATACAAAGGAAAATATTATCAATCAGAAATTGACTGAATTATGGGGTAATTTTGAAGGATAACCTTTTTAAGAAAAAGCCAGTGGGTAGTGCCTGCTGGCTTCCCCAACAAGAGTAATAACCTGTAAATGATATATATATATTATGATTAAAGAGAGTAAAGGCAATATGTATGAGTTCGTGACACACACATGGAATCCTATTAAGGGTAAATGTCTTCATGGTTGCGCCTATTGTTATATGAAAAAGATGTGTTCCCGTTTGAAGGCTCCCAGATTGGATGCGGCTGAATTAACCAGCTATCTTGAATGCTCGAACTTTATTTTTGTAGGAAGTAGTATTGATATGTGGGCAAAAGATATACCAAGTCATTGGATAAAAATCGTTTTGGACTATTGCGATAAGTCTGCAAACAAATATCTGTTTCAGAGTAAGAATCCTTCTAGAATAATGGATTTTATAACTCATCCTGTATTTCATCGTTCAGTGGTTTGTACGACTATAGAAACTAATAGGTCTTATCCAGATGTGATGTGCAACTCACCAGAGATAGAGGAAAGGGTACGAGCAATGGAAAAGATTGCAGATTCGGGTATAGATACCTATGTTACGGCAGAACCGTTGATGCAGTTTGATTTGGATGAAATGGTAGAGTATATAAGACGATGTAATCCGAAACAGGTTAATATAGGGCGGAATACCAATAGAAAAGTAGAGTTACCAGAACCAACAGCAGACGAAGTGAAAGCACTTGTAGAGGAACTGGAAAAGTTCACAAAGGTGGAGATAAAGAAAAATGCAAGAGTATGGTTTAAGTGAGAAGATATAGCCTAGAGTTGAAAAGTAACTATCTGCATGATAGTTGCTTTTTTCGATTTATTGAGTATCTTTGCTTCCAAGTTAAAACGACAATAGTTACCAGTTTGAAGTACTGTGCTTGTAAATCTTTGATTTTCAGAGTATAATACAGTGTTCCTAAACTTTAGATAGGGGTTCGATTCCCCTCGGAGCTACGAAAGGAATATCGGTTACGGTCGATATTCCTTTTTTGTTTTAAAAATATCTTTCTTACTACCGATTATCTTTGTTACTCTTCTTTCATTTCATACTTTCCTTAAGGGGATGATATTGAACATATTCCGTGCCCTTATTGTTTCTTTATAAAAAGAAATTATGAGAAAAACTATTTTATCGATAACTTTATTGGCGCTTGTCGGTGTATTGGCGGTTCCGCTTTCTGCGGATGCTTGTACGGGCATTACTTTGAGGAGTAAGGATGGAACTACGGTTGTGGCACGTACCATAGAGTGGGCGGGCAGTAATTTGAATAGCCAGTATGTAGTTGTGCCGCGCGGATATACTCAACAGTCCTATACACCCGACGGTGGTATGAACGGCATGCGCTTTACGGCTCGTCACGGTTATGTCGGCTTTGCCGTAGAACAGAAGGAATTTATAGCCGAGGGGCTGAATGAAACCGGACTTTCAGCCGGACTGTTTTATTTCCCTAATTCCGGCGAATATCAAAAGTATGACTCTGCTGAAAAGAATAGAAGTATTGCAGACCTGCAGCTTGTGTCTTTTATACTGGGTGAGTGCGGCACTGTGGATGAAGTGAAATCGAAAGTAAACGAAGTGCGCATTACGAACGTAGACCCTCGGGCTTCTACTGTTCATTGGCGTTTTGCGGATACTTCGGGGCGACAGCTGGTGCTTGAGATAGTAGGAGGAGTGCCTCGCTTCTATGAAAATAAGTTGGGTGTGCTTACCAATTCTCCCGGCTTTGAATGGCATCTGACAAATCTTAATAATTACGTCAACCTATTTCCCGGTGGTGCTTCCGAGCATTTATTCGGCAATATAGAATTAGCTCCTTTGGGTGGAGGAAGCGGATTTCTGGGATTACCCGGAGATTTTACACCACCGTCACGTTTTGTCCGTGCCGCTTTCTTACAGGTTACAGCTCCTCAGCGTACTACTGCTTTCGAAAGTATCTTGCAGTGCTTTCATATTCTGAATAATTTCGATATTCCGATTGGAGCACAATTTTCGGAGGGGGAGATTCCTGCCGATATACCGAGTGCTACCCAGTGGACGGCTGCTACGGATATGACGCATAGAATGCTGTACTACCGCACGATGTACAACAGTGTTATTCGGAGTATAGACTTGCATGCAATAGATTTCTCAAAGGTACAATACCGGGCAAAGCCGCTGGATGTAGTAAAGTCGCAGACGATAGAAATTATAACAGTGGAATAAATAATGATGTAAGGCGTGCGTAGCCTGTATATAGAAAAAGGGGCTAAGTCATTGACTTAGCCCCTTTTTCTATGTTTAATCTGAATAAGTTCAGGATTATTTTGCTTCTTCAACGGCCGCTACGGCTTGTTCTGTTCCCTTTTTGTTCTTCATCAGCATGTAAGCGATAGGGGATGCAACGAACAGAGAAGACAATGTACCGAATACGACACCCAGAATCATTGCGAATGCGAAGCTGCGGATAGAATCACCACCGAGGATGAAGATACACAGCAATACGATCAATGTACTCAATGAAGTATTGATGGTACGTGCCAAAGTTGTGTTCAGTGAGTCGTTGAACAGTACTTTCTTGTTGCGTTTCGGATACAGACCGAAGAATTCGCGTACACGGTCGAAGATTACCACCTTATCATTGATTGAGTAACCGATAGCCGTCAGGATAGCGCCGATAAATGTCTGGTCGATTTCCAGAGAGAACGGAAGAATACCCCAGAACATGGAATATGCACCCAAAATGATAATCGTGTCGCAAGCCAATGCGCATACGGAACCGATAGAGTAGGCAATATTACGGAAACGAAGCAAGATGTACAGACCGATAGCAATCAATGCCAGTACGACAGACCAAATGGCCGATACCTTGATATCGTCCGCAATACTCGGACCTACTTTCTGTGAACTGATGATACTACCGCCCGTATGGTTCTCACGGTCGATGAATGTTTCCAGTGTGATATTCTGAGTCAGCAACGGCTTCAGCGTTTCATACAGGTATGCTTCGATTTCAGAATCGATGTTGTTGCCTTCTTCTTCAATACGGTAGTTGGTACTGATACGTACAGTTTTGCCGTCTGCACCGATAGCGATAACGCTTACGTTAGCGTCACCAAACTTGCTTGCGATGAGTTCACGCACTTGTTCGGGCTCTACCTTATTTTCAAATTGTACCTTGAAGTTACGTCCACCGGTGAAGTCGATACTCTGGCTCAAACCACGGATGCTGAGGGAACCGATGCAGATTACAATTGCCACACCTGTCAGTGTCATCCAGATTTTGTTTCTACCCATGAAGTCGAAGTGTACATTGGTCATCAAGTTCTTAGAGATACTTGTAGAGAATGTCAGGTTCAGTAACTTGTCTTTACTCATGAAGTGTTCGTAGAACAAACGTGTCATGAACACGGCGGTAAAGAATGAAATCAAGATACCGATAATCAATGTGGTGGCGAAACCGCGGATAGGACCGGTACCGAAGTTAAACAGGATGATACCTGTGATAATAGATGTCAAGTTGGAGTCGAAGATTGCGGAGAAAGCGTTGGAGTAACCGTCGGCAAGCGCCTTTTTAACCCCTTTACCTGCACGCAATTCTTCTTTGGTACGTTCGTAAATCAGTACGTTGGCATCCACAGCCATACCGAGCGTCAATACCATACCGGCAATACCGGACATTGTCAGCGCGGCTTGGAAAGATGAAAGGATACCCAATGTGAAGAACATGTTCAATACCAGAGCGCCGTTGGCGACCATACCCGGAATGAAACCGTACATAATGCACATGTAAACCATCAACAGAATCAATGCCACGACGAATGACATGATACCGGCGTTGATAGATGCTTGTCCCAAAGACGGGCCTACGATGTCTTCCTGTACGATGTGGGCGGGAGCCGGCATCTTACCTGATTTCAATACGTTCGCCAAGTCTTTCGCCTGTTCGGGAGTGAAGTGGCCGGTGATTTGTGAATTACCGCCGGTAATTTCCTGGTTTACGTTCGGTGCGGAGTACACATAACCGTCCAATACAATAGCGATGGCTTTACCTACATTTTGTTTGGTAAGTTGCGCCCAACGTCGTGCACCATCCGTATTCATGGACATACTTACGGCAGGTTTGCCATAGTGGTCGTATTCGTCTTTGGCGTTTACAACTACATCGCCTTCCAACGGGGCGCGTCCGCTACGTTCGGTAGACTTGATTGCATACAATTCAAAAGTCTGGGCTTTCGGGTCGTATTCATAAGGAGAAACACCCCACTTCAAACGCAGGTCTTTCGGCATTTCAGCCTGAACTTCCGGCATGGAGAGGTATTTGTTGATGTCAGCTGTATCCTTGTAGTTTGCATAACCTACAACAGGGCCTTGGCCGCTGGGATTTACCTGAAGAACTGCCAGCAACGGATGTTCTTTCTTAATTTGCTCCAGATCGGCAGCTTGTGCTTTGCTTTCACCTTTCAGTGCTGCGGCAAGGCTGTCGGCTGTACTGGTAGCTTGCGCTACGGCAGGAGCTTCGGCTGCTACGCTGTCTGTAACTTCTTCAGCGTCTTCTGTAGTTGCCAAAATTGCACGCAACTTGGCGTCAGCTGATTGCAAATACGGAGCAACGTCTTTTGCATTGTATGTTTCCCAGAATTCCAGGTTGGCGGAACCTTGTAACAATTTTCTTACACGTTCCGGCTCTTTGATACCCGGAAGCTCCACCATGATACGTCCCATTTTGTCTTCCAGACTCTGGATGTTGGGCTGAACCACACCGAAACGGTCGATACGGGTACGGAGTACGTTGAATGAGTTGTCAACGGCTGCCTTTACTTCTTCGCGCAATACTTTCTCAACTTCTGCGTCGGAAGACTTCTGGTTTACCTTGTCCTTTAATTGCTGGGTAGCGAACAGTTGTGAGAGTGAAGCGCCCGGAGCTATTTTGTGATACTCTCTGATGAACAACGTGATAACGTCGTCCTGGCTGGTAGTAGCCTGTTTGGCGGCAGTTGCCAACGCTTGGTTGAATGCTTCGTCAGACTTGTTGTCCGCCAATGCTTTGATAACATCGGGTACTGACACTTCAAGAATGACGTTCATACCGCCCTTCAAGTCCAAACCTAAACTGATCTCCATTTCACGACATTGTTTCAGCGTCCAATTGCCGAACCACACCTTCTCGTTTGACAGAGAATCGAGGTAGTCTTGTTCCACTTTCACATCGCCTTTTGCGAACTCTTTTGCCTTATTTGTATAGTGGCGAGTCACAAAAGAGAAGGAGAGATAGAACACACATACCAATGTGAGCAATATCGCAAAAACCCTTACAAATCCTTTGTTTTGCATGTTACTTTTAGTTTATTATGATTACTTTTTAATTGATTTCTATCGTATATAAGGCTGCAAATATAGCTTTTTTTTCACAATTCTTACTTCATACCGCGATTTTTTAACATCGGCTCTAATTGAGGCTCTGCCCCTCTGAAATTCTTGTAGAGCGTCATCGGATCTTCGCTGTCTCCTTTTTCCAAAACATTATGGCGGAAAAGGTTGGCGGTCGTCTTGTCAAAAATGCCATGTTCTTTGAATGCTTCAAAAGCGTCATTATCCAGTACGTTCGCCCACAGATAGCTGTAATAGCCTGCTGCATAACCGCCTATGATATGATTGAAGTAGGTGGTACGGTAGCGGGGAGCTATTTCGGAGATTAATCCGAGTTTATCCATGGCTTCTTTTTCATAGGCCACAACATCTATGTCTTTCGTGTCTGTCAGGTTATGCAGATTCATATCGAGAATGGCGGCAGCCAGCAACTCGGTAGTCATGAAACCTTGGTTGAAAGTTTTTTGTTTCAGAATCTTTTCAATGAGATTGTCGGGAATGACTTCACCGGTTTGGTAATGTTTGGCGTACATTTTCAGAACTTCGGGTTCGGTAGCCCAGTGTTCGTTGATTTGTGACGGAAGTTCTACAAAGTCGCGCACTACATTTGTACCGGAAACGCCCAGATAGTTACATTTGGTCAACAGTCCGTGCAGCCCATGGCCGAATTCATGAAAAAGGGTTTCCACTTCATCCATTGTGAGCAGGGAAGGGGTGTCGCCAACGGGTTTGGTGAAGCTGGCTACGTTGCATACTAACGGACGGATGCCGCCTTTTTGCTCACGATAGTTGCTCATCCATGCTCCGCCACTCTTGCCGGGACGCGGGAAGTAGTCTACATAGAAGATACCCAGCTGCGATCCGTCTGCATCTTTTACTTCAAATACTTCTACATCGGGGTGATAGACAGGGATATCGTTGAGTTTCGTCAGTGTGATTCCGTATAGTTTGTTGGCAACGGCAAAGGCTCCCTCGCGTACGTTCTCTAATTTAAAATAAGGCTTGATTTGGTCTTCTTCAAGGTCGTATTTTTCTTTACGTAGTTTTTCGGTGTAATACCACCAGTCCCAGGCTTCCAGTTTTTCGCCCTTACCCTCTTTATCCATTAATTTCTGGAGTTCGGCAGCTTCGGCTTTGGCTTTAGGCAGGGCATACCCCCACAGGTTGTTCAGGAATTCCATTACTGTGGTCGAGTTTTTAGCCATGGTATTGTCCAATACGAAGTTGGAGTAACAGTCGAAACCTAACAGACGGGCTTTTTCCAAACGCAGGCTGACGATGTCGGTAATGATTTTTTTATTGTCGTTCTTGTCGTTATTATTGCCTCGGTTGATGTAAGCTTTATATATCTTCTCGCGTAACGGGCGGTTAGCGGAATATTGCAGGAACGGGATACGGCTGGCGTTATGCAATGTGAACAACCATTTACCCTCCTGACCGGCAGCTTTTGCTTCTTCGGCGGCGCTTTTGCAGAACCATTCGGGAAGTCCTGCAAGGTCTTCTTGCTTGTCTACAAAAAGCATAAACTCGTTGTTTTCATTCAGAATATTGTTGCTGAAAGTGATACCCAGTGTAGAAAGTAGTTTATTTACTTCGCGTAGGCGGGCTTGCTTTTCGGCAGAAAGATTGGCACCGGAGCGTACAAAGCCTTTATACGTTTTGTCCAAAAGTCTTTGTTGTTCGGTTGTCAGGCCTAAAGAATCTTTCTTCTGATAAACAGCTTTTACTTTATTGAATAACTCTTGGTTAAGCGAAATATTGTCTCCATGCTCGGACAGTACCGGAGCGAGCTTTATAGAAAGTTCGTTCAGGGCATCACTGGTTTCGGCATCCGTCATGTTGAAGAAAATGGCGCTTACCCGGTTGAGTATGGGGGAACTGTTGTCCAAAGCAACGATTACATTTTCAAAGTTCGGTACTTCGGCATTGTCGATAATAGCCTGGATATTGGTATTTTGTTCTTCTATTCCTTTAAGGAATGCAGGCTCGTAGTGCTCCAGTTTGATTTTATCAAAGGGTGGAACACCGTTCGGGGTTTGAAACTCGGTGAGGAACGGATTACTTTCCGTTTGGGTAGCACAGGAGTACATCATACAACTTGCAGCTAAAATTAGAATACTTCTTTTAAACATAAAGTCAGAGTATTAGATATTGAGTAGTTTATTAATAATTTCATTTTGTAAAGAAACTCATTGCCGTTTGGCTATATAACACCATATCGGATAGTGATCGGATTCCTTTATGGAACGGTCTACGGTACAGTTATAGGACTGTAGGTTTTTGCTGATTAATATATTGTCTATCCGAAAATAGAACTTATTCTGGTTGTAGGAAATTCCCAGTCCGCGCCCTGATTGGGTGAAAACATCATCCAGATTTTGCGCTATGACACGGTGAGCGTACGAAATGGGGGTATCATTGAAATCTCCGCAGACGATGACGGACGGATACCGGGAAGATGCAATTTCCCGTGCGATGGTATCTGCCTGTGGAGCGCGGATAGCAGAGGCTTCTGCCAGTTTATGCACCAACAATCGCGCGCCGCTTTTCACTTTCTCCTTTTCGGGAGCTTTCAATATGTCTTCATAAATGTCTTTGTCGGCTTTTGTCAGTTTGTTGGACTCCAAGTGATTGTTGATAAGGGTAATCGTGTCTTCATTCAGTTTGAGTTCGTACAGTACGGAACCATTATAACCGCTCGGGTAGTTTAAAACACGTGCGGATAGAATAGGGAATTTGGAATAGCAGGCTATCTTGTTGGTATAACCGCTGCCGCTGCCTACAACACTGATGCGATGGTAAGGGTAATCTTTTAATTCTCGTTCTATATCCTTCTGTGTGAGGCGACGGGGAGATTCATCGGATGCATACTCCTGCAGGCAGAGGATGTCGGCGTTGCTCTCTTTCAGATATGTCAGTATCGGATTCTTTCCGTCTTTTTTAACGGCGCCGTTGAACCCCATGATGTTGTAAGAGAGGAATTTTATACTTTCTTCGGGTGGATTGGCGGTATGAAAATTGAGGGGAAGATATGTCCGTAGTTGCGAATAACACAATAAAAAACCGATTAACGGCAATAAAGCCGTTTTGTATCGTTGTATAACCAACCAAAAAATCAGGAAAGCGCCGTTGATAAGTGCAAAAATGGGAAAAGTCAGCCCCAAACAAGATTGTACCGGATGAGCTACCGGTTGGATGTAAGGACTGTATGCTACTAATAGCAAAAGGCCTGTGAATAAAGCATTGATCGCTAAAATCAGGAGAGCGATAAAATTACCGAAATGCTTCATACGTACATTATCGTTTACTTGCATCGAACAAGCTCTTCTTTTCTTCTGTTGTCAGACTTTCATATCCGGACTTTTTCAGTTTGTCGAGGATCCGGTCTATTTCATCGGATTGAGCTTTTTTTCGGGCATTATAGTTATAATCTTTCTGTTTGTCAGTTCCATAGTGAACTTTCATCTTAGGTTTGCGGGGTTTGGAGCTGAACAAAGAACTGATGGCATCCAGAGACTTGTTAATCCATGCGGTGATATCTGCGCCTTTGCTAAGGCTGGCTGCAAACCACAGCCCCGCCAACGCTCCGCCTAAATGAGCGATGTGTCCGCCGGCGTTACTGGATGTGATGAATAATAAGTCCGTTCCGATAACAATCAATGCCAGATATTTCAAGCGTATTGTTCCAAAAAGGAAAAGACGTATCGGATAGTTAGGTTCCCGATAGGCGGTAGCTGCCACGACAGCGAGTACGGATGCCGATGCTCCCAGCATGAAGGAGTATTCCGTCATCGGACGGAAGTAGGGGAAGATATTGTAGGCTGCCATATAAAGCAGTCCGCCACAGATTCCGCCCAAGATATATACGCCCCGTAAATGTTTCGCGGAGAAGAAACTTAGGAACAAAGCACCGAACCAGTACAGCCAAAGCATATTGAAAAGGATATGCATTACTCCCGCGTGCATAAACATATACGTCAGGATAGACCAAGGCTGGGTTATGAAGCGGGGTAGTGAAGCAGGCAGTTCCAGCCATTCAAACGCTCCGCCGAGGCTCCGGTTGAAAAGTTGCAATATAACTTCTGTCAATGTAGTAAGGATGAATACTCCCACATTGATATAAATCAGCTGTATGTAGATGGTTCCTCTACGGAATGATTCTTTTAAATCAGTTATAATAGTAGCCATTTCCTCTGTTCTTTTTTCTCCAATACATTATTAGTATGAAGCCGAATATCATACCGCCCAAGTGTGCAAAGTGCGCCACATTATCGCCCGGATTGTTGGCAAGTCCCGAGAACAGTTCTATCAAGGCGTATCCGATAACGAAATATTTGGCTTTGATGGGGAACGGTAACGGAAAGATGAATAAGGGCTGGTTGGGGAACAGCATACCGAATCCCAGCAAGATGGCATAGACGGCTCCGGAAGCTCCGACGGTAGTCATCATATTGAGATATTCTTCCATGGGAATGACGGAATATCCGGTGTTGACACTGTCGTATGCGGAAAGTACCGTTTCGTAATGAATGTACTGTACGAGCTCTTGAATAATTCCTGCGCCGATACCGCATGCGAGGTAATAGAACAGGAAACGCTTCGGTCCCCATACCTGTTCGAGTATACGGCCGAACATCCATACTGCAAACATATTGAAGAACAAATGGGTAAATCCGCCGTGCATGAACATGTAAGTAATCAGTTGCGCTGCGTTAAAATCTCCGGCAAGGAAGAAATGCAGGCCTAAGTACTTATTTAAATCGATGCCGTAACTTTGGGCTACAAGCGTGCCGAGAAACATCAGCACATTGATAATTAAAAGGTTTTTGGTTACTGTCGGTATAGTATTCATAATCTGTTTTTTTCGCT
>ERZ824473.4497-NODE-4497-length-12319-cov-2.103555_pt1 | contig 12319 bp, 11 predicted proteins | sample MGYA00519874_ERZ824473 | MGnify/ENA primary metagenome ERZ824473 (study PRJEB31778, sample SAMEA3449151) | human gut metagenome | biome: human gut; feature: human-associated habitat; material: faeces | place: United Kingdom | collected 2010/2012 ... | reverse complement strand
GAGTATGTGGTCACAAATTCAAAGTGAGCTTCATTTTTAGCCAAATCTGCAACATTCGAAAGAATATCTCTATTCGGTTTAATTACATATTCAAGTAATGTCCCCCAAGGAAACAAAATGGAAATTGAATCAGCAATGTTTTTCAATTCAAAAGGGAGAGACTCTGCAGCTGCAATAACAAACACCACATTAGATAGCCCTCCTTTTGAGGGCTTCTTTATAATTTTTTTGGATATATCAAACAAGTTTTCTTTTACCGGATCTATTCCGATATAGAAAGTGTTTTGATCATTAATTGCAAGTTTATATATATTTCTACCGTCTCCAGTACCCAAATCTATATGCACACGATCAAACTGACCTATTATTTCTGTCAATTCATCTTTTGATAAATCAACCGTCTTTGTTCCTTTGAGTATTAACAAAACTTCGCCCCCTTTCTTTTTACTAACAGATAGACATGCCATCCGGCACATTGGGGAGCAGAACCGCTTCTGCCGATGCCCGGGCGACTGCTTGAGTACAGCGTTGCACTGTGGGCAACGGTCTGTATGAACGGCTGCCGTTTGATCAAGTACAGGAGCCGCTGATACAGGGTTACGCTTGCAGTAGGACTTGACGGTATTAACGGACATGCCGAGCGCCGAAGCAATCTTTCCGAAACTGGCGCCGGATGCCCGGAGCTTAGAGATCTGCTCTTTTTGCTGCTGGGTCACACTCTTTCTCCATTCCAGAAGGCGTATTGGATGCTGCCTTCTGGCGATAAGCGAAGGAGAGTGGGGATTCGAACCCCCTCGGTGCACAAAATCGACATCATTTTCTGATGTTGATTCTGATAATACTCCTTATGAGAAAATCGGTACTGAGGTGCGCTCAATTGCGGATGAGATCCCTTTTGATATTCCCGAAACATGGGAATGGGTTCGCTGTTCGACCCTGGGCGAAATTGTCCGTGGAAGTGGAATTAAGCGGACAGAGACGGTACCGTGGGGAATACTGCATGCCAGTGCGGTTGCTGTCACAAAATATCTGACTTTGCGGCAGGGCAAAAAGCCTTGCTATACCGTACTTTTAGGAGCCATCATACGGCTTTTGACGGCTTATCAGCAAGAGGCAAGCAGGCTGGCGGCGTAAATCTGCCGCTCTGATAAACTGTGCCCGTAGAAATCCAGCGTTGTTTTGGCTGACTGATGTCCAAGCAGGGCGCTGATCGTTTGAATATCGATGCCCAGTTCCATCAGACGTGTGGCAAAACTATGACGAAGTGTATGGAAATGCACCCGCGCAAAACCCAATACCTGCATTTTGCGTTGGAAATGGCGTTGGATCGTGCGCGGCTCTGCCGCATGACCGACCTTTCCGAAAACATACGCATCCGTATTGCCGGCAGCGCGGCAGGCTTTTTGCAACATCACAAACAAAAAGTCCGGTATGGGCAAAATTCGGTGCGAACGCTTTGACTTCGGCGTTCCGATCATCAACACCGTGCGTTTACCGGTGCCATTTTCGAACCTGGCGGTTCTCTGCGCCGTTCTTCGTACCGTAATCGTTCTCTTTTCCCAATCGATATCCGACCATTTGAGCGCGCACACCTCGCCTAAGCGCATACCGGTGTACAGGCTAAGCAAAGTGGGCAAATCATCCTGGTTCAGCGATGCTTTGCGCAGTTTTTCCTGCTCGGAACGGCTCAAAACCCGTTGCTCCATAGCCTCCTGGGGCTGAATTTTTATCCTGCGGCACGGGTTCAGCGAGATGATATCCGTTTCCTGAGCGCAGCGAAGCGCCGCATTCAGCAGTCGGAATATTCCTTTTACGGTACTATAAGCCAATTCGTCAGATTCCAGCTGAGAAATAAATGCGCGAATTACGGAAGACGTCACCTCAGACAGCAAAAAATGGCCGAGTTTCGGGATCAAATGCGTTTGAATCTGGCGGAGATATGTCTGATAGGAAGAGTCTTTCACGCTGCCTGACACTTCGCTTTCAAGCCATTGCTGCAGCCAATCCCGCAGAAGTATTCTGCGGCACTTCAGCATTGTTTCACCTACCGGGAGCCGCTCCGTTTTTTTTCGAAGCAGTTCATTCCGTACTTCCGTATATTGATAACCGTAAACATATCCGAATTTGGTCTTTCCTGTCGCAGTTTTTCCTACCACATAACGTCCTTCATAGCGACCGTCTCGGCGCTTGTAGATATTCTCTCCGTGTCTGGGCATGTTTTTGACCTCCTTGGTATGACATTCAATTTGTTTACTCATCTTTTGCAAAGCACAGCGTTTTGACGGCAGTTCTGACGGCTTATAACACAGCCGACAAACTGCAGAAGTTTTGATACGGCAGCAATACGTCACTGGGATTTTTCTGCTTCTCGTGTTACTCTTGCGAGAAAATTACGTGAAATAGCCTTTTTTGAGGCTCAATTGTGTTGACATGGTAAGGCTTTCCACGTATAATATTGTAATGGATGGTAGGATGTTTCCATGTTTGCCTACTTCATCCAACGCCGTCGCAGAATCAGATATTTTGTGACATTTTCATGGATTTCGCATTTCATCAGAGATCAAACTATAAAAAGCCTGATTGCCCGCATTATAAGCAGACCATCAGGCCTTTTCGTTATTAGTTTTTATTGTGGATACTCACATTTCATTCCGTTTCTGAAACAGAACCCCATGTGTCCGTCATGTTGGATGATCACCTTATCCACCAGTGCCACGAACATTCCCGGTTCAAAGTCCGCGCACTCTTTCTGCTCTTCCAGCATATGAAGGAATATCTCGATGCGCCGCCGGCGTTCTGCCTTATCTTTTTTCTGCTCCGCAATGGTCCGGATTTTCTCGCTGAGCCTTGCGTGCTCGGCGAGCAGCGCCTCGTAATCGTTCTTAAACTCATCCTGATCCCTTTGCACCCGGGCGTTTTCATCCACCAGCTGCCTGACGCGCGCCGCCATGCCCAGCGCCTGATCCTGCAGCCGCGTGGCAGCCTTATCGAGTTCCATGGTATCAAAGGCTTCATCCAGCGCTTCGCGGCAGGCGGTCAGGATTCTGTCTTTCTGAGAAAGCATCTGCTGTATGACCTGCACGAAGGCTTTTTCCAGTGCCTCCTGCGTCACATGGGGCGTTGCGCATTTTGTTTCGCCCGCGTACTTATTGTTGCAGCGCCAGATCGTGCGCCGATATTCGTCCGTGCTGTGCCAGACCTTACTGCCGTAAAACGCGCCGCAATCCCCGCAAACGACGCGCGAGGCAAAGCAGCTTCTTCCGCTGTATCGGCCATTCAGACTTCTGCGCCACGCCAGCTCCTGCTGCGCCAGATCGAACACCTCCGGGCTGACGATGGCGGGATGGCTGTTCTGCGCGTAATACTTGGGCACCACGCTGCCGTCGTTTACCACAAAGGTTTTCAGAAGATAATCCGTGCAGTACGTCTTTTGCAGGATCGCGTCGCCCTTGTATTTTTCGTTGGTAAGGATATTCTCCACCGTGGATGTACCCCAGCGGGAGGTTTTCTTTCGCGCTTTCGCGATTTCTGCCTCGTTCTCACTCAGCAGACTTTTTCGGGAGGGGCAGGGAACGCCGGCCAGATTGAGTTCTCTGGAGATCATCGCCGGGGTCGCGCCCTCCAGAAAGCGCCGGAAGATGGTGCGCACGATTTCCGCCTCCGCTTCCACAACCTCTGGCGCTCCGTCCTTGCCGCGGCGATAGCCCATGAACTGTCCGTAGGGCATGGTCACCTTGCCGTCCGCGAAGCGCTTCCGCATCCCCCAGGTCACGTTTTCGGAAATATTGCGGCTTTCCTCCTGCGCGATGCTGGACATGATGGTCAGCAGCACCTCGCCCTTGCCGTCCAGCGTGTAGATGTTCTGTTCCTCGAAATAGACCTCCACGCCGTACTCCTTCAGCTTGCGGATGGCGGTCAGCGTGTCCACCGTGTTTCTTGCGAAGCGGGAGACGCTCTTGGTAATGATCAGGTCGATCCTGCCTGCCAGCGCGTCCTGAATCATGCGGTTAAACCCCTCGCGCTTTTTGGTGCTCACGCCCGTAATGCCCTTATCCGTATACACATCCACGAACTGCCAGTTGTCTGAAGTTTCCTTGGACTTGATATACTCGGTATAGTGCTTTACCTGCGCCTCATAACTGGTCAGCTGTTCTTCGCTGCTGGTGGAGACACGGGCGTAAGCCGCTACGCGTCTGGGGCGCGCCGAAAAGGCAAGAATATCGGATAGTGGTTGAATGGTCGGCGGGATGACTCGAACTGTTTTGACGCGCGTGACTGTAGGTGTATAAGCTCTGGCTTCGCTCATTGTTCCTGCTCCTTCCTTTTCTGGTGCTGGATTCTGGTTTTCTCCGCGGCTTTCTGACGCTTTTCCTCATTCCAGCTGTCTTTGCGGGAATGGTCTTCCCAGAAGTGTTCCTCGGTGTGACCGTCCTGAAAAACAAACAGCACCCGGTTGCCCGGATGCATCTCGATATGATGAACGATGTCCTCCGTATGAACCGTTCCCAGAACGGAGGTAATCAGTTCTTTCAGAATGTCCTCAGGGATCTGCTTCGAAGCGCAGTACGCCTTGCCACGGTAATTGAACGTGCTGCAGACCCAGACCGGCGCGGCATACGGCGTGCCCAGCCGAGTGACCTTATATCGATATCTCTTTCCGCAGACGCCGCAGTAAATGCGGTCGGTCAGAGGGATTGTTTCTCTGCGATTGTTCCCAGATGGTGGTACAGAAGGCTCTACTGCCGATGCGCTCAACTCTGCGTTTGTCGCTGTTCTTTTTGCCTTGTTCGCTTTGCGCTGCGCTGTCCGCCAGGCGATTTCCCGCTGCACCGCGTCAAAGGTTTCCCGGTCAATAATCGGTTCATGATCCTCGCCCACAAAATACTGCGGCAGCTCTCCGCGATTGTGAAAACGCTTCTTTTCCACATGGTTGTTGGTGTAGAACTTCTGAAGCAGCAGATCGCCGACGTACTTCTCGTTTTTCAGCATTTCCATGACCACGCTGGCATTCCAAAGCCCACCCAACGGCGCGGGCACGCCTTCCTCTGTCAGCAGCTTCATGATTTTCACGCTGCCCATGCCCTCCAGATACATCTGAAAGATCCGGCGAACCACTGCGGCTTCCTCTGGCTTAATGGCAAAGCTGCCGTTTCTTACTTTGTAGCCGTACATCCCAAAGCCCGTGGGAATGCCCTGTTCGAATTTCTTTCGGATGCGCCATTTACAGTTTTCGGATACGCTGCGGCTTTCCTCCTGTGCAAAAGAAGCGAGGATGGTCAGCATAAACTCACCGTCCCCGCTCAGCGTATCCAGCTTCTGTTCCTCAAAATAAATGCCTATGCCCAGCCCCTTCAGTTCGCGCACCGTATTCAGCAGTGCCAGCGTATTTCGGGCGAAACGGGAGATGGACTTGACCAGAATCAGGTCGATCTTTCCTTCGCGGCATTCTTGCAGCATCCGCTGAAATTCCGGACGCGTTTCCTTCGTACCGGTCAGACCAAAATCCGCGAATACCCCTGCGTACTCCCATTCCGGGTTTCGCTGGATCCGTTCGCTGTAGTAGCTGACCTGCGCCGCCAGCGAGTGCAGCATGGCGTCCTTTTCCATGGAAACGCGGGCATAGGCCGCCACGCGCTTTCGCACAGGCAGCTGCGCCGGCGCTTCCATGCGGGTGAGCGTCATTGTCTTCTCGTTCATATCAATCCGTCCCTTCTGACATTGTATCAATCCATCGGATCGTGATGCATATTACCGTCATGCGGACGGATTATCAAGGGCTGTCACGCAGATTTATCCTTTATTATATCGGGCAAACCCGCCCATACCGGCGAGAATTTTCGCCCCAGAATTCCTTCGATTTGCCTGTATTCCTTTGGGGTCAGCAGGTTTTCTTCCATCAGGCGATTCATGATGGAAAGGGAAAGGCGAAAACCCGCTTCCCGTTCAAACTGCTCTTGCGTCAGCATTGCGCCCATGCGCGTTCCCTCCAAATCTCGCTTTGATATAGCAGGCGTGGCTGCAATATTTTTGTTCCCGCGAAGAACGAAACACACGCCCGCAGGAGAAACAGCGGCGGTCTGCGGCATTCTTCTCCATGTCCCGGTGGGCGTGCCACCAGCGCAGCCGACAGGCATCCGAGCAGAAGCGCTTCGGCTTGCGATGGGGCTGAAGCTCCATTTTTTCGCCGCAGCACAGGCAGACCGTCTCTGAAAGAGTGGGGAGAGACGCCTGCGTGTTCGGCGCAATCGGTACGATGCTGTTTCTCTGACAGAAGGACTTCACTGTGTTGGCGGACAGTCCCAGTATCCGTGCGATCTCCGCACAGCTTTTTCCTGATTGTCGATAGCGGATAATGTAGTCCCGTTCAGCGTTTGTCATGAAAGCGTTCCTTTCCGATCAGCCTGATCTATACAAGAAAAGAGGCCGGATTGCTCCGGCCCCAATCGTGTCTCTTCCTATATAATATAATAGAGCTGTGCATCACACGCGTTCCGCATACTTTCCGGAAACCCAACCCACGCGACCATTTACCACGACGGCATGCCAGCCGTTTTCGGCGGTAGCTACCCAGCCGAAGGTGGAACCGTCCTTGGCAGCGGTGATGCGGTCGTACTGCGTACCGTTGCCCACACGGATGTTGACTGTGCCGCCATCGCAGACGATGCGCACGCACCTGGCGATGGACGGTTCAGGCTGCTCGGCGGGTTCGGCGGGTTCCTTTCCCGCGTCGTGATCCGCAACCGCATCCATCAGCGCCTTATGGGTATCACTGCCGTACACGCCATCCTGCGCAAGCCCGGCTCTGGCCTGAAACCGCTTGAGGGCAGTCTCCGTCTCGCTGCCGAAATCACCGTCCGCGCCATACCTGGGCAGACTGTAGCCCAACTGGAGCAGGAACTCCTGCAGCGCCTTCACGTCCGCACCTTTGCTGCCCTTCTTCAGGGTTCTGGTTCCCAGCGTGTACTCACTTGCCGGGGTATCGGGCTTTGCTGCCCCGCTGCCCGTGAACACCGCGTCACCGTAATCCACGAAGGGCAGCTGATACCAGTGCGTCCACTTGCGAGAGGAAACCTTCGTTTTCATGCATCCGTAGTTAAAGCCGCGCTCCTCCACGGCGTAGCCGCCGCCGATGTACACACCCACATGCCCGTCAAAGCGCAGTGCAATGCCGGGCACCTCGGGCAGCGTGTCCATGGTACCCCAGGCGCAGCCCTTGCTCTTCGCGTAGCTGAACATGCCGTTTGCACTTTTGTCCGGGCAGCCGTGCGCGCCGTACTTGCTGGAAAAGGTTCTGTCCGTGCCGATGGATTCGATCACGCCCTGCCCGCCGTTCGTCCAGTTGTATCCTTTGATCAGTCCCACGCAGTCGGCGCAGACCTTCTTCTTTGCAATGTCGTCGCGGTACCGGGCGGTACGGCTGGAACCGTAGTGCGCCGGATACTGCTTCGCCTTGCGGGCGCGCAGATTCTCAGTGCATTTATAAACCACCGAGCCGTACCAGTAGGGCTGACCTACCATCTTTTCACAGAACGCAACGAAGTGCTCATTGGTAAATGGCGTATTGATTCGTTCGCTCATTCCTGCTCATCCTCCTGTGTTTCGTCTTTTTTCTCATCAGTGCGTCCATGCAGCTGCGCCAGCACATCCTTCATCTTGTCGGGAATGGGCAGGCCGATGTGGGCCGCATTCTCCAGCAGGGACAGGCCCTCGTTGGAGAGATAGAAGCAAATCACGGCGCTGCGAAGCGCGGAGCCGGTGCCCACGATATGAATGTCCACCACGTTGGCCACGCCCACCAGCATCAGGATCAGCACCTTCTTGCAGATGCCCTTGAAGCCCACCGCGCTGGACAGCTTCTTGTCCGCGACAGCGCACATCAGGCCGGTGATGTAGTCGATCACCATAAAGATGATGAGCGTGGTCATCAGGCCGTCCACACCTCCCACAAAGTAGCCCAGCCATCCGCCGATGCCGGTGATGGCCATCTGGATCTTCGCCCAGACCAGATCAATGGAAAAGTCTCTCTTGGTAAAGTCCTCCTTTTGTTTTGCTGCATATAAAAACGACCGCCATTTCTGACAGTCGCTTATGCCTGTTTCTCCCACCCGGCGGGATAGTCCGCCGGACTCCATACGCAGTGGGCCAGCACGCAGATGTACCGCTCGCCCTGGAATGTCACCTTGTCGCCCACCTGATAGGCCGTTCCCGCGCCGGTTGGCTGGACGAATTCGGGCCATTCATCCTCGACAGGCGGCGAGATGCTCTGCTGCAGTGCGCGAACCGCTGCCCACAGAGCGTTGATCTCCCCGGCATAGTCGTACTCTGCCGACGCGCCTTCGCGGGCCGCCTGCGCAAGCTCCTGCCGCTCGTCGTCGGTCAGCTTGCCCTCGATGTGGTACTGGTCGATGCAGGTCAGCAGCGATTTCAGGTCGTACTCCCTGCGCTGAATGACCTGTTCAAAGAGTTCTTTCATAATATAATCACCTCACACTCAGACGCGCACCCATGCGCCGCCTGAATTGTAATAGGGAACCACCTGCGCCCACGCGCCGTTCAGCCGATACCAGACCGTGCATTGCCGCCATGTGCTGCCGTCCCGGTACCAGATCACCGCGTCGATATAGGATACTGAAATTGTGCAGCTGGTGACGCGGGCATAGTTGCTGGAATAACCGCTGCTGCTGGATGTCTCCCCGTTGTACAGCACCAGCACAGAATTGCCTGCTTCGAAGTACGCCTTCATGGCGGCAAACAGCGCGGCGTTGCTGGAAGCGTTCAGGGTGTGCGTGACGGTGTTCGAGTAGAATTTGCCGGTCAGCGTGCCCATCGTCGCGCCCACCTGCGCGGAGCCGCGAACGCCGGTGTTCAGGCTCTGGTAATTGGCCTGACAGAAGGTCAGCTTCTTGGAGGACGAGCCAGAGCCCGCGCCGGAGGACGTGATCGTCAGGGTAATGCTCTGAATGAGCTTGCCTTTGAGCGCTGCGCCCACGCCGCTGAAAACCATTACGCCTACGCGAGATTTGGCGGCCGTCGTGCCCTGGTAAGCCCCTTGACACGCGCCGCTGCTGCTGCCTGTGCTCCATGAAGAGGAACCATACTGTGCGTAGCCGATTGTCGAGCTGCTGTTGGCGGTCGCCGAAAATGTGCCCATAGCTTCTTCACCTCATCAGACCGGCACAAGGCAGATCTGTCCGTCCGTGCCGCTGCTGGGGAGCGATGCGGAATAGAAGATGCCAAGGTTGGACAGCGCCGCCTTTGCACTGCTCGCGCCTGTGCCGCCGTTGGCCAGCGGAATCGGCGTTGCCATGCCTGCGTGAAACAGTCGATACGATGCCCATGTGCCGCCCGTGCAGGTGCGCAGCAGCACGGCGAAATCCAGACTCGCCTGATACGCCGCGTTGCGCACTTCCAGCATTCGGCGGTTGTTGCCTGTGCCGTCCTCCCACGAGGAAAAGGAGGACGCGCCGACGTATGATCCTTCAAAAACCGTCCGATTTGTCGTGCTGTTGTAGGTGGGCAGCAGGTACAGGGACGGGTACAGATAGCCCGAAATGCCAAGGTTGCCCGTCATCGTGTCGCCAGCCTTTTTGACCGCGCCCAGCTTCGTGCAGGCGGCGGACGCGGCTTCAGCGCCCGTACCGCCCTGATCCACGCCCAGCGGCTCGGAAAGCAGCAGCGGCCAGCCAAATTCCACCTTGCCAGCATTCTCCGCGACCTTTCCGAAGGCGATGCCGGAGCCATCCTTGTAGAAATCCATCATGACCTGCTTCGTACCGATGGACACCGTCTGTTCAATATAGTAGAAAACATCCTGCACGCGGATCTTGATGTCGTAGCTGCTCAGCGCGTCGAAGGTCGGCGACAGCAGTCGGTTGGTTTCCGAGATGGCGTAATTGCTGGGCGCGAGCGTCACAGCAGAAACCCATGACTCGGCACTGCTGAGCTTGTAGTACACCGTGCAGGCCAGCGTATTTTTGCCGCCCACAGACGAGCCGCTCGCCTTTGCGGAAATGCGCACCTTCGTGCCGTCCGTCTGAGGCGCAGAGTCATCGTCATTGCAACGCTCGGCAGAAAACTGAGACAGCGATGGCGGCGAGTAATCCAGCACGGTAACAGTGCGAGTCGTGCTGGCCGTGCGTCCACGGGAGTCGGTAACGGTCACAGTCATCGTGAGATTGCCCGCCGTATTCAGCGCATTGGTGGTGAAGGATGAGCCTGAATAGGTCACGCCGTCGATACTGGTGCGATAGCTCGAAATGCTGCTGCCCTGCGTGCCAGTTGCCGTGATGCTGACCGACAGCTTGCTTCGCGTCCGCACATAGCCGCCGAAGCGGTCGGCGATCCCGGCGGTCGCTTCAGAAATCGCTACATTAGAAATGGATGGTACAACGGATGCAGGCACCGTCAGTTGAAAGGCGCAAGTATTGGTCGAAACCAGCGAGCCATTCACATAGGTATCGCAGTAGATCGTGCCCCAGCCTGAGGGCGCATTGGGAATCTGCGCGGCCAGCGAAACAGGAGGCGTCCACGCGCATTCATCCTCCACACCCACAGCGATCAGCCCGCTTTCGGAAAAGAAGGAATACCTTACAGTGTGCGTAGCAATGCTGCTCTGCCGGTTCGTATAGATGGTCACCGCCGTACCCATGGCCAGTGAATACTTGTTCAGCGTCGGCTTGGACGCGGCTTCCTCATACGTCACCGTAATGGTACATTCCGACCACTGCAGGTAGTTGGTCGAATACCCCTGCGAGCTTTTGACCGGGCTGGGGTTGTACAGGCAGATCGTGTTGTTGCCCGCCGCGATGTACGCCGCCAGATTGTTCAGCAGATCACCGCTGAGGGTATAAGTGCTGGTATTGCCGTAGAACGCGCCGGTGAATGTGCCCAGTGCGTCGCCGCAGTAGCCGAGACCCGTAATGCCCGACTGCGACGCAGACTGATAATTGGCCTTTCGGACATATACGGTTTTCGTGTGCCCGGTGCCGTAGCCCGCCTGCGCCACCACAACGCGCAGGGAAATCCCCGTGATGACCTTACCGCTCAGCGCCATGCCCGCGAAATGCACGATGCCAACGTAATTGTAGGTATTCTCGTAATACTCCTGACTGGCGGCGGAGCTTTTCGCGTTGCTGGCCGAGTTGGTCTTGCGCGTGCGCATGGACGCGCTGTAGGAAACTGTGGTTGCCATGAAAACTCCTTATCCCGTATAGATCACGGACAGATTGCCGTTGGATTGCGGTTCGTAGGCAAATTTGCCGATCTGCAGCCGCGCGAGAATCTCGGCCTGCGTGACGTACAGCTTGTTGTCGCTGAGGTAGGCCACCTCGGTATCGTTCATATAGAACGCCAGCCGGTCGTTGACCACACGGAAGGTCAACGGATTCCCGGCCTTGCCGATGGTCAGCCCATCCTCGCCGAAGCGCATATAGGTGTGGATCAGGTTCAGCTGCTCCCGCGTCAGGTTATCGCTGGCGGCAGCATCCTCGATGATCTCGTTGACCTTGGTCACCGTCCAGGTGAAGTTGTTTTCGGACTGCTCGGCCAACGTAGAAAGCGTTTCATTCATCTGGCTGACCTGATCGGCAGTCGCGTAATCCCGCTTCACCTCGCTGCGAATCTGCTCCGCCGTCAGAGCAATCTGTGCAACCGCCTCGCCGGTCGCATCCAGCGCTTCGTCCTTCGCCGCGTCTACCACCAGCCGCAGGGATTCGTTGCCGGAAATATCCACGGCATTCAGCTGGGCAATGAATGCTTCTGCGGCGAACAGGCTGGATACGTCGATGTTGGCGGCGGTGATCGCACTCACCAGCGCCTTGATACCGGCTACGATGATGTCGGTATGGGTGCCGCAGCCCCAGGTCTCCTCACCAGAGGCCCATTTCAGGCCGACGTAGGAGCAGGCACGGGAGTCAGTGTCGGAATCCAGCGCGTGTTCGCTGTAATGTATCAGGGTGAAGTGCATGCCGGTCTGCTGCTCGATGGCGGTTGCCACGGCATCCAGGCGGCCGTTGCCTGTGGCGGAGCACTTGGTCTCCTTGCCGTTGACCGACAGTGTGATGTTGGCGGTGATCGTGTTGTCCGCGTTCTGGACGAAGTGTGCTTCGGGAATGTTGAGCGGGCTGTTGTGGTTGAGATAGGCAGTCTCAAAGACGTACAGCACTTCCTTCACGCTCAGTTCGCGGTGCTCGTGGTCGCTGACATCCTTGACGCGGTAGCCCAGATCCTCGCGCATCTTCGGCGGCGGGTTATAGCCGTAGTTCTGCTGCAGCAGGAAGCCGATGCCGCCCTTGCCGCTCTGGCTGTTGATGCGGATGAC
>ERZ824473.4494-NODE-4494-length-12322-cov-2.878210_pt1 | contig 12322 bp, 15 predicted proteins | sample MGYA00519874_ERZ824473 | MGnify/ENA primary metagenome ERZ824473 (study PRJEB31778, sample SAMEA3449151) | human gut metagenome | biome: human gut; feature: human-associated habitat; material: faeces | place: United Kingdom | collected 2010/2012 ... | reverse complement strand
GTTTTTTTATGTTTTTTAGTCACCGAACATCACCGGATTTATAAGCTATCAGCCGGATTTTTTAGTTATACGTTTAGTTATACGGGCTGACGTATAACTAAAGCCGTATAACTAAAACCCTGTTTTTTCGTGTGGAATCATAGACATATGGCGAGAAAAACACACCCATTAACCACAGTGCAGATCAAAGCAGCCAGACCAGCGCAAAAGGAGTACACCCTGCAGGACGGCGGAGGGCTTTTTCTCCTGGTCAAACCGTCTGGATCAAAACTCTGGAGATTTTCCTACTACCGACCATCGGACAAAAAAAGAATATTGCTGAGTTTTGGATCGCTTGAAGATGTTTCCCTGGCTGATGCCAGAAAACGCCGTAGCGAGTACAGGACGTTAATCAGTGCCGGAACTGACCCGCAGGACCACGAGAGGCAAAAAAGAGAGACAGAGGCCCGAAGACAAGGGAACACGTTCGAAAATGTGGCGGCGGCATGGTACCAGGTGAAAATCAGCCAGAATCTGGCCCCCAACACGATTAAAGACATCTGGCGTTCGCTGGATAAATATGTATTCCCGTTCATCGGCAACACGCCAATAGATACCCTCACCGCCCGAAGGTTCGTTGAAGTGCTTACCCCCATCAAGGAGCGCGGCAACCTGGAAACACTCAAGCGGGTTTTACAGCGCGTTAATGAGGTAATGGATTACGCCGCCAACAGTGGGCTGATTGATGCCAATCCGGCTATGAATGTGCGTAAGGCGTTTCCCTCACCTGTAAAAAAACATATGCCAACAATCCGCCCCGAACAGCTGCCCGAGCTTATGCAGGCTTTATCAGTATCGGCAACAGAACGGCAGACCAGATTACTGATTGAATGGCAGTTACTGACCGTAACCCGTCCCGCCGAAGCGTCATCAACGCGGTGGGATGAAATCAACCTGGACGCGAAGCAATGGACGATACCTGCCGGACGCATGAAGATGCGCAGGGATCACGTTATCCCGCTTTCCGGTCAGGCTATGGCGGTGCTGGAGGCCATGAAACCAATCAGCCACCACCGCAATTACGTTTTCCCAAGTCTGAAAGACCCACAGCAGCCGATGAACAGCCAGACAGCTAACGCAGCATTGCGGCGTATGGGATTCGCTGGCGTGCTGGTGTCTCATGGATTACGCGCCATATTCAGCACAGCAGCGAACGAGGAAGGATTCGAGCCGGACGTAATAGAGGCGGCACTTGCCCACGTCGACACCAACGAAGTTAGACGGGCATACAACCGGAGCAACTACATAGAAAAACGCATCGTGCTGATGCGCTGGTGGGGCGAATTTGTCGAGGCTGCGGCGACGGGCGTAACCCTCGCCAGTGGTAAAAGGGGTATCCGAGCCGTGTAGCTGTACAGAAAACCAGTAAAAACTACGAAAACCATGTAAAACCGTCGTATAATTGCATCAAATTTAACGACAAGGCCGTGAAACATGAAACCGTTAAGATGCAAAAAAATATCAGATGCAATTGCGACGGGCTGCAACTGGCCCTGATGGTTCAGCATGAATTTTGGTCAACCTACGATCCGGAGGACAGAACGACGGCCCCATCAAAAAAACAGGTAGTAGATTTTCTGGTATCCCGTGGCGCTTCCAGAAATCTGGCGGTAAGTATTGATAAGGTCGTACGTCCGGCATCTATGAAGATCGGAGGCAGGCCCAAAAAATGGCGGTAACAATCCTGGAAGCGGCAGAAATGCCGCTTTTTTTATAATTCCATTTCAAATCATCAATATAAAAAACGGTGTATACCGTTTAAAAACGGTGGGAACTGTTTTTACCCATATCTGATGATTTACCGTATTTGTCACCGGAATACACCGGATTCACAAGGTAAATCACGATGGAAGCAATCAGAAAAATTATCTTTCGCCAGGAAGTAAAAAAAATTATCCACATCAAGGCAGACAGCACGCTGCAAAGCATGATCAACGCCGGAGAATTTCCGCAGGGTTTTCGCGTTGGTTTACGCCGTCGCGGATGGTATGAGGATGATGTGTTGTCCTGGCAGAAAGAACGCGAAGAGGAAGCACGCGGAACGGCTGCTTAACGGGTATCACAGATATGACAAACACGAAAAAAGCGGCCCCGATATGGAGCCGTCTTTCTGAACAGATAACCCGCTGCGCTGTTTGTGTGTGTGATCCCAAACATAAGCACGGGGATGATAGCCGCTATCAGGCTAGTGGGCAATGCAATCAGTCTGGTTCAGTTCGTTGCCATAACTGCGAAGCTCTCTCCTTTGATGAGTATTCTTTAAGGTACTTCTCAAGGGCAAAAGAACACGGCGCGAATCGTTCTGATTCATGCTCTTTCTTTCTGCGTCGTCTTTTTCGTGCAGGTGATGTTTTTTCGGTTGATTCTTCGTTGGTCATTGTGTGCGCCTGTAAAGCAATGCGCCGGAGTACCTCACACCACGGCGCTGATAGTTTTTATCCTTTGGGTTCTATGCCGCGTTGCTGTAATTCTTTGCGGATTATTCGCTTTATCCAGGCAGCAAGAGAATCATCGCCGTCCTGTTGTTGTGCCTTTTCCATCTTTTCCCGTAAGTCAGGATCTAAACGGAACTGGAACGGAGGATTACCACGCCTTTCGTTTTTGTGTGTTGACACGTTAATTACACCTCATGTAATGTATTTATGTGTAATGACACATTACACACAATCAACACAAAAAGCAAAGCCCCGCACTGTAGGAGCAGTAACGGGGCTTCTAACCAACAACGTAAACTAGGAGCCGTTATGGTTGCCGTAAATCATATACCACACCTTGTACACACACAAACGGCCTTTGTGTGGCGTTTTCTGGCACTGAGTGCCGGAGAAAAAAACCGCTTGATCGCCACCAGCAAAAATGGCTATGATTCCCGCGCACCTCATAAAACGGGTGTCGGGATTAGCCTCCTGAAAACAACTGAAGCGCACAGCACGCGCCCCGCGTGTTTTTTTGTGCCGCATAGTCACACCTTATCAATGGTGGGCTGTACGGGGGCGGAGCAATCCGCGCCGGTTTCTTCAGTGTCCGGTAAGGCTAACCCTGTACAGTCCGCCACCAGCGAAATTAGCCTTTTGCGTGGCGGTTATCTTAACCACACTGAGGAGGCTGCCAACATGGCTACTATCCCTACCCTTGTACATTCTCAAACCGCATTTATCTGGCGCTTTATCATCTTTGGCGCGTCAGAATCTCAAATCATCCACGTAACCGCCTGGACGGAACGCGAAGCGCGTAGCCGTTGCCCGTCCGGTTGTGTTGCTGTATTCGCCGCCCGTATTCGTCAGGGGTCACATCATGCGTAAAAACCGCTTGCAAAAAATTATCACGGGGCTGTATGCTTCCCCCGTCGCCCACATGGCGACCGGGTTTGACAGCCTGAATACTACAGCGGACAGCCGCTTACATTCCGATATGCGGTTTTTTTGTGTCCGTAAACCTACCCATACCCGCATTATGGCGGGGCGTAACGGGGGAGCCTTTGCGCTCGCTGGTTCCTGTAGTGCCAGTCTGTCAACCCTGTTACGTCTCGCCACCATGTTTGACAGCGTAGTAGCGAGACTCCTTAATTTCACTACAGGAGCCTTTCACATGGCTGTATTCGCACGCCCTTATTTTGTCTGGCGCTTTATGCAGTGCCTGACAGACAGCATTGCAATATTCACCGTTACCGCTGCCACTGAGCGCGAAGCACGTGCACAGCTGCCGCACGCGCTTATTGATATTGAATGCACAGCAGAGCTTGCACAAAAGGAAGAAAGGGAAGAATACACACTATTCGCCCTGGAATGTATCCGATACACCGCCACGCGGTCGCTGAATGACGCTAAAAATATTCTTATTGCTGATTGTAAAAATGGCGGTGGTTATGCGTGATATTTATCTTGAAACAATAGACCGCGCATTTATTGCACTTTCTCACAGTGAAAGCATGATGGAAATATTGCGCATATGGCTTGAAACACTTGGCGACAATGAACGCGACAAACAAAAATCAAGAATTGCCACGGCATTAATAACGCTTCTTGAGCCTGTAATAAATGAGTTGCAGGAAATAGAGACATTACACGACCAGTATAAAGCGCCCCACACCGGAGAATAAAAATAATGAAACTTAAATATTCTGGCTTAACTGCCAGTGGCAACACTCACCCTAAATTTACGCGCGGTGATATTTACCGCGACCAGTACGGCGGCACGGTAATGATTAAGGGCGTGGCGGGACGGTGCGTAACTTACCGCCGTGAAGGTTACGAATATGATTGCGTGATGCCTGTTTATCAGTTCCGGCGTGATTTTTCTCTGGTACAGACCGCGCCGCATAACGTGCCCACCAGCAGGGAGAAAGCACGCGCCAATATTCAGGAAATAAAAAAGATGCTTAACGTATTCAGGGGTAAAAAATGAAACTGGCACCGAACGTAAAAAAACAGCCACGCGGAATAAAACACAAAGACACAGAGGTAATTATCTTTGCGGGTAGTGATGCCTGGTCACACGCGGAACAATGGCAGGAGCAGGATGGCCCCGCATCCGGCGATAATGTGCCGCCTGTGTGGCTTGGGCCAAATCAGCTTGCCGAACTTGATGCACTGAAAATTGTTCCGGATGGAAAAAAACGCGTAAGGCTGTACCAGGCCGGAGAACTGGATTTGGTGGAGACCAAAAAGATTGGTCAGAAGCTGGCGGCGGCAGATATTCAGGACGCAAATTTTTACCCCGAAGGAATGCACGTCCAGAAGTGTGAAAACTGGCGGCGCTATCTGAATGCTGAGCGTGAAAATATTGCCGCAGGGCTTACCATGCCGGAGCAGAAAAATACGCAACTGGCACAAATGGCAGACAGTGAGCGCGCGCAGCTGCTTGCCGAGCGCTTTGATGGCGTTTGTGTGCATCCGGAAAGTGAAATCGTTCACGTATGGCGCGGCGGGGTATGGTGTCCGGTCAGCACAATGGAACTTAGCCGCGAAATGGTGGCGATCTATTCAGAGCACAGGGCCACTTTCAGCAAGCGCGTAATCAATAACGCCGTGGAAGCGTTAAAAGTTATTGCCGAACCAATGGGCGAGCCGTCCGGCGATTTGCTGCCGTTTGCCAATGGTGCGCTTGACCTGAAAACGGGGGAATTTTCCCCGCACACGCCGGAGAACTGGATCACCACGCACAACGGCATTGAGTACACGCCACCAGCACCAGGGGAGAACATCCGCGATAACGCGCCAAACTTTCATAAATGGCTTGAGCACGCAGCCGGAAAAGACCCGCGCAAGATGATGCGTATATGTGCCGCGCTGTACATGATTATGGCGAACCGGTACGACTGGCAGATGTTTATTGAGGCCACCGGAGACGGCGGGAGCGGCAAAAGTACATTCACCCACATCGCCAGCCTTTTAGCGGGGAAACAAAACACGGTAAGCGCGGAAATGACATCGCTTGATGATGCTGGTGGGCGTGCGCAGGTTGTCGGGAGTCGTCTTATCGTCCTGGCAGACCAGCCGAAATATACAGGCGAAGGCACGGGCATCAAGAAAATCACGGGCGGCGACCCCGTGGAAATCAACCCGAAATATGAAAAGCGTTTCACTACGGTAATCAGGGCGGTGGTGCTGGCGACCAATAACAACCCGATGATATTCACCGAACGGGCCGGAGGCGTGTCACGTCGTCGGGTTATTTTCCGCTTCGACAATATCGTAAGCGAGGCAGAAAAAGACAGGGAGCTACCGGAAAAGATCGCGGCTGAAATCCCTGTCATTATCCGCCGCTTGCTGGCGAACTTTACCGACCCTGAGAAGGCACGGGCTTTACTACTGGAACAGCGTGACGGTGATGAAGCTCTGGCAATAAAGCAACAGACGGATCCGGTTATTGAGTTTTGCCAGTTCCTGAATTTTCTGGAGGAAGCGCGCGGCCTGATGATGGGTGGCGGTGGCGATTCAGTGAAGTATACGACCAGGAACAGCCTTTACCGCGTCTATCTGGCGTTTATGGCGTACGCAGGCAGGAGCAAACCGCTAAACGTAAATGACTTTGGCAAGGCTATGAAGCCAGCCGCGAAAGTTTACGGACATGAATATATTACGCGGAAAGTTAAGGGAGTAACGCAGACTAACGCAATAACAACAGACGATTGCGACGCGTTTTTATAATTTTTTGTAATTGCTGTCTACCCTGTCTACCTGAGTAAAGAAAAATACATTTAATTCAGTATATTAACTTAGGTAGACAGCCTTTTTTCACTGTCTACCTACTATCTACCCTCTCTACCTGATTTTACCTGAATCAGACAGGGAGGTAGATACGGGGTAGATAGTGGATAAAAGCACTCTACCCCGCTGAAAGCCGCGCCATTACTGGTATGAGGGCCACTAAGGTAGATAAGGTAGACAAGGGGAGGCACAACTCAAAACTTTTTAAACGAGGGGGTAAAAATAAATATGCACACTTCAGGGAAATTTAATAAATCACTCAAAAAACGCAGAGACAGAACAGAACCGAAATATCGCGCGTTAGACATGACAGAGCACGCTTTAAAGGTGGCAATCAGAACGATAGACCGCCACGCGGGGGAAGGATACGCGAAAGCACATCCCGAACTGATAAGCGCATTCATGACCACGACGGCGGCAAATTTTGCCACGCTGACAGAGCGGGAGATTGCCGAAGCGGAACAGGTAACAACCATCAACGTTAAAACCGGAGAGGTGGAATCATGACAGCACAGATAGCCGCTTACGGGCGGCTGGTGGACGACCCGCAGGTAAAACAGACCAGCAAGGGTACACCGATGACGCTGGCGCGTATGGCGGTATCTTTGCCATGCAGTCAGGCACAGGACGGACAGGCAGCGTTATGGCTATCAGTCCTGGCATTTGGTAAGCAGGCCGACGCGCTGGCGAGACATGAAAAAGGCGACCTTATCAGCGTGGCGGGTAACATGCAGATCAGCCAGTGGACCGGACAGAACGGAGAAACGCGGCAGGGCTGGCAGGTTATCGCAGACAGTGTAATCAGTGCGCGAACGGCGCGACTGGGCGGCAAAAAAGGTCAACAGGGCCAGGCTACTGACGCGCTGAACAGGGCAAAACAACAGGCGGGGAATGATGATCCGTACGGGGATAACATACCGTTTTAAGCGACGAGTGACAGAAGCCGGAGCAATCCGGCTTTTTTACGGGTCCTCCTGGCGGGGTGGGCCTGAACACGGGGCGGGAGGCGCGGAAAAAAGCGCATTTTTGTGATTTTATCGTCATCATCATCATGAGCGTAATTTATTGTTTTTAATTGTTTTGATGCAAAAAAGATGATGGTTTTGGTTAATTTTCGTTCGACATCTTTGCAGGCAGATAAAAAAGCCCGATAAGGTCAGAGGTGGCTTATCGGGCTTTTGCATATGAGGCTTTTTGGTGCACTGACACACATGATCGGGATAATCATTTCATAATTTGCAACGCAATTCAATATCATTGCACAAAATGCAATCATGATTATAATCATAACTGGATGAACATCCAGTTATGATTTTTTAAGTCAAAGAGGAATTTCTTACTATGGCTGAAGAGAAAAAAGGCGGTGTTTCGGTGTACATAAGCCCCGACATCGTGAAGGCGCTCAAGGAACGCCACCAGCAGAACGTAAAAGCAGGCATTGCGGCAGGACTTGATCCGCTGGCGATGGTTGAGCCGTCAACAGGCTGGCAGGTACGCGCCTATTTACGCGCGGCGCTGGGTATGAATCAGGTTCACGGGGGTGAATAATGACAGTAAAAGCAATAGCACTTAACACTAACCAGCTTTTTGCGTACCTGAATCGCGAGGATATTGCGGAATTTAAATTCAGTCCGCTGTTTACCGCGCTGTTTTTCCCGAACGTGGCGACATTCAACACACAGGACATCATGTTAGATAACCTGGATATTGAAGAAGTCACTATGTCGGCGTTTTGTTCGCCTATGGTTGGTAGCCAGGTTCAGCGCGATAAAGGGTACGAAACAAGCATTATTCGCCCTGGCTACATGAAGCCAAAACACGAAATCGATCCATTAAAAACAATAATGCGCATGGCTGGAGAAGATCCGGCACAGCTTAACGACCCTACCTACCGCCGTATGCGCCTGATTACTGGCAACATGCGCCGCCAGATAAACGCCATTAAAGCGCGCGTGGAATGGCTGGCGGTGAATGCGATAACGACCGGAAAAAACATCATTGAGGGCGAAGGCATAGAACGCTATGAAATCGACTGGAAAATACCGGAAAACTGCATCATAGAGCAGGCCAAGGGTAAAAAATGGTCTGAGCAGGATAAAGACATACACGACCCAATATATGACATTGAACTATACGCAGATCAGGCAGGTTGCCCCGCCAACGTCATGATTATGGGCGTTGATGTATGGCGCATGTTACGCAGCTTTAAAAAATTCCGTGAACTGTACGATCTCTCCCGTGGTTCAGAATCCGCCGCAGAGCTGGCATGTAAAAACCTGGGAGAAGTGGTGAGCTTTAAAGGCTATCTTGGTGATCTGGCCCTTATCGTCTATTCCGGCAAATACACTGACAGCGACGGCACAGAAAAATATTTCCTTGAGCCTGATTTGCTGGTCCTGGGCAACACCAACAATAAAGGGCTGGTGGCCTATGGTGCGATTATGGAACAGGAAGCGGTAAGAACGGGCGCAACGCAAAACATGTTTTACCCGAAAAACTGGATTGAAGACGGCGATCCGGCGATTGAGTACGTGCAGACACACAGCGCACCGCAGCCTGTTCCGGCAGATATTCGCAAATTTGTTACCGTCAAAATTGGTTAACGGTGGATTCTATGAACACTCCATACATTGAGTTATTTGCAGGCAGTCAGCAGGTATCAACGACGCTGGTACATTTTGCCGCTGATGCTGGCGTTATTCAGGAATTTACCCCGCTGATGCTGGCGGACAATGGCGAGTTTAAGCCGTGGGATGGTCAGGAATCTGGCAAGGCTGTTTATCTGACCTCGTACCCCGTTGACACGTCGACGCAGAAATCAGCACAGTGCTATAAGACGGGGATATTCAATATCGCCGCCGTTAACTGGCCTGAGAGCGTCGACACCGATGCGAAAAAATGCGCCGCCTTTGCGGGTTCTGGCGTATCCGTTCAGCCGCTGGCCCGATAAGCAGGGGGAACGATGGCAACGAATGAAAGCATCATGGCGCTACCGCTGGCGAGTAAATTTAAAGCCGAAGCGCGGGCAATGGCTGACAGAGGGTTATCAACCTACGAGGCCGTATATCAACTCAACAAACTGGAAGAACAGGACAAGCCGCGCGCTGATGCGATTATGGCGCTTCATGAACATAACGACTATCAGCCGCTGTTACGTGCAATGGCAAACGTGCCATGTATTAGCGTCGATAATGCTCGTGAAATCCTGAACATGACCATAGAGCAGGAGCGCCCAAAGGTTGCACCAGAGCTTACCGCAGCCTTTGAAAACTTTATGGACATGCACAGCCCGCAAGCCGTATCAGCTGGCATGGCGTACGATGGCAGAAACCAGGGCGATGACGGCGACATCGATCGCATACTGAAAACCATCTGAGACAAGGCCGGAGAAATCCGGCTTTTTTTTACGGGTCCTTTCCGGCATATGGACCCGTTACGGGGCGGCGACCTCGCGGTTTTTCGCTATTTATGAGCCTTTTCAGGGGGGTGGTGGTGGTTTTGTTGTTTGCTCTATCTTTATGAATGAAAAGGGAAAGATGCAAACAATACACCAACCTGAAGCAGTAATTAAGTTGGTGTATTAATGAAATCGCACCTGATGAACAAAAAAAACATGGCGAAAAGCTGCCGTGTAAGTGCGACAGCGTTCGACAAGTGGGGAGTGACTCCCGTTGAACGTAAAGGCCGTGAGGCGTTTTATGATGTTGCCAGCGTGATAGACAATAGGGTTAACAATGCAATTAGCCAGCTTACAAACGACAAAGGCGATATTGACGATGATGAACTATTACGAGTCAGGATCAGATTACTGACAGCGCAGGCGGAGGCGCAGGAGCTTAAAAACGAGCGCGAACGAGGCGACGTTATTGATACAGGGTTTTGCCTGTACGCGCTTTCAAAGCTGGCGAGCCAGATTTCTTCAATCATGGACAGCATCCCGCTTACTATGCAAAGGAGCTTTCCACACATTACCCCAGCCATGCTGGATGGGCTTAAAAGGGAAGTGGTTAAAGCCTGTAATGCCAGTGCCAGAGTTGCCGACAACCTCCCACAGATACTGGCTGATTACTTGAAAGAAACAACCGGAAACGTACCGGAAAAGTTGCAGCAGAATAAAGATAAGTAACGTAGTACGCTATGACTGAATCCGAAATACTGCGATTAATCCGCCGCGTCTCTGGAATCAGCCAGCAGGCTGACGAACAGACCACGCAGCCGGACAGCGTGACAGCCGAAAACTATGCGCGTGTGGTTGCTGAGGTGATGCGCCGTGATGGTATCCAGCTTAATGATGTGGATATGCGCGACATACGGATCCGCGTTCTTGAAATGCTGGCCTACAATCGCCGCGTTGAGATGTATCGGGAGAAAGAAAAAATAACGTACCACTGGAAGAAGCCGGAGCGGTTGCGGCGGTAACTGGTTGATATTTTCGGAAACCTCAATTTGAGGAGGCCGGAAGCGTCACCCTTTAGATTCTGAATGGTGATAATCACCACGCCCAATCGTGACGGAGAGTGACAGCCAGTGACACGCCGTGACAAAAGACGGTTTAACCGTTAATTAAAAATCGACGGGATTTTGTGTTTTCCGGACGACGTAGCCAACGTCATTTTTTAGCGAAAAATTCTGATTAAGGTCATTGTCTGAATGGTCATAATGACCACGCAGACCATCAAGGCAACCATAACGATTTTCGTTACGGTTGATGTGTGCCTTCGTCCGGCATTCGGACGATATAAGGGATGGTCATAATGACCACTCCTACAGAACAGGTAAAACCCACCAGCCTGATTAACAGTTAACCGGAAAAAAAATCCGGCATGGGGGGGGAGTGGTTAGCCACGAACAACGAATAAGCTGGACACCGCGCCCCCTCTCACGCAGAGAAAAAATTACCGTTTCGTAGTAGTTAACATGTTAACTGCCTGATGAAGCGTTGTTGTTGATTTTGTCTTTATGATTCATCTGGTTGCGAGCAAAAAATGTTAACTACCTTTTTGGTAAAAATGTTAACAGGGCAGAGGTTAACATTAACCTAGCGTAAATCCCGATATGGTGATCACCATATCGGGGAACATCCACCAGCTTAAAAACGAATGAGCGAAAAAAAATCCAGGTAGAATCATGGAAGTCGCTAGGGCAATCGCCGTTTAAATTGTGCATTTTTTCAGCAAATTATTTTAGTTATACGTTTGGTTATACGGTTTAAAAGTTGAATCAATAATATTTATTAAAATCATGCGGTTACATGCTAAATTAAACTACTCTCGTGCGACCAAAAATCCCAAGAAAAAACCAACCCTTACGGTTGGTTTTTTTATATCTGCAATTAATTCGATAAACAGACCGTGACACATCACAGCCTGTTTATTTTCTGTTATCAGAACGTCCAGACCACACCCGCCTGAGTATTCCACGGCGATTCTACCCCTGCGCCATTGCCATAGCTGACTGACAAATGACCGCTTAACGTCGGGGTAAACGATGACCTTATACCAGCCTGATAAACGCCACTGGTTCCAGCCACATCATTATTAAATTTGCCATCGTCATTAACTTTCACCTGGTTAGAATCGGCGTATTCCTGACGCACGGCCGCTTTCAGCCAGGGTTCCAGCGTCGTACCGTTTTGCAGGTCCATGTGATAGCTTACCGCCGTTCCCGCTTCAGCGCGTAATATCCGGGTATTTCCCACATCCGCGCGCATGCCGTTTGATAACGTGTAGTCCTGACCATCTGTGGTAAAGCCGGTAAAGGCCAGATAGGGTCTAACACTCCACAATCCGTCAACCCAACGGAACCCGCTCTCAACATGAGCACCCGCGCCGTTACTATTGTAATCGCCAAACGCTGTTGCCCCATTACTCATCTTGCCATGGATGGTGTTGGCAAAACGGTCAACTTTCACCACCCCATCAACATAGGCACCGTTCTGATGCTCCCAACCGGCATAAGCCCCCAGGGTATAGCTATCGATATTACCTTTGCCGCCGCGATCAAAACCAATATCAGAATGAGAGTAACCAAAGATCAAGCCGCGAATTGTACTGCTTTCTTCACGGGAGAAACGG
>ERZ824473.4486-NODE-4486-length-12349-cov-6.069221_pt1 | contig 12349 bp, 9 predicted proteins | sample MGYA00519874_ERZ824473 | MGnify/ENA primary metagenome ERZ824473 (study PRJEB31778, sample SAMEA3449151) | human gut metagenome | biome: human gut; feature: human-associated habitat; material: faeces | place: United Kingdom | collected 2010/2012 ... | reverse complement strand
ATCATGGAGAACTTGCCGTACTGGTCGGAGATGGTCTTGAACACGAAGGCAGCGGTGGGGCCGTTGGGGTCATAGGCGACCTCGATGGCGTTGCCGTCATCGTCCTCGGCAGCCTCGGCGGGCATATCGGTGGCCACGGGCACCAGGTCCACGATGGTCTGCATCAGCATATCCACGCCCATACCGGTAACGGCGGAGCCGCACAGCACGGGGCACACGCTGCCGTCGCGCACACCGATCTTCAGGCCCTTGGCCATATCCTCGGCGGACAGCTCCATGGTCTCGAAGAACTTCTCCATCAGCTCCTCGTCGGCGCCGGCGGCAGCCTCCATCAGCTCAGCGCGCAGGGCCTCCACCTCGTCGGCCATGTCGCCGGGGATGGCGCACTCACCCTTGGCATCGTAAGCCTTGTTGTGCAGCAGGTCCACGATGACGGTGACAGCCTTGTTGGCGTCGGCCTTGGTGGCCACGATGGGGGCGATGGCGGTGCCGTACTTGGCCTTGATGGCCTCAATGCAGGACGCGTAGTCGGAGTTGGCCTCCTCCACGCGGTTGATGAACATCATCCGGGGCTTCTTGCCCAGCATCTTCCAGGTACGCTCCATACCCACGGACAGGCCGTCCTTGGCGTTGCCCACGATAACGGCGCACTCGGCGGCGCGGATAGCGCACACGGCCTCGCCGGAGAAATCGAAGTTGCCGGGGGCGTCCATGACGTTGATCTTCTTGCCCTTATACTGCACGGGGGCAAAGGCCAGGGAGATGGATATCTGGCGCTTGATCTCCTCGGCATCATAGTCGCAGGTGGTGTTGCCGTCGGCGGTCTTGCCCAGACGGTCAGTACCCTTGGTCATAAAGAGCATCTGCTCAGCCAGAGAGGTCTTGCCGGAGCCTCCGTGACCCAGCAGGGCGATATTGCGAATGTCGTTAGCAGTCATAGTGATGATGTTCTCCCTTCATTTTCTTGAAGTCCGCCGCCCACAGCCGCGGACAGTAGCTCAACGTACCGATTATATAGTATTTCTTCAAGCCTGACAACCTCTAATTTAGATATTTGTGGGAAAAGTGCGGGAGTATCCCGCACTTTTCGTCACTTTGTACAACCAGCAGTGTCATTCTCTGTTCATCTCGCCGATGTCCTGCGGCGCATATACCGTTACGACCGTCCCGCCGTCCTGTATCCATATATTCTCCGGCAGGCGGCGCAGCCTTCGGTGCATATACAGGGTCATTCCCATCAGGCTTATATTGTTCATCTGCCAGAACCACGCCACCCAGAACCAGCTTCGCGGCAGCACCAGCGCCGCCAGCAGGATCACCGCAAAAAGTATCGCCGGCGCGGTCAGGGTGTACCGCGCATATGCCCCACGGCTGAAGTATCCGTCACAGCCAACCGTACAGACCAACCCTTTGATAATGCCGAAATTCGTCTTTTCCGCCCCGCACCAACGCATGGCGGCCGCGGCCAGCAGACAGGTCAGCACGATCACGGCGACCCCGCCCAGGCCCGCGGCAATCAGCCGCAGGAGCACAGACAGCAGCGCTGCCATATCCGTATAGTCAAAGTGTATCAGCTCCGCCAGCGGTACGGCAAGACAGCCGACCCCTACCGTGGCCGCCATCAGCAGTACGGAGAGGATATCTCCCCACACCCTCACTCTTTTGTCGTTCTTTATATCGATGACATCGGCTTCCCGATATCCCGCCGGCGGCGTTGCTCTGTACTTTTCCATATGTGCGCTTCCCTTTCTGCCATTAGCGAACTATCTCCCCACATCGGAGAGATCTTCCGTCCTGCCGATGGCAGACCGGCGACGGCGTATCGGGTATACATCGAGAAGGGCTGGCGCAGGCAGGGCGCAAAATCCCCCCCGGGATCAATAGTGCTTCACCAGCCCCGCCAGCAATAGCGTCGGCAGCAGCCACAGCACCTGATACAGCACCATGGCAATGGGCGTCAGCAGGGCAAAATTGCCCACAGAGGTGAGATAGTAGGCCAGCGCCACGCCCGCCGCCGCGCCGATGTAGCTAAGGATGGTGGCGGTCCGTACAGCCTTCACCGCCCGGCGGCTCCCGGCCACAGACTCCACCAGCGGCATAAGCCCCTCCCGGCAGATGGCCACGCAGGGCTGCTCGCCCTGCTGCTCCGCCAGCTGGGCCAGCGCCAGCCGCGTGGACACATCCGGATACACCGGCTTGGCGTCCACGCCGAATTTCCGCTTGATCAGCCCCGGTGTCACGTTGCCGCTTCGCACGGCCAGCACCGGCACGATGTGAAACCGCTTCAGCGTCCGCAGGGCCCATTCCGCGTTGCGGGAGGGCTGATATTTCACGGCAAACACCGCTGTCAGCGCCCCGTCTACCGCCAGAAACACACCGGTAGACAGTTTCATATCCCGGGGCAGGGCCACCTTGCGCTTTTTCATAAAGTACGCACTGCCCATGAGCACCGTTTCGCCCCGGATATTGGCCTCCACGCCGCCCTCCTCGCAGTAGTTCACCCACTCCACCGACAAGTGAAAACCTCCCTCGGCGGTGAGCTGGCGCTCCAGCAGCGGCGTCAAGCTGCTGCCAGCCGCCCTGGCTACCGACGCGGCGTAGGACACCGCGCGGCTGCGCTCCTCGCCGAAGACCTTATAGCCGTTCAGTGTCACCGTTCCCGCCGGGAACAGATCGTCGTCCGTCAGCACCAGCCGCCGCGGCCGGCTGACCGCCTTCGCCCCGGCATAGCCTGCGGCGGCGCAACCGCTGCGGCTCAGTCGCCGGGACAGATAGTACATGGGCAGGGCCCCGCTGAGGGGAATCCCCAGCCCCGCGCCGGCGGTGGTCAGCGCCGTCAGCACCCAGGGGAAATCGCTCATATTCCCGCCGGAAAAGCACACCACGCCGGACAGTACCGCCGCCGTGGCCAGCACCAGCGGCAGGGCGTAATTCTGCCATCTCCGCGCCGGATCGGGCTTGCTGCACAGACGGTAAAAGCCCTCTGCCGTCCCCTGCTGCCTGCATACGCCCGCCGCCGTCACCGACGCCACATAGGGCACGGTGCCGTTGAGCACCAGCAGATGGTAGGCGTTCCGCAGTGCCGACGCCTCCAGGTACAGCCCCCACTGGCAGGCCAGGATCAGCAGCGCGCCGGCGGCGGCATAGGGCGTGGCCAGGGTACTGCCCGTGACCATGCCGCACACACAGCAGATCAGCTGCGTCAGCACGGCGACAGCGGCACACAGCTCACAGCCCGCCCTTCCCTCACGCAGCAGCAACACGGCCTGCTTCCACACCGGCATACAGGCCAGCGCCGTCAGCAGCAGACCGCCGCCCAGCACGGCACAGCGCAGCAGTGCCTCGTCCAGCCATGCGGAGGGCAGCTTTTCCAACTCCTGCAGCACCGCCGCGGCCACCAGTGCCAGCGCCGGGAGCATCCCCCCTATCAGTCCGCCGCGTAGTCGGCTGCACCGGCGCTTGGCCTCCCGCAGCACGTCCTCCGGCAGGGGCTCCGGCTCCGGCGGTTCCTCCGGCTCCGGTTCCTCCTCCGGCTCGTCGAACAGCTGCTCGGTGTCCTGAAAAGCCGGACGGCGCCTCTTCTTCGCCGCCGGACGGTGGAACCTCTCCAGCACCGCCGCAAGACGCTCCCGCAGGGGCACCGGCTGGGCGATGACGCCGTCATCCTCGTCCTCCAGCACCGCGTCCACCGTCTGGGACATGATATCCTTCAACGCCACCCGATCCGGCGCGGGGGATTCATATTCCGGTCCCGGGACCCGCTCCTCTTTCTGGACCGGTTCCGGCTCCGGAATAGACTCCGGTTCAGGAACGGGCTCCGGCTGGGACGGAGGCCCCTCCGACGGCTCCTCCAGGACAGGCTGACGCCCACCCTTGCCGTACTCGGCAAGAATGGCCTCCAGTGAAAGCTCGTCCTCCTGCTCGTCGAACGCGCCGTATAGTTCCTCGTCCCGTCGCCTTCTCATGCTGTTCTTTCCTGTTTTCGTCCTGTTCCGCGCCGCTTTCCGTTATCCGCGCTGCCGCACAGCCTCGTACAGCAGTATGGCCGCCGCCGCGCTGGCGTTCAGCGAGGATATCTTCCCTTTCATGGGAATGCTCACCAGAAAATCGCAATTCTCCGCCGCCAGGCGGGTCATACCCGCCCCCTCGGAGCCGATGACAATGGCCGCCGGCCCCTTCAGATCGGCATTGTACAGCGTGGTATTCCCGTCCGCCGCCGTGCCGAACACCCACACGCCCTGTTTTTTCAGGTCCTTCAGCAGCGCCGGAATGTTGGGCACCCGCGCCACCGGGATATAACTCACCGCGCCGGCGGAGGTCTTTGCCACGATGGCCGTCAGTCCCGCGCTGCGCCGCTTGGGAATGATGACCCCATGGGCCCCGGCACACTCGGCGGTACGCAGGATCGCGCCCAGGTTGTGGGGGTCGGATATCTCGTCGCACACCACCAGCAGCGGCGCCTCGCCCCTGTCGGCGGCGGACTGCAGGATCTGCTCCACCGTGGCGTATTCCCGCACGGCCGCCAGAGCGATGACCCCCTGGTGGGCATGGGTGCGGCTCATGGCGTCCAGCTTCCGCCGGTCGGCGTCCACCACCACGATGCCCGCGGCGCGGGCCTTGGAGGCGATGTGTCCCAGCGTCTTATCCGTCTCGCCCTTGGCGATGTAAATTTTATCGATAGCCGTCTCCGTCCGCAGGGCCTCGATGACCGCGTTGCGGCCCTCGATGATGCCGTCCGCCTCGGCGTCGGGCAGCGGCCGTCTGTTCTCGGTGTCCTTTATCTCTCTCATGGGGCATACCTCGCGATCCATATAATTGTCATCAGTATACCACATCCTTTCGTCAATATAAAGGCACATTCATAGAAATTTTACAGGAAAACCCCCTGCCTTTGCCTTGAGACTTTTGGGCAGGTGTGGTATACTGTTTGGAAACTATATTCCCCTCACAAGTCAAACGGAGGATAAACATATGGCCAATAACAACAGCAGCAACAATAGCAACCGCGGCGGCAAGAACGGCAAAAACGGCGGTTTCCGCGGCGTTCTCACGCTGATCGCGTGGGCACTGGTGCTGACGGTGGCGTTCCAGTATTTCAACGCCTACAACAACAACGCCGCCAATAAGAGCACCAGTCACGAGATCAAATACAGCGACATGATCTCCATGATCGAAAAGGATCAGGTGAAGGAGATCCTGTTCAAGGACAGCACCATCTACGTCACCCCCGTGGACGGCTACGTCTTCACCGAGGAGGTCACCTCCGGCAGCAAGACGGAGACAAAAACCTACACCCAGTCCAAGGACTCCGGCCTGACGCTGTACACCGTGTACCTCTCCAACGCCGATCTGCTCCCCCTGCTGGAGGAGCACAATGTGGCCTATACCGGCTTCTATAAGGCCGAGATGAGCCCCTTCCTGATGATCATGATCCAGTATATTCTGCCCACCATCTTCATCGTGGGCGCGTTCATGCTGGTCATGCGTCTGATGAGCAAATCCGGAGGCGGCGGCTTCGGCGGCATCGGCAGTGTGGGCAAGGCCAACGCCAAGGTCTACATGGAGAAGTCCACCGGCGTCACCTTCAAGGATGTGGCCGGTCAGGACGAGGCCAAGGAGTCTTTGGAGGAGATCATCGACTTCCTGCACAATCCCGGCAAATACACCGCCATCGGTGCCAAGCTGCCTAAGGGCGCGCTGCTGGTGGGCTCCCCCGGCACCGGCAAGACCCTGCTGGCCAAGGCCGTGGCCGGCGAGGCCGGCGTCCCCTTCTTCTCCATCTCCGGTTCCGACTTTGTGGAGATGTTCGTGGGCGTGGGCGCCAGCCGCGTCCGCGACCTGTTCAAGGAGGCCGCCAAGGTCGCTCCCTGCATTATCTTCATCGATGAGATCGACACCATCGGTAAATCCCGCGACGGCAACCGCTTCGGCGGCAATGACGAGCGCGAGCAGACGCTGAACCAGCTGCTGGCCGAGCTGGACGGCTTCGACCCCAGCAAGGGCGTCATCGTGCTGGGCGCCACCAACCGCCCCGAGGTGCTGGACAAGGCGCTGCTGCGCCCCGGCCGCTTCGACCGGCGCATCACCGTGGACCGGCCCAATCTGGCCGGCCGTCTGGCCACATTGCAGGTCCACACTCGCAATATCCGCCTGGCCGAGGACGTGAACCTGGAAAAGATCGCCCAGGCCACCGCCGGCTGCGTGGGCGCCGACCTGGCCAATCTGGTGAACGAGGCCGCCCTGCGCGCCGTGCGTAAGGGCCGCCGGGCCGTAAATCAGGACGATCTGCTGGTGTCCTTTGAGCTGGTCATCGCCGGCAGCGAGAAGAAGGGCACCGTCATCACCGAGGCGGAAAAGCGCATTATCGCTTACCACGAGGTGGGTCACGCGCTGGTGGCGGCCAAGCAGAAGAATGCCCAGCCCGTCAGCAAGATCACCATCGTACCCCATACCCAGGGTGCGCTGGGCTACACCCTGCACCTGCCGGAGGAGGAAAAGTTCCTCATGTCCCGCGAGGACATTCTGACCGAGATCCGTACCCTGCTGGCCGGACGCTCCAGTGAGGAGGTGGTGTGCAACACCATGACCTCCGGCGCCGCCAACGACATCGAGCGCGCCACGGAGATGGCCCGGAACCTGGTGGCACGCTTCGGTATGTGCGACGAGTTCGACATGATGGCCCTGGGAAGCGTCCAGAGCCAGTATCTGGACGGCGGCTACTCTATGACCTGCGCCCAGGAGACCTACGCCGCAGCCGACCGCGAGACCATCAAGATCCTGCGCCAGTGCCACGAGGAGGCCAAGCAGATCCTGCGGGAGAACCGGGAGCTGCTGGACAAGATCGCCGCGTACCTGCTGAAGAAGGAGACGATCACCGGCCAGGAGATGATGGCCATCATCGAGGGCCGTGACCCGGAGACTGTGGACAACTACGGCGCCAGCAAGAGCAGCCAGCCCGCCTTCCGGCCCAGCGTACCGGAGACCATCGAGGCCCCCGCCAGGCACATCAACATCGTGTCCGAGCCCATCCCCATGCCGGACTACGATGAGAAGCCGGAGGATAAGGACCCGGAAGGCACCCCCGCCGAAGACAAACCGACGGAGCACGCGGACGGCGACCCCGAATAAATGCACAGCAGCCCTGCGGCAGCGCCGCAGGGCTGTTTTCTTTTCAGTTTTCCGGCAGCTCCCGCACCCGTTCGCACAGCAGCGGCAGCGCCTTTTCAAACTCCACGCCGTACCACCCGGCCTGCGGGTCCCGCGCCGTGGCGTCGATACAGGCAAGTACAAATTCCACCGCCAGCGAAGCCGCCTGCTCCAGCGTCATGCCCCGCATGAGCCCGCCGGTGACAACAGCGGCGAAGATATCCCCCGTGCCGTGGAAGGAGGCCGGGTTCCGCGGACCAAGACAGGTGAAATACGACCCCGCGCCGCTGTCATAGCCCATAGCGCCCAGCTTATCCGGCGCAAAGGACACCCCGGTGAGGATCACCTTCTTCGCCCCCAGCGCAGCCACCCCCCGCAGCAGTTCGCGGGCAAAGCTCTCGTCCACCTCCTCCCGGTACGGCGTACCGGTCAGCAGACAGGCCTCCGTGATATTGGGCAGCGCCACGTCCGCCCGAGCCGTCAGGCGGGCCATCGCCGCCGGGAAAGCGCCGTCAAACCCGCTGTACAGCTTCCCGTGGTCCGCCATGGCCGGGTCCACGATCAGCAGCGTATCCGGGCTCTTCACCGCATCGAAAAAGTCCATCACCTGCTGCACCTGGGGCGCGGAGGCGATGTAACCGGTATAGAGCGCGTCAAAATGCACCTGCTGGGACCGCCAGTGATCGGCAATGGCCGGCAGCTGGTCGCTGAGATCCCGGCTGACAAAGCCCGGAAACGCCGTGTGCGCACTGAGCACCGCCGTGGGCACGATGGCGCACTCCACCCCCATGGCGGAGATCACCGGCAGCGCCACCGTCAGCGAGCACCGCCCCAGACAGGAGATGTCCTGTATGGACGCTATTCGTTTCATAGAGCCGCCTCCTGTTCATCATACCAAAAAGGGAGAGGCACATGAATATGTGTCTTTCCCTTTTTGGTGCGGGCGGCGGGACTCGAACCCGCACGCCTGTTGGCAATGGAACCTAAAGGTGATGTCACCTTAGTGAAAGATTTTCAGAGCCCTCCATATCGTAAGGGAAGGACATCTTTCCAGCGCTTCAAAAGGCATTCGGTCGTGACCGGCCGAACATCTGCTATATCATAGCACACTCTGCCGGAAAAGTATAGCATGGTTATAGCTTTACGGGAGGAAATTTCTGCTGCCCCGGCATAAAGCAGAGGGGGCAGGGACGCTGTCTATTCGTTTTCTTCCGGGGAACTCATTTCTTGACGCTAAGTGGTTGTTTTCTTATCCTACAAATCCGATACGCCTTTGTACTTGCACAGAGTCCAAGAGTGCGCGCATATCGCTTTCTGCGAAAACCGCCTGAATATCTTCTGCGCTGATCATATTATCGCTTGTACGCATGGCTTGCTTCATACGAGTGCGCTCAAAGACTTTGCGGATCAGCCGGGCGTTGGAGAAGTTTTCATCTTTATTACGAATGATTTGTTCAGCCATTTGCCGCAGCGTTACTTTTGCATCGGTGCCTAACTGATACGCTTCTGACTCCGCATATTTGCAATATATCTGCACCAGTTCTTCTGCTGAATAGTCCGGAAAGTCAATATAAAACTGAATGCGATCCCGAAGTCCGGGGTTGCTGCTCAACATCTGATTCATCTCGTTTGTGTAGCCAGCCATGATGCAAACAAAATCCTTCCGCGAATCCTCCAAGCGCTTTACGAGGGTGTTGATTGCTTCGTGTCCGTAGTCATAAGAAGCGTTAGATGCGAGTGCATATGCTTCGTCAATGAACAATACCCCGCCGATTGCATCCTTAACAACAGATGCCGTCTTTGCGGCTGTTCCTCCGAGATATTGAGAAACCAGACCATCCCGATCCGTTTCGATGAACTTCTCTCCGTCCTTAATAACACCAATTTCACCGAACAGTTTACCAACCAAACGGGCGACAGTCGTTTTGCCTGTTCCCGGATTTCCCCTGAACACCATATGTAGGCACGGAAGCGCAGATCTTCCCCGATTTTTAAGCAGGGCGACAATTTCTCTGACGCATTTTTTCACGGAATCAAGTCCGATCAATGCGTCTAACTCTTCAAGGGCGTTACTGTTCTTATCGGATTTTTTCGCCAATGGATCAAAATCAGATGCGTGCATGATGAATTCCGTATTATCGGCATCCGCCAACTGATTCTGTATCACGGAGTATAGCTGCGTCTGCAATGTGGGATATGGAAGTTTTAGGATGTCACTATTTCGGAAACTCTTTGCATCAAAACCAAATCCATACTCTTTTGCAGCACATTTTAACAGCTCAACTTTTTCTTCTTTCTCGAGGTCTCTGATTTCGACGGTATGCGGGAAAAACGCCTTAAAATAATCAAATTCCTGCGCTTTTTCGTATTGAGCGCGATCCATCGTAGTAATATAGATGTTTTTTCTGCGGCTCAGTAGACGAAACGATTCTTCCTGTGGCATCCCCCATCGGAAACCATCATGATTGCCAAAATCCCAGGTTTCCACGATGAAATAAAACAAAGATGTATTCGAAGATGTACAAACGGCATCGTCCAAATCGCCGCGCACAATTCTTTGATCTTTAATAATGCCCTTACTGACTAACAGGCTGTAAAGCATATCAGAAAACACAAACTCATTGGCACCGCAGTCATTTACAAGAACCACGTTGTAGTTTCCTCTTTTGCCCAGTTCTATCATTCGGTCAGACAAGGAATTGATCCTGCGAAAAGCTTCTTTGAAGGAAGAAAAGCCTGTCATTTTTTTCGTGCGGCTAAGTTGTTCTTTTGAAGTTTCTAAAATAAGGCGGAACTCGGCGTTTCCTCGAATATAACCGCTGGAGTAGGCACTCATCAGATTTTTTGCGATGGGCAGTGCATCCAAAACTTCTTTAGGAGCAGTATGCTGCTTGATTGGCAAAAGTTCGATCTTACAACCGAATATGTCCTTCAGTTCCGAGATATCTTCCTGAAGCGGGGTGTCCTTCCGATCTGCCTTGACCAAATACAAAAATCTGAGCATGACCCGGTTTGGCTTTTCCAAATCATAGAAAGGTTTGTCCATATAAAGATACTTGCAACTGCCGTTCAAATCTGCAATGCAATTTGTAACCGAATCCCAGTCTCTCTGAATTTTGGGAGAACGTGGTATTGTAAAATAGTAATATTCCATCTTCTCCATAATGTCTTAGCCTCCATATATGGTACATATCCTTGAATGGAATGTAAGGGGATGAAAGAATCCTACCATAGCGATCTGCCCGGGAATATCGCCGTTATTGTCGACTGTTTCGGCGGCTTCCTGCTCTGCGTTTCTTATAAGCTCCTGCACCTCCGCAATAGCCGCAAGGAGGTCCTGTACAGAAACCTGTTCTGCCCACAGTACTTCATAGTAGCGATAGCGTCCTGAGGAATAGAAACATCTGTCATATTCGGGGTGTAGTTGGTTATGCGGACGATTTTGATCCACTGTTTCCAGGGCCGAAGTCAGATCATCCAAATAGTAATTCAACGTTTCAAGTCTGGAAGGATAGCTGCAGACTGAACGCTCAAAAAGCCCGGTGGGGTTAGAATCAGGCGTATAGTTTGAAAAGTATCCCATTTCTATGTTCTCCCTTCCAAAAAACGTTCAGAAACATCCAGACAACGCAGTCGCAGCGGCATAGGTTCAGTTATCGCGTTCTCCGTTCTAACAATAAGATAGCACGGCACCCTGTACAAATGTATGTACAGGGTGCCGTGCGATTATTTTCGCCAGTTAGCTATGGGATAGGTGCCATACTTCCTCTTGAAATTTTCCAGCAGGAGGTGTTCCTTATCTTCACAGTGTTCGCAGATACACCATCTGCAGATAAGGTTTTCATATCCTTCGACTTGAAAAATCGCCCGACCGCCGCGGTGATTGTTCCCTCCACCGAAGCCATAGCGCATATATTGCCGCAGCCGCTGGAACAGCCCTTTTTCTCCATTCGCCTTACCTATGTAGAGAATATCGGAGGAGGGAACGCGCTTTGCCTCCAATCTTTCGATGGGATAGGCGGTGCCGGGGTGATTGTCAATGATCTCCTTGAAAGTAACCTCCATCCCGGCTGGGATGCGGATGCAGTAGACTCCTTTTTTTGCGGGAACGGGGTGCGGATCTTCAAAATCCTTTTGCCCGCAAAAATCATCCCACAGTTCAGCCAGTGTTGCTTCTCCCATAGCTATCTCTCCGCTTATATACTTAAATCAAATTTGTCGCATACTCGACTATATACATGATGCCCCTCGGCGGCATTCTTGGTGTATTGGAACACACCCACAAAACGATAAGCGTCCTCTCCGCGTTCGTCCTTACTCTTGGCGAAGGTAAGGCGTGGCTTATTCGGGTGCTTTACTTCGCTGGTGCCGCTATCGTTGTATTCAATGATCGTTTTCCAGTCAGCAGACAATTCATTGACCCAGCCGCGAGCCTGTGCCGCCTTTGAGCCGTTGGGCAGTTTGATTGCCAACTTGGGGCACCAAAGCATCCGATCATCGGTCACGCGGAAAAAGCTGCGCTGAATACGATAGTTCGCATCCTTACCGAAGCACTTTTTACAAATATCGGCAATCGTTTCAAAGGGATAGGCATCCTCCACTCGCAGAATCCCGCGTTCTTTAATACCGCGCCATTCCTCTTCGGGGTTAAGCCAATGTGGAAGCTGATTGCCCTTTTCCACTACCTTTTGCTTGATCTCACAGACGATCTCGCGGATGCGGGCATGAAGCGCGTCTGCATCCAGCGTTGCATCCACGCGGCGGATCGTCAATCCGTTTTCGCTGCAGGCGGACAGTGCTGTTTGCAGGTCGATTTCGCGTGCGGCATCTTTGAACTTGTTATCCTTGTGGTGGGCTTCATCACACTCCACACCGTAGTTGATCTGCGGGAAGTAGAGGTCGATCAACGCATACCTGTTGGACTTGGAAAAGTGGACATATTGCTGCGTCACGGGCTTGATGTTCAGATCATCCAACCGCTGCCAAATCGCGTTGACAACATAGTTCTCCTTTTCCTTGTCCTTAGTATGGTGCGAGAACATTCGGTAGAGGTACTCCTGCTTGTCCCATTTTTGCTCTTTTTCCTCCATATCACCCATCCTTTCTGTTTGTATATTGATTTCCTGCAATGCTCTCCGTGATCTCATCCCGCAGCCAAGCGGGCTCTGCCACCTCCACAAAGGAGAGGTATTGCAGTGCCCAA
>ERZ824473.4470-NODE-4470-length-12371-cov-16.946086_pt1 | contig 12371 bp, 8 predicted proteins | sample MGYA00519874_ERZ824473 | MGnify/ENA primary metagenome ERZ824473 (study PRJEB31778, sample SAMEA3449151) | human gut metagenome | biome: human gut; feature: human-associated habitat; material: faeces | place: United Kingdom | collected 2010/2012 ... | reverse complement strand
TGTCTATTTTGTATGATACGAAATTCCACTCAAAAAAGCAAGATAAATTTATCCGCCTGATGCCGGACTTTTGCCCGACAGAACCTTATGCAGGATATCCGCAAACGGCCCCATTGCATTTTTCACCTCCTCGACCGTATTCGTCTGCGCACCAACCTCGAGAAGAACAGATCTCGGGCGGAGATGGAGGTTGTAGCGGTAGCCTTTTAAATAGATACAGCGCGAAAAGCCGGGATAATACTGTTTTGCCTCATACTCCATCTGAAAGGAAAATGCAAGGTTTTCCGCCTGATACGGATTGGGCAGGCTTGTCAGTTCGCCGCTTTCTTTCGTGCGGGAAAGGCCGTTGAAAAACATGATCTGCGCGGTCGGCTTTCCGTTGATTTCTGTCACAAGACGTTTTGAACCATTGACCCCGTCCCGGTGCAGGTCGATCACGACCTGAATGGACGGGTGTTCTTCCAGCGCCGCTGCGATGACCGGCTCCGCGTAGTTGTAGGCGCGGCTCCGCTCGAGACAGCCTTCTTTCATGTCAAATGCCTCTGTAATATGAAGCACTTCGTATCCGTACTGCTTTTCCAGAAGCTCCTGCAGATCATCACCGAGGCCGATTACCGTGTCCGCTCTTTCTCCCGGACGGGAATCGGCGAAGGTTTCCTGCGAATGGGTATGATAGATCAGAATCTGCGGGTCTTCGGCATTTTCCGGCAGGGTCAGGTCTTTTCCGAGCAGGGTGCTGCCGTCGATCTCGCCCGGCAGGACCGAAGTGTTTGGATCGACAACGAAGAAGCGGTTCAGGAGCGCCTGCGGGTCAGCAAGAAGGTCAGGTGAAATTGTCTCCTGAATCGTGTCGGCCTCCGGGTAGAGAATCTCACGCGGTGCGCCGCCGGTTTCGATGGTCTCCTCCGGGACAGACTGCGGCGCTTCGGGTTCTGCCGTTGATGCCGACTCTCCGGCTGCCGGTTCTGTGATTCCTGTTTCCGTCTGCTCCGGCTCCGTGATTTCCATTCCATCTTTTTGAGTTTCATCTTTTTGAGTTCCATCCTTTTGATCTTCCTCAGTTCCCTGCTCCTTCGATTCTGTCTGCCCTCTTTCTGCTCCCGGTCCCGGAAACGAATCCTGCTTCGCCGTATCCGTTTCCGCTGCTTCTGTCCCGGCAGACAGCGTATTTTCTGCCGTGCTTCCCTCCCGAAGCGCCGGTATCTGATCCCGCACTGCCGCGAGGAGATTTTCCATCCATCCCCTTCCGTCCTCTTTTCCGTCATAAAAAAGAAGCGGCATCATCACATCCACGGATAACTGCTCCGCCTGTGCTGCCGCCCGCTGCAGCAGAACTTTCCCCTCTAAGAAATGATTTTTCCGGAGAACCGCTGCACTGCGGAACAGCAGTATACTGCAGGACAGGAAAAGACATCCCCATCCGAACCATCGTCCATTTCGCCTGGCATTCCACATATTATCACCATATTCATGATATGTTACAGTTCCCCGGAAAATGCCTGATTCATACCTGCCGCAAGAACTCCGGCCAGGCGGCGGACCATCTCGTCGATCTCTTTTGTCGTCACGTAAAGGCTTTCGAGCGCCGGTGAAATGACTTCTCCCAGAAATTCATCCATCTCGGACTCCTCCAGCGATTCCAGAACGCCTGCGACGGCATCGTGGACGATCGTTCCTGCCCCTACAACGGTCGGCACACCGATTCCGATGACCGGCACGCCGAGCGTCTCCTGATTTAAGGCATTGCGGTGGTTTCCGACGCCCGAGCCCGGCCAGATTCCGGTGTCGGCAAGCTGGATCGTACAGTTCAGCCGGTGAATACTGCATGCGGCAAGGGCATCCACGGCGAGAATCACATCTGGATGGGTCTGTTCTGCCGTTCCGCGCAGGATTTCCACTGCCTCCATGCCCGTCTGTGCCATAACGCCGGGAGCAAGGGCACTCACTTCCCGGCCCTTCTTTCCGTAGGTGCGCACCAGATGGCGCGTAACGTTAAGCTGCTCCACCGTCTCCGGCCCGAGCGCATCCGGCGTGATGCCGCGGTTGCCGAGGCCGGCCACAAGAACGGATCCGCACGCTTCCGGCACCATTTCCATCAGACAGTGGGAAAACTCCTCCGCCGCTTTCCGGCTCTCCTCCTCGTCTGCCGTCAAAAGCAGCGGCGCTTCGATCGTCACATACGTCCCTTTCGGCTTTCCCATCATTTTTGCACCCTGCTCCGATGTGATTTTCACAATGGTTGTCTGAATTTCCGCCTTTCTTTTCTTCTTCTCAATCTCGACCCCGGAGATCTCCACATGGTCCCTCTCAAATTTTTCCTGATTCTCCATCGCCAGGTCTGTCCGCATCCTATACTTTCCTATCATACTTTTCTCCTTCTCCTGTATTTTTGTTGTAGTTTTTGCAATTTTTTCAAAAATATGTATTGACAAACCATGCGAAATATTATAGGATAATAAAGCATGTTTCAGTGGAGCGCCCGTGTCTGTTCCATTGAATAACATCCCTTAAATCACATTAATTTTAAAAATATTGGAGGTGTACAGTTTGGCTAACATTAAATCCGCAAAGAAAAGAATCCTGGTAAATCAGACAAAGGCAGACCGCAACAAAGCAATCCGTTCTGCAGTTAAGACTTCTATGAAAAAAGTAGATGCTGCTGTTGCTGCAAACGATAAAGAGGCTGCTGCTGCTGCATTAGTAAATGCGATCTCTACCATCGACAAGGCTGCTTCTAAAGGCGTTTATCATAAAAACAACGCTGCCAGAAAAGTATCCAATCTGAGCAAAGCTGTAAACTCAATCGCATAATAAAGATATAAACCAAAGAGAACTTAGTCATACCGTCATGTGGCTGGGTTCTTTTTTTATGCTTACCAAAAGAGTGCGCCGCGACAGATCTTTTGATAAACACAGAACAAGGCGTATCGGCCAGTTTTCCTGTACCGGTACGCCTTGTTCTTTTTATAGCAATCCCCGAAAATAATGCAAAAAATTCAGCACCGCAGAGCGTGAATTACTGCGTCACAGATTTTCGTCGTACCCCGGTACGCCTTCAAATCTGTTCCTTGCAATTCGCGCTCAGCAGCACTGCCTTTTTTGCATTATTTTCGGGTCTTGCTATAGAAAACTCTGCTCTTACGCCGCCCTGCTGTATTTCGTAATCAGCAGCTCCACGCTCAGCAGATCGGAAATTTTTCCCGTCTTCACGTCCTCTTCCATCTGCACGCAGTCATTGACCGCCGCTTTTAATTCCTCCGCCGCATACTGGCGCGACATGGGAATATAGTTCCGCACAACGAAACTCTGCAGTCCCGTCCGTTTTGCGATCGTCGCCTGATCGCAGTGCTCTGCCAGCAGCTCTTTGACCTGCAGCAGCAGATTAAACTGGCGTGCCAGCAGAAAGAGAATCCGCATCGGCGGCTCCTTTAAAGCCAGCAGATCCTGATACAGATCGAGCGCTTTCCGCTGCTTCTTCTCCGTTACCGCGCGGATCATCTCGAAAATCCGGTTCGTAATCTGCGTTGTGCAGACTGCCTCGATATCCGCCCGCGTGATCACATCTCTTCCCATCGTATAGCTGAGCAGTTTTTCCAGCTCCTGCGAGATATTTCCCATATCCGTGCCCGTCTTTTCCAGAAAATCTTCCATATCCTGGCGCGTGATCTTTTTTCCCTCTTTTTTCATCATGCCGAGTACCCAGGTCATCAGCGTCTTTTCGTCCTGACGAGCAAATTCCACTGCTCTTCCCTGCTTCTGCACCGCCTTGTACATACGGTTCCGCTTATCGACTTCCTCCTCCACGAAGATCAGCACCAGATAATCCGGCAGGGATCCCATGTAGTCTGCCAGCGCGTCGGCTTTGTTTTTGAAAAATCCTGTATTTTCCAGCAGAATCACACGGCGGTCCGCAAAAAACGGCATCGTCTCCGCAAGGTCAATCACTTTGGGAATCTCGGTTCCTTTTCCCTCAAAGCGGGAGAAATTCATCGTGTCGTCCTCCGGCAGCAGTGCGTTTTTCAGCTTGTTTTTATACTGATGCTTCAGATAGGCTTCTTCTCCGTAGAGCAGGTAGGCCTGCTTAAAATTCTGCGTTTTGATATCTTCTAAAATGCTTTTCATTCCATCCTCTTTCTTTTGTTCCGGCAGAAGCACGTTTGCGCAGTGCCGCAGCAGCCGGAGCTTTTGACCATTCAGGAGACGGGAAATTCCACATCCGACCGGTATCCGTGAACCGCCAGGCGGTCACGCTTCAGCTGTACTGTCATGGCTCCATCCACCGGTGTTCCGTAGATATGGCTTTTGCAGGCACGAAGCCGCTCCAGCAGCTCCCGGTGCGGATGGCCGTACCGTCCCGGCCACGCGCAGGAAATCAGGCTGATCTGCGGCTGTATGCGGTTCAGAAATGCCTCGCTCGTTGAATTTCTCGAGCCGTGGTGCGCCACCTTTAAAATCTGGCACCGCTCTGCCGCCCCCAGGACCTCTTCTTCTCCGCTTCCCTCCAGATCTCCCGTCAGAAGTGCGCGGCAGGCACCGCAGGAAAGCTGTAATACAACACTTCCGGCGTTTTCCTCTCCCGTATAGTCTTCGCCCGCTCCCGGATGAAGTACCGATACGGTGAGTTCTCCTGCACGGATCTCGTCTCCCTTTTTTAGATATTCTACCATAATTCCCGCTTTTTGTGCGGCTAAAATAAAAGGATTTTCTTTTTCGCTTCCTTTCATCCACACAGGCAGGAACAGATGGCGGATGCGAAGCGCCGTTTTCTGCTCCCCGATCAGCTCCAGCAGTTCGAGGATTCCGTTCGTGTGATCTGCGTCCGGGTGCGTGATAACAACGGCATCAAGAGCGGCAATGCCGCGCTGTTTCAGATATGGGAGAATCCTTTTTTCCCCGACCGCAGACGCACTGCTGCTCCCGCCGTCATTCAGCATCAGAAAACGGCCGCTCTCCACCACCAGCGCATCGCCCTGGCCGACGTCCAGCGCTGTAATGGAAAACGTTTCCCGGGGACGGTAAAAAAGCAGAACACAGGCAAAAAACATGGTAATACCAAAGAGCATCCGCTCCCGCTTTCGTGCCTGCGCACCTGTTCGTTTTGCCCCATCCGGATTCATCTCCCGTTTTCGTTTTCGCACATACAGTATCACCAGCAGACCGGTCAGAATGATTCCATATCCTGCCATCTGCCATTTTTCCGGCTGACCGCAGATCCACACATTTCCCGGAATCTGTGCGACCGCCGCTGTCATCTGCCGCAGAAGTGTGAGCAGGAACCGCGCCGGAAGCAGAACAACACTTCCCGCTTTCACGCTTGCCAGTCCCGCCAGAAGCCCCGCAGCACCCGTCAGCAGCACCGCCGTCATGACAGCTCCTGCAAACAGATTCGGCAGAAACGCAAAGAGCGGAATCTCATAAAAATACCACGCCTGCAGCGGGATCATGACAAGCTGCAGGGAAAGGTACACCATCGCAGCCTCTTTTCCTTTCACCGCAAGCTTTTCCAACCCCGTTTTTTCCCCGCGTCTCTTCCGTTCCGCCTTCTCCCCCGCCAGAACCGGATAAACCCCGGAAATGGCTGTTACTGCTCCAAACGAAAGCCAGAACCCGCTCTGCTCCAGATACGAGGGGTTTTCTGCCAGCATCAGAATTGCCGCAAGAGAGAGCGCACTTAAGGAATCATACGTCCTTCCCACTGCGACAGCTCCCATCCGCACCGCAAACATCACCACTGCACGCACGGTCGCCGTTCCGCTGCCGGTAAACATGCCATACAGCACCATACCGGCGGCCGCTGCCAGAGACGCGGAAGTTTTCGGCAGATGCAGCGCCATCAGCAGCCGTCGGAGTGCCATGCCGAGCAGCATCAGATGCATGCCGGAAACGGAAACCAGGTGCAGCAGACCGCTCTGCTGATACGCCAGATACGTCTCCTCCGTGAGTTCCGACCGTTCCCCGAGCAGCATCGCAGAAAGCACACCTGCCTCCTCCTCCGGCATCATTTCTTTTAAAACGGCACAGCACCGCTCCCGCTCCAGCCGGAGCGCTTCGCCGAGATTCCACCGCCCGGCATCCACAACTTCCTCCCGCTCCGAAATCACGTAAAACGCACAGCCTTTTCCCTCATAATATGTTTTCTCATCAAACATCCCCGGATTGCGCGGGCTTTCCGGCTTTTTTACAGTTCCGTACACCCGCACAGCGGCTCCGACCGGCAGATCTCCCCGCTTTGCGAGCAGATAAATTTTCCCTTTGCTTCCCTCCCCGCGCAGCACATACCCGTTGTTGCTGCTCTTTTTCTCATACGTTTCAATTGTCCCTGCAATCCACACCTTCCTGCCCTGCTGCGCTTTGTTTTCGTATTTGGGGTCAGAAAAAGGCGTGCCAAGAGGCACGCCCGCAATCCGCAGCAGCACAAGCACCAGCATGAATCCAAGACACGCCAGGCACATGGGCCGTTTTCTCATGTATCTTTTTCCTCCAGATAAGACAGGTCTTCCTCGTAGAACTGATTGAGTTTCATCGTTTCACGGAAGGTTACATCGCTCTCTCCGTTGATGGAAAACTGCACCTTATCCACCTTACAGTTCGCCGTGATGGAATCCACCACCGCGTAAATCGGAATCTGCTCCGCCACACTCGAAAGCGCAGAATCCTTAAAAGATTTGTCAAAATTCACATAGGCAATCCGATCGGATGTCGTGACACTTAAGACATTCATCGTATCCGGCAGCACTGCATAGTGGCCGTCTTCTTTCGGTCCCTTCATCAGCTGCTCCACCACGACACGTTCCAGCGGAATGTTCGTGCTGTACGGCACCCGCCGCGTCTCTTTCACAAGATGATCGCCTGCTTCATTTGCAAAATACAGTGTCAGCGTCGCATACTGATACTGATAAATTTCCCTTCCGGAATTTTCCAGAAAGCTGTCCGCCGTCATCGTTCCGATCTCGCGTCCTTTGGAATCCTTTAACGGATCCCCGTCAATCAGAAGCGTCACGCGCTCCACCTCCGGAACCTGCACAAAGGTACGCACCAGTCCTGCACGCACCAAAACCTCCTGCGGCCGCGCAAGCTCTCCGTACTCTCCACTTAAGTTCAGCGTAAGGAGCCCGTTCTCCAGCGTATACGTCTTGATGGAAATCCCATTGGAAAGAAGTGCCTGGTTTCCGTCCTTGGCAGGTTTCTCCTGCAGCGCGTCAACCAGCTCCTTGATCAGTTTCTGATCCGTTCCTTCTTTTGGTTCATACGGCTCCTGCACCAGTGTTGTGCCGGTTTTGTCCAGGCAGTACAGGTGATACGCCGACTCCTTCTGGCTCTTCTGCCACTGCCCGCAGCCGCTAAGAAGCAGCACGCCGGCCAGCAGTACGCCAAGTATCCGTTTCATGTGCGCCACCTCCTACATCACGTAATTCAGAGGAATCCGCACGGAAAATGTCGTTCCCTCGTTTTCTTTGCTGTATACACGGATCGCTCCCCGGTGCATGACAATCGCGCTCCGCGCAATCGCAAGGCCAAGGCCGGTTCCGCCGATTTCCCGCGAGTGGGACTTGTCCACGCGGTAGAAACGCTCGAAGATATGCGCAATCGACTCCTCCGGGATGCCGATGCCGGAGTCTGCCACCGTCACGTAGAAATATTTGTGATCCGCATTTAAGGATACATGCACCCATCCATTCTCGTTGTTGTATTTGATGCCGTTTTCGATCAGGTTCGAGAACGCCAGCGAGAGCTTCGTCGCATCCACCTCCGCATTGACCGGGCGGAAGCTGTCGAGAATGAGCTCCACATTTTTCTGTGCGGCAATCGGATGAAGCCGCTTCAGCAGCTGCTCTAACAGCTCGTTGATATTGACCTGGGTGATATTGAGGTCTGCCACCTTTTTATCCATCTTGACCAGCGACAAAAGGTCGGTAATAATCTGGTTTTCGCGGTCGATCTCCGAGGTAATATCCTGCATGAACTCCTGATAAAGTTCCACCGGAACGCCCTCCTGCCCGTTCAGCGAATCCGCCAGAACCTTCATGGACGCAAGCGGCGTCTTTAACTCATGCGAGACGTTCGAAACAAATTCCTGGCGGGAATCGTCGAGCGTGCGGACGCGGGTCAGCATCTTGTTGAATGCGTCCGTGATCAGCTCTGTCTCGAGGTAATCCGGAACAGAAATGCTTTCGTCGAGATAGCCGTCGGTGATGTCCTCGATGGAACGGGTGACCTTCTGGAACGGCTTCATCAGAATGCCCGCGAGCAGATAGCCAAAAACCAGCACGAGAAGCGCAATGATCGAAAGAATCGTCATTCCCTTCGTCTCCAGAATTTTCATATTCGCACGGATCTCATCCGTCGAAATGCTGACGAGCATAACGCCGAGCGTCTCCTTCGTCTCGGTATTCTGAATCCGCACCGTCATTTCCAGATAGCTGTTTTTCCGGTCGTACTGGCTCGTCTCCTTGCCCTGAAAGCTCTGGATGACCTCCTGCGAGATAATCGTCTTTCCGCGGTCCATATCGTACGTATCTTTGATGACGCGGAAATCCTGGTCGATAATCAGGATTCTGCCGCCGTAGATATTTGTCAGCATACTGAGCTGTCCGTTGATGACATCCGATCCAGGATCTTCCATGTAATTCTGCTGGATGAGCTGGTTGCAGATAATATCGCACTGATTTTTTACGGTAATGCTGCGCACCGATACCGCACGGTCCTCATAGCTGTTTACGATGCTCTTCTCAAGGATCACACACGGTACAATGCCGATGATCACAAGAATCACCGTGATGCGGAAGCGCAGACTCCGCAGAAACTTCCATTTTTCTTTGTTTTTAAGCCTGGAAATAGTAACCAACTCCCCACTTTGTGTGAACGTACTTCGGTTCACTTGGATTTTTCTCAATCTTTTCGCGCAGACGGCGGATATGTACATCTACGGTGCGCACGTCGCCCGGGTACTCATAGCCCCAGACAATATTCAGCAGGTTCTCTCTGCTGTACACCTTGTTCGGATTGAAGACGAGAAGCTCGAGCACATCGAACTCCTTCGCAGTCAGATTGATCTCGCGGTCTCCGATGAAGACTCTTCTGCTCTCGCAGTCGATCCGCAGGTCTTTCACCTGTACGACTTTTGCTTTCTCTTCTTTTGGCTCCTGGCGGGCCGCACGGCGCATGATGGCCTTGATGCGTGCTTTTACTTCCAGAATGTTGAACGGCTTTGTGATGTAATCATCTGCGCCGTATTCCAGTCCCAGGATTTTGTCCATGTCCTCGCCCTTTGCGGTCAGCATGACGATCGGAACGTTGGAAAATTCACGGATCTGCTGGCAGACGGACAATCCGTCCAGCTTTGGCAGCATCAGATCCAGAAGGATCATATCGTATTCTTTTTCTTTTGCCATGGAGAGTGCTTCCTCGCCGTCGTATGCGCAGTCAACCTCCATGCCGTCCTGCTCCAGGCTGAAGCGGATTCCTTTTACGATCAGTTTTTCATCATCAACTACAAGAACTTTCTTTGCCATTTCTTCTCCTTCTTGTTCTAAACCTCGATAGAACCCCTTATCTTTTCAAACATCTTTCCCTTGATGCCCTCAATGTTCATAATCTCCTCAATCGAACCAAACGGGCCGTTTGCTTCGCGGTAGGCGATGATGGCATCCGCACGGCTCTCTCCGATGCCGGAGAGTGTCATCAGTTCTTCTTTTCCGGCCGTGTTCAGGTTGACTTTGCCGGAACCGGAAGCCTGCTCCGTGCCGCCCGTATTCTGCTGCGGCGTTTCCGTGATTTCCATGTTTTCTGCCTCCTCGCGCGTCCAGACGGTGATCTGCTCTCCGTCTTCGATTTTCCGTGCAAGATTGAGGATTTTTTCTTCAGCATCCGGCAGAAATCCGCCTGCCGCTTCCACAGCCTGCACTACGCGGCTTCCGCCCGGCAGCGTGTAGACACCGGGGGAAGCGACCGCACCGCAGATATAAACCTGCACCGTTTCTTCCGGTGCTGCCTCCTGTGCCTCACGTTTTTCCGGAATGCCTGTGGTTTCTCCGGCGCTTTTTCCGGAAACCGTCTGCTCCTCATCCACTTCCTTCTGATTCCCGAAAACGGTTTCCGCCGTACTCCCGCCTGTGCTATCTGACAGTTTGTATTCTGTATCCCTGTGGTTGCATCCGCAGAGCAAAAAAACCAGCATCGCCGCCAGTATTTTTGCATGTTTTCTGCCTCTGTTCTGCTGTTTTTTCAATTTCATTTTGTGTACTCCCTTCCGCTTCGCATCTGACGCGCAAGGGTCCCTTGTGTACGCATAACTACGTTTCTATTGTATCGAAGAAACCATAAAAATACAAGTAGAAATCTTAATCGTTATTCCCACTGAAACACTACAATTCCCACAACTGCCACTGCCATGCCGAGCAGCTTGCGCACGGTGAAATCCGTTTTTTCCATGCCGAAAAGTCCGAACAGTTCAATAAGCCACGCCGCCGCAAGCTGGGAAATGACGATCAGCATCGCCGCCTTCGCCGGGCCGAGCCCTGCCATACTCCAGATAACCATGATCGTGATAAACGCGCCAATTGCCCCGCCGAGCAGCAGATACCACGGCTTTACGCGGAACAGATCCCCGATCGGCTCCCTCCCGGTGATGCACCATGCCGCAAGACAGACGGCAAACGCACTAATCTGCACCCAGCCGGCCGCCAGCCATGTACTCGTCTGTTTCGTCACCTCTGTGTTGAAAACGCCCTGAATACTCATCAGTGCGCCGGAAAGCAGCGCTGTTAAAATTCCCGCCATTGATTTTTCCTCCTGCTGTTTTTTTATGTACTCTCGGAGTCTTTCTGCGCTTGATTTTACGAGAAGATTTTTTGTCAGTTGTGCCCAAATTTCTGAGGCGTACGCGGTGCGTACGTTGATGAAATTTGGGTGCAGCTGGCGGAAAATCGGCCGTAAAAGCAAGTGCAGAAAGGCTCCGAGAGTACATTTTATACTATTCCTTTTTTCCCCGTTTTTATACAGAACTCAGGGACAGCAGGAAAACAGCCGACCGGTCTCCTGCCTAGGAAACCAGACGGCTGTCTATTTCACATTACTGTAATGCTTTCTCCAGTTTTTCAATCATCTCATCGATGTCATCTTTCGTAATCACAAGCGGCGGTACCATACGAAGAACGTCGCTTCCGGCGGAAATCACAAGAAGTCCGTTCTCAATCGCGCGGTTGATGACTTCTCCGACCGGACGGCCCGTTACGACAAGGCCCTGCATAAAGCCTTTTCCACGGCGTGCTGCGAGGCAGTCATATTTTTCCACCAGCTCGTCCAGCTTTTTCTCCAGATACGGAGCCGTCTCTGCTACATGCTCTACGACATGCTGTTTCTCATAGCATTCAAATACAGCATTGACAGCCGCGCAGGCCAGCGGGTTTCCGCCGTATGTCGTTCCGTGGTCTCCCGGAATGAGCGAATGCTCTGCCGTCTTTTTATTCAGCACGAAGGCGCCGACCGGAACGCCGCAGCCAAGTGCTTTTGCACACGTCATGACATCCGGCTGTACGCCGTAATCCTGCCATGCGAACAGCTTTCCTGTTCTTCCCATGCCGCACTGGATCTCATCGAGGATCAGCAGAATGTCGTGCTCGTCACACAGATCGCGCACGCCCTGTAAAAATTCTTTCGTTGCCGGATAGATACCGCCCTCGCCCTGTACAGTCTCCATGATGATCGCACATGTCTTGTCGGTAATCTGTGCCTTTACGCTCTCCAGATCATTAAAATCCGCAAATTTAATGCCGCCGATCAGCGGTTTGAACGGATCCTGATAATGCGTATTTCCTGTTACAGAAAGCGCTCCAAGGCTTCTTCCATGGAAGGAATGGTTCATCGCGATGATCTCGTGATCGTTGCTGCCGTCTTTTAAGTAAGCGTATTTTCTCGCTACTTTGATGGCTCCCTCGATCGACTCCGTACCGCTGTTCGTAAAGAATACTTTATCCATGCCGGATGCCTTCGCCAGCTTTTCTGCCGCGGAGCCCATCGGCACATTGTAGAACAGGTTGGAAACATGGATGACTTTGTCCACCTGGTCTTTCACTGCTTTTTTATAATCGTCATTGCTGTAGCCGAGCGCATATACCGCGATACCTGCCGCAAAGTCCAGATATGCTTTTCCGTCGGTGTCATACAGATGAACGCCCTCGCCGTGGTCGATCACAAGCGGGAACCGGTTATAGGTGTGGAGCACGTACTGCTCGGTCTGTTCCATATACTCATTTGTCTTCATGATTGAATTTCTCCTTGTTTTCCCCTAAAATCGCCGTACCAATTCCTTTGTTCGTAAAGATCTCAAGCAGCAGGCAGTGCGGGATTCTTCCGTCCATGATGTGGACTCT
>ERZ824473.4460-NODE-4460-length-12396-cov-6.260433_pt1 | contig 12396 bp, 10 predicted proteins | sample MGYA00519874_ERZ824473 | MGnify/ENA primary metagenome ERZ824473 (study PRJEB31778, sample SAMEA3449151) | human gut metagenome | biome: human gut; feature: human-associated habitat; material: faeces | place: United Kingdom | collected 2010/2012 ... | reverse complement strand
GGTCATGATTTTTTGCGTAGGCGGCAAAACCACGCCATTTCTGACCAGCATCGGAGTTACCTGCTGCTACCTGCTGAGCATTGAAACTCTTATTTGGTTCTTCGCCATTACTATCACTATCTGCCATAAAATTTGGAACATCTACCTGACTTTTGGATACTGCCCTGTCAAAGTTATTGGCAAACTCCAACCCCATCTTTGATTTTGGACTAATATATGCTCCTTCTAAGCCAGAAGCTGCCATTACGCCCAAGGAAAACACTCCTGTCACTGCCATTGCTGCTGCAAACAGAAAGACCATTCCCTTTTTTAATATCATTTTTATCTTCATAGCTTCTCTCCTTTATCTTCTTATTTTATTTATAAGGCTCTGTTCGTTTATGGTGGTCCTCGTATCACAGTACATTTCTTCCTTTCTCTGTTTAAAAATGGGTACAAAAAAAGGACATTCTTTCGAATATCCTTTTCCGTACTCAATTTTCTATTTTTTAATAGTTACTTTTTTTCCAACACCTTTTGCTCTAAAAAGTCTCTTATAAGCTTTTAACTGTTTCTTTGGAACTTTAATTACTGCTTTTTTATTAAGTCCTTTAAATGCCTGTTTTCCAACTCGACTACCAGTTAACTTGGAAGTTTTTACTTTAATTGTCTGTAACTTAGAACATCCATAAAATGCTCTTTTTCCAATGCTGTTAACATTTATACCTATCGTTACTTTCTTTAATTTTTTACAATTCTTAAAAGCATTCGCTGCAATTCCTGTTACTTTATATCTTTTTCCGTTAAGCTTTATCGAAGATGGAATAGTTACAGAAATAATATTTTTCTTAACAGGTTTTACATACTGGACTGTCCTTTTAGATTTTGAAATAATCTTGTAATAGCTTCCTTTTAATTTCTTTGTCTTTACTGTGCTTTTTTTACTTCCTGGTCTTGTAATCTTATTTGTTTTCATATTTTTCGACCATGTAATCCGACCATTTTTTACTTCAAGAGCATATCCGCCGGCATAACAGTTTCCCGTATATTCTTTAGGAATATCTGATTTAGATTTCCAATTCGGAAGATATAAAAGTGTATCTGTATCCATTCCAATTACATCAGAAACAACATATTTTTTAGTTGCCTGCAAACTTCCTACTTTAACTGTCACTGTGGCAATCCCATTTTTCTTTGCTGTAATATTCCCATTAGAGTCTACGGATACTACAGATGAATCAGAACTACTCCACGAAGCACCTGTATTTGATAGTTTACATTTAAAACGACAAAGTTCATTATGAACTTTACCAAATATTACTGGATGTTGCCATACACCTGGATGAGCCTTCCTTTTCTCTCCTTTTTTAATCACATCATAAGTATACTTTGGAGTTAAACAATTTTCATTAGCATCTACAATTAAATAGGTATTCGATGAATCAATATACAAATCCATCTGAGTCCGAACAGTTTTTCCATTATTTACATATGGATTGTAATTTGTATCATCATGTCCAACTTCATTACTGATAAAACAATATGTTACATTACAAAAACCGCCATAGTTAAGTTCTCTTGGTATTCCCTGTGGTGCATCTGTAGCAACAACACCTATCCCTATTTTAGAAGTAATATCACTCTCTTTATAAAGGAAAGTACCTACTTTTTTGATATGATTTAATATTTTTTCTTTTCCATTTCTAGTTTCTTTCCATAAATTATCACTGTATTCATCATAACCATCTATATCGTCTATTTCCATAGCATCTTTTCTTACATATACATTATTATAGATTTCAGGATTACTTGCTGATGCATCGCCTCCCTGTTTTTGCAGTGCTATGTTCATCGCTACTTCTGTAAAATTGGCATCCATTTTTAACTCTGATAAACCGTTATTTCTTCTCTGCCTATTAATCTCCTGAAGAACCTGCTCCGCCATCCCATAGAATTTTTTTACATCAACTTTTGCTTTCACTGTTGCGGCATTTGCATGAATCGTTCCCAGTCCCATTAAACATACAAAAGCAAGTAATGTCAGTAACAAATGCCCTTTCTTCATCGTTTTTTCTCTCATAACTTCCTCCTGTTCCGTACCGAATTTCGGCACATTTATAAGTAGATTTGCCGGAGATTTTCGGTATATTTATCTATCATATCACTCCATCTCCAACTTTTATGTTTAGCTTTAATATATCACATTATTTTTCACTATTCCAGTGTTCCAGTCTGCTTTTTTCAGAATCTTTTTTACGTTTGTGTGTACCGAATTTCGGCACATATTCCTGACAAAATCCTATAGTACACCATGTCAAATCTATACAGAAGATTAACACGACACACCCATATAGCCAATGCTTAATTTTCCACAGATCATAAAAATAAGTACACAATATATATAACAACAAAAATATCTGTAAATGATAAAGACTCCTTCTCTGTTCACTATTCTTTATCGTTAAAAGAATCGGTGATATACTGACCAGAATACTGACCGTTATAATTAGTCCTCTTTTTAATGACAGACCTTCACATATTACATCTGTTTTTATATTCTCGATCGCTGGCATTAATGTCATGATAGAAAATCGAAATAATTGAAATGCAGCACTCATTCCTATCCCGATGGATACTAATATTCTGTCTGTTATTTGTACAATGTCCATGTCATCACCTCTACTTATATTTAATCTGTGCTGAATTTCGGTACAAAAAAAGCAGAAGGATAATATATCCTTTCTGCTTTTCTTTCTTCCATATCTAATTGCTAATTCTATTATAACTCAGTTCTTTTTACTTTTCTGCATACACTTACTGACTCCTATTTTTCGCAAAAGAAAAATTTACATTAAACCTGACAGACTGACAGATTTATTTTATAAAATCATAAATACTTGTAATCTCAACTTTATATGTATGACCATACTCACCAAACATATTAATCAGAATATCCTACAGACTATTTCTAGTAATTTACTTTATTTTTCCATACACTTTTTGATAATCACATGCTGCCGCAATAAAAAAATTCAGCAATATCAATATTATGACTACTAAAATTAAAAATTCCCAATGGGTAAATGCCACACACCGTTTACATATTTCCATATAAAAAGAAAGGGACTTTCGTATGGAATAATCCGCAAATTCTATCAAGTTCTTCCTCTCCGTTACATATCTATAAAATACTAAAGCAATGTTTCCTAATAATACACCAAAAAAACTTTCTGTAAAATTATTTTTCAAAAAATATTTCCATATTACTATTTTTTCCATTCCTAACTGATAAAGTGTCTGGTATCTTCTTATTTTTTGTTTCTCAATTGACAAACCTATTCCCAAACGAATAAGTAGTAAAAATAATAATCCAATCACAGTTAATACAAATGTCATTATAACTTTTAATATAAGATTGTTTAGTTGTTCTTCTCTCTCTACCCGATTATTTTCAAAATAAAGAGAAGTATTTACTTTTGATAATTCAATATCTGTCTGATATGGAATTGTTTCCTTTTGTACACCAACAGTTACATAACATGGTGAAAATTTTCCACAAATACTTCGATATGTACTCTCATTACACAATACACCATATGTTACCATTGGGTTTAATGAAGCAGGCATTTCATCTTTAAAGCAATGGATAACGCCAACAATATTTAAAATTTTTTTGCCTTTCTTTGTATTTATTGTGACTGTATCTCCTTCTTTTATCATCCTTTCTTGTATATTTTCCCCATTTTTTTGTGTTGAAGAGTCCAGATCAAGATCTACTTGTAACATTCCTTTCTCTGTTTTTATATAATCCGGAACATATAAAATAACTTCATTGTTTTTCAACTTTTTCTTTGAACTACTCTCTACTTGTTTTAGATAACTGCCAGTTAGATTATCAGAAACACCAACTAAAGGACCGTATGTATAATTATCTAATTGCTGTTTTTGTGTAAAATCATCCCTCATTCCCTCTTTAACTTTTTTCAAATATATATCATCTATTTTCCCAGAAAACATCAGTTTAATATTAGAAGATATTGCAACTGACCCTACTTTTCCAACTCCATATAACCCTTTTATTAAACTTAATTGTTCCTCTGTCATAGTATTCTCAGACCCAATATGTCCCATAAGTCTTCCAAAGGTATAATCATCCGGATAATTTATACAGGAAAATCGATAAGACCTATATGCTTCCCATGTCTGATATACTGTCAAAAGCATGAAAGCAGATAATACTGTTACAAGCATCACTGATAAAATTTTCTCTTTTCTCTGAAAAATATTTAAGATTTTAAAAAGATTTTTTTTATTTAATTTTCTTCTTCTTTTTACTATCTTATATTCTGTCTGATGCTGTAATTTTCCACGAAGGGGAAGCTTTAGTAAACGAATAATACTTATAAAAAATACGAATAAAATTACCAATGTAAACAATACTATTAATCCTAGAATATTAATCCAGGATAAACGAAGATACAGTTGATAATTTCCATATTTATTTATTATTGTAACCAAAACACTCGGCAATGCAACTCCAAAAAATATACCTGCTATACCAGGGAATAACATTACCTCTTTCTTTTTCTTAATATATATCTGAAAAATCTGTGCTTTTGTTGCACCTAATATTCTCATGATCAGCAAATTTTCTGTTTGATTCTTTAGATCAATATAAAGTAGCAAAAATATTGTGATACAACCTATTCCTAAAATAAAAAATTGCAACATATTTCTTTCTAATATAAACAGCTTGCCTCCAGAATATTCTCCATAAACATAGTCATTCTTCACAAATTCTCCCCTTTGACAAAGAACTTGCAGAGCATCTGCTTCTTCCTTATACTTTTCTTTTAACGAAATAAAAATATGTTTTGTTATGGTACCGTTTTTATTGGTGCCAATAGATTTTCTTTTTGTGATAAAAAAAGAAGGAAGTTCATTATTTTGTGTTTTCCAATATGAAGAATAATTTTTTATAACTCCTGTAAGAACAAATTGATATACTCCTATCTGTTCATTACCTTCTTTATCATAAAATAAAATATTCAAGTGAATATTCTGACCTAATTCATAAGAATATCCCAAGCGAGTAAGATAAGATGCCTCTATTGCAATCTCATTTGCATTACGCGGCATATGTCCACTTAGAGTTTTAATATTTCCAAGAGAAAAAAAACTATTATCTGCGCTTCCTATCGCACCAATATTCTCTCCCTCTCTATCTAAAATATCCCCTAAAACTTCTACTTTTCCTACTTTATCAATTGTTGCATTTTTTTCTAGTATCTGTATTTCATCATCTGATGTATGATATGATGCAATATTCCAAGAACCATATAACTTTTTTCTCTGTTCCTCTAAAGTATTTTGATAACTATCTGAATAAATAACTGTAATAAGGCCAAAGAAAAAAACAAAAAATATTACAATAGCTAAAATTCTATTCTGGTATTTAGAGATTTTCATGATTTTTCCCCTTCTAAAGCGGTATCCGAAATAATTTTTCCATCTTCTAAAACAATCATTCTTTGCGAGAGTCTCGCAATTTCTAAATCATGTGTTACCAGAAGAATAGTCTGATCAAAATAACGCTGTGATAACAACATAAGTTCTAACAGCTGTTCACCATTTTTCTTATCCAAATTCCCACTTGGCTCATCTGCAAGCAAAATCGAAGGTTTAAGCGATAATGCTCTTGCAACAGCAACTCGTTGTTGTTCTCCTCCTGAAAGTTCTGTAGCATATTTCCCTTTCTTTTCATATATACCTAATTTTTCCATAACAGTCTGAATAAAGTCTTCATCTGGATCTTTATGGTCAAGGTAAGACGGCAAACATATATTTTCATATACCGTCATTTCTGGAATAAGATTAAAAAATTGAAATACATATCCGATATGTTTCCTACGAAAAATTGTCCTTGATGTATCCTTCATATCAAATAAGTTTGTTCCTTCAATTTGAACCTCTCCAGAAGTTGGTCTTTCTAATCCTCCAATAATATTTAAAAGTGTACTCTTCCCTGAACCACTTTTCCCAACAATTGATACAAATTCTTCTCTGGCAATTGTTAAATCAATACCCTGAATTGCTTTTGTTTCTGCTTCATTCTTTCCATAAGTTTTCTCTAACCCTTTTATTTCTACGATAATGTCTTTCATACTTTCACTTCCACATTTTTTGCAATTTCTTTCAGTTCCTCATAAGATAAAGATCCATAAATCCTACAACAACATTTTCCTGCGTTCCATTCCAGGACTCTTTCACCCTTTTTCATCTTCGTGATTTCCTGTATCTGCTCTTTTTCATTGCCATTGTATTTAATATTCTCTCCATTATAAATAAATTGTGTACCTTGACTTCCGTCTATGTCAATTTTTTTCTTTTCTTCTACTGAAATTAAATCTGTATCCCCCTGTTGAACCTCTACAACAAATCTTTTGTTACCCTCTGCATTACTATAACAATCCTGCTGGCGCATTGGCACAGAAACATATCTACTCTCTGTATATCCTTCCGGTATATCATTAATAGAGATCCATATGTTGCTTTCCTCAGAATTTTCTCTTTCATCCATTATATTTTCTTCTGTTTGCTCACTGCCAGCTGGCATATGACATGCATTAAGCAAAAGCATACTTAGTAAAAGTAAAAATATTCCATGAACTTTCCAACATTTTTTGTGATACATCGCTTTCCCTCCTAATTTTGATTTTATCTTTTTATATCATAACCATCTTACAAGAAAGTGACTCTTTATATTTAATAAATCGTAGTTGCATCCATCTGTGGAAATAAAATTAAAAATTCTGCTCCTCCACATTCCCGATTTGATGCTGTAATTGTACCAAAATGCTGTTTGATTACCTGCTGTGCAATAGATAAGCCTAATCCAGAACTTCCTTCTTTTGTACGATCTCCTAAAAAATAGCGTTCAAATATCTTATTCTCACGTCCAAACATGAAACCCTGTCCATTATCTCTTATTATAATTTTATTCAAATTTTTTTCTATTCCATAAAAGATTTCTATTTTGCCATTTGGCGAATGTTCTATACAATTTTTTAAAATATTTTTCAATACCTCCTGCATCCAAAAAGGATCACATAACCATTTTATTTTTAATTTCCCCTGTACACTTATCTCTATGTTTTTTGGTTCAGCTAATATTTCTATGTCATTTACAACAGTTTCCACTAATATTTCTGCAGAAATTTCTTCAAATTTCATTTGAAATTTTTTACAATCAAATTTCCCCAGATTAATTAAATCTCTTATAGTGTCTGTCATATAATCTATCTGCCCAAGACATTTACCCATTTCCACTGAAAATTTTGAATATCTCATTTCTATTTTTTCACAAATCATTCGCATAACAGATAATGGAGTCTTTAGTTGATGAGAAACATCTTCCATATAATGCATTATCTTTTCATTATATTCTATATGTATCTGTTGTTGTTTATCAATATCTTTTCTGATTTTCTCAATAGATTCTAAAAAATTTTTTGAAAAAAAATGCAGGTTCTTTTTAATCGGAACATGCTTTTTTAAATATAATATAATTTGGAATTCTTCTTTTTGACTCTGCTTTTTTTGCGTTTTTCCTAATATGATCAGTGTAAAAATCATAATTATAGCAGAATAAATATTAAATATCATTAATTTCTGATACGGCAAAAAAATTAAAGTTGCATATGAATTTTCGTATCCTGCTTTTTTCATCAATTGTATGCCATTATAATAAAGATCAGATTTATTTTGACTAGAAAAAATCAAATTAACCAGATTTGCTGATGTCCTGTAATCCATTGCCTTTTCCACTGTTCCAAAAAATATCATATTCTGTCTAGCAACCTCTTTAAATATAAACATTGTATATATTGTCATAAAGATAATGCACATTATTCCAAACACAGAGATAATCCAGAAACCTTCTTTCCCATAGTATTTTTCTCTTTTACTCATTAAATTCTCCTCTCTGCACTAAATGATTCCATCTATACCCAATACCTTTTATTGTTTCAATATAGGAAACTCCATTATAAACTCCCAACTTTTTTCGTAATCTTGAAACATAAACTGATAACGTATTATTTTCAATAAAATGCTCATCCATATCCCATAAACGTTCTAGCAACAATTCCCTTGGCATAATTCTTCCATCGTTTCTTACAAGCATATAACACAAACGGAATTCTGTGTCTTTTATTGAAAGTTCCCGTCCTTTTTTAAAAATCATATTATGGACAACATCAATTACCAAATCTCCACTTCTTATAATTTCTGTTTCTATTTCTTCTGACCATTGCTTTCTTCTTAATTGCGAGAAAATTCGTGAACGCAATACTCTCAAAGAGCATGGTTTAGTTACATAGTCGTCTGCTCCTGCCATTAATCCTGTTACTATATCTTCTTCATTCTCATATGCAGTAAATATAATAATTGGATTTTTATAAAATTGTCGAATTTTTTTACAAAGTAAAAAACCTGAACAATCTGGAAGGCCAATATCTAAAATGCACAGATCATATATCCTTGACTGTAACAATTTTAATGCATCGTCTCCATTGCCTACGACCTCTACTTCAAAATCATTCTCTTTTAAAAATTCAGAAATTTCTTCTGATAACATTATATCATCTTCTATAAAAAGTATCATAATTTTTACTCCTTAGTATAAATTATATATATTTTTTAGAATATCACACTCTAAATTAAAAATCAGTAGATAATTTTATTTATTTTTTCTTCAAGTCACACTAATGTAAGATACTAATACTATGCTTTTATTATCAATTAATCAATTTCTTATTATACAAGGAGGTATATTTATGAAGAAAACATTATCCCTTATTTTAATCTTAAGTATGTTTCTATGTAGTAATCTTTCTGTTTTTGCTATGGAAACTACTTCTACCACATCGTCTACTTGCAACATATATAATGATGTAGAATCATCAGGTGCTCGAATTGTACATAACTATAAAAAAACAATAACAAAAGTTTACAAATCTCGTTCTTCCATTCCAGATTCTATCAATTATTCAGAATATAATAATTCATTAAAGGGCACTTTTAGTGGCAGATTATATTTAAAATCTATAAAGAAAACTGCTTCTGGATGGCAGGCTACGTTCTCTGGTACTTTAACTGGAAGAATTTAAAATTTCATTATTTTAAATGGATTATTAAAAATCAGGAGAAGACTTCATTTTTTGACATCTTCTCCTTTATATATATAATAATATTGTTCTCCCACAAACTGGTTCACTATGACTAATCTTATTTAAATGTTATGAATTTCAGTACATTTTTCTTTACGTTTGGTTAATAAATTCTGTATATATTTTATCATCTCTAATTTTTTTTCTTCTCCAATAAGATATTCATATAATTTTTTTCTTTCCTCCTCTGACATACCATCTGTTATCTGATTTACTATATATTTTTGTTTGGAATCCACTGGGAAAAATGTTCTGGCATAATTTTTCATCGTCTTGCGAAATCCTACAACTTCTATAACTCCTTTATCCAATAATTTATTTATTAATAAATGAATAGAACTATCCTTCCATGTCTTTTTTTCTCCTGCAATATTTACAATTTCCGTTGCTGTTAACCCTTTCCCTTCCTCCCACAATATTTCCATAATAGCCATTTCACTTTTTGTCAATCTTTCTCTCATTATACTTTTATCCTCTTTTCTCTTATATTCTATTAAATATATTTATATTATAATTTATTATATAAGAAAAGGCAACAAATCTACATGATTTTGTTGCCTTTTCTTCTTTATATAACAGTTGACACTACATTTTGTACTTGTTATAATATAGTCACCAAACAACCAGCAGGGTGCTTTTAAGCTTCCCATTCTGGGGGTCATATCAGTTAATAAATAAGCTGCCTATTCCGCCAAGAACAAAGGGCAGCTTATTTATTTTTCAAATTCAGAATCGCAACTATTAATAACGCAACCGTTAATATGATCTCTAATTCTTCATATGTAGTCATAAATATACGCCCCCTTTCTGGTATTCTCCAGAACAGGAGGCAACTACCCTGCCGGTCATAAAGCAGGTCTACATTTTACAATGTTCCTCTGCCTGTCTACTATATCATGTATTTCTTTTTACTTCCACACTATTTTCAGATGATTTAATCCATTTATTTTGATAAAAAGGAGTATCTCTATTGGGGATCAAGATACTCCTTATGCACAACAATGATTGGGGATTTTTGCTGTGCAAATCCCACCTGTGCTTTTGAAGCAACGGACAATGATGCCGGGGAATACACCATCTCCGCAGGCGGGCATAAAAATAGGATACTTCTTCTTTATATTGAAGGTATCCCTCTTAATTTTTCTTATAAATGATCATTTTATAACAGCATTTACTACCAGTCGGTAATCATCCCCCTTTTTCTTTCCGGAACAAGTAGACAGTGTAAGGATCTGTCCTTCTTTTTCTGGTTTCTTTTTAATAGGATAGTAAGCGTTTTTTTCTATCGTCATGGATAACCAATCCATCCATCTTTCATCCTTCTTGTTCCCTGTGAAATCCGTTAGGTATGTTGTACTTTTATCCAGACAGTCATATACACTATATACTGTATATTTCATCACTTTTTCCGGCTGATACAGGTATATCTTGTTATATTTTTTATAAAAATCTTCTGATTCAAACTCATGAAGCGAACCAAACATAGATCTTGTACGCATATTATGACCATAAAGGATTAAATGCTTATCCTCAAACGATGCTCCAGGCTGAATGAAGATGGATCCGGCATAGCTGGATTCCCCCTTATAATCTTTATGGAGATATTCATTCCATCTGCTTCCCTGTAAAACAGGATAATCAATCTTGGTTCCCGGAACTTTTATCCATCCAACAATGTCTGGATTTATTTTTTTTAATTTTTCCCAGTCTATGCCGGGATCTTCATCACCTGTTTCCTCTGCTTTTACATCGGATTGCAGGTCTTCTAATATTTTTTGGTTTTTCCATAATGGATATTCTTCCCTGAATGCCGCCCCTATAAAGATCATTGACAGACTGATCAATACGGCAATGGCTAGTAAGTAAAAAAACTCCCTTATCTTTCCCATACTGTATTTTTCTCCTTATTATTTTTGTGCTGGATTTCAGTACATTTCACAGATCATGAACATAACACCACATATTTATAAAATTCCCCCGTCAGAGCTATTGACATGATCCTTCTATGTAGTCTATACTGGATCTGCTGAAAAGTTTTCAGCATGATCCAATCTCGCAGACCGTTTCAAAGACGGTCTGTTTTTTATCCCATCTTATCCACATCAAACCAGATAGATGGATAGATTATTATATATATTATTTTATATATCTGGCTCTATATATTTTGCAGGTAACTCTTTCGTTTCTGGAACCGTAATCTCTTCGCTTTTAGAATCGTAATTTCTTCGCTTCTGAAACCGTAATTTTTTCGCTCCTGAAAAAATACCGAAACACTAAACTACCGTATTCTCCATTTTAAAATCATGCTGTACCTGTGCTTTATAATAAAGCCCTATTGTCAGTGGGGCATTATACAGCGATGCTAACAGGTAATTATCCGGCTTTCTGATCTCTCTTGTATTATGGTTAAGGCATTCTATGATATACTCTATATGTTGTATATTTAATGTCTTTATCCGGTTCTGCACCTCATTTACTGGTATATCTTCCCCTGATATTTTATATGTATCCCTGTCTGAGATATAAATATTTGCCATTATCTCTATCATAGCATCTATTATATTTTTATCCGTTTTGTGCCGTTGCATCAGTATTTCATATTCTAACTGATGCCGTATCTTTTTTCTGTAAAACTCTCTCGCATGTCTTTTTTCCAGAATCGTAATTTCTTCGCTTCTGGAATCTCCCCTTTGAGCTTTCTTTCCTGTAACCCTTGTCTCTGCTATAGTTTCTTCTCTTTTATTTCCTTGCATTTTATCCACATGTGAATCCTGCTCCATCTGTTCTTCAGGGACTATCTCTTTTGCACCTTCTTTATGGACAGCCGTAAAGTTCATCACATAAATAATGTCCGGCTTACCCTGTCCTCTTTTTTTCTTCTCGATCAGTCCAACTTCAGAAAGCTGTTTCATTGCTTTGCTGATTGTACGGTCACTGCGTCCCAGTTTTTCTACCAGTTGTTTCAGATTGTACGTGATATATAAGCGGCCGGTATCTTTTTCGATCCAGTTATTTTTCCTTGATAATGCCAGCCTGGATAATAATACTCCATATAATATTTTCGCAGTATCACTGATCCCCCTGTACTCCTCTTCTTCCAAAAGCAATGCCGGGATCTGGTAAAAGCGGAAATTTTCTCCCTCTGTATTGTAAAAATAGTCCAATCTCATCTTTTTTTCTCCTCTCT
>ERZ824473.4453-NODE-4453-length-12414-cov-4.134639_pt1 | contig 12414 bp, 10 predicted proteins | sample MGYA00519874_ERZ824473 | MGnify/ENA primary metagenome ERZ824473 (study PRJEB31778, sample SAMEA3449151) | human gut metagenome | biome: human gut; feature: human-associated habitat; material: faeces | place: United Kingdom | collected 2010/2012 ... | reverse complement strand
AGGGATTACAACTTGATAATTCATCCTCACACCTCTTATCATTCTTTTGTTTTTTTATCATGTTTGATTATAAGGCTTTTTGACGTATTTCGCAACCCTATCGTTACTGTGAACAGTTACATCCCTTTCCTTCTATCCTTCTATTTTCATATACGGAAGAATGTTCTCAAAAATTGTCCGGACAACAGGGGCTGCAATGGTTCCTCCATAATAGACACCCTTGGGATCATGAATGATACATAAGGCCAGTATCTGCGGCTCTTTTGCGGGAGCAAATCCAAGAAATGAAGAGATATAACGGTTGGCACTTCTTGGAAGTGTCTGTGAAGTAGCCGTCTTGCCGCCGATTCTGTATCCCTCGATCGCTGCATTTTTTCCCGAACCCTCAGAAACAACTTTTTCCAGTATATACCGGACTTTCTCAGATGTTTCGGCTGAGAGGATCCCTGTTTTTACAGGATATTCCAACTCTTTTATAATTTCTCCGCTCTCATCTTCAACCGCCACTCCAAAATGAGGAGTGACCCGTCGTCCTCCGTTGGTCAGTGCACTCACGGTTGCCGCAAGCTGGATCGGTGTGATCTGAAAGGACTGGCCAAAGGAAACTGTTGCCAATTCTACATTTCCCATATTCTGAGGCTTGTGCATGATCGTACCCGCCTCTCCCGGAAGATCAACGCCGGTTTTTTCCAGAAGTCCGAATTTTCTGAAGTATTGATAGTATTTTTTCACCCCAAGTCTCAATCCTACTTCGATAAATACGGGATTGCAGGAATTCTGTGCTCCTTCTACAAAATTCTGCGAACCATGTCCTCTCCTGTTTGCACAGTGGATCCTTCTGTCATCGACCAGCTTGTATCCGGGACAGTAGAAACGATCCTCCATAGTTACAGCCCCTTCCTCAAGACCTGCTGCCATTGTGATGATCTTGAATGTAGAACCCGGTTCATAGGTATCATTCAGACAGGGATTCCTCCACATCTGATTCAGCAGTTCCTGCTTCTTCTCTGCACTCAGGCCGGAAGTATCCGCATCTGTATTCAGTTCAAACGGGTGATTCAGATCAAATTCCGGCACATTTACACAGGCATAGATTTCTCCGTTCTGAGGGTTCATCAAAAGAATCGAAACTCTTTCAGCATCTTTTTCTTCCATAACCTTCAGAGCAGCCTGCTGGACATATTCCTGTATGCTGATATCCAGACTGGTTCGAAGCGTGCTGCCTGTCTTGGGTTCTTTCCGGTTTTCTCCAATTCCATCCAGTTCGATTCCCCTCGCATCAGTAGTCGTGAGGATTTTGCCCGAATCACCGCTCAGCACATCTTCATATTCCACCTCAAGACCTATGATTCCCTGGTTGTCTGCTCCTGTAAATCCCAGGACTCTGGAAGCAAGCGAATTCCATGGATAATATCGCTTGTAGTCTTCATCCACCTTTACCCCCGCAAGACCGGCCTTTCGTATTTCATCTCCCACCTTTTTTTCTACATTTGTCCGCATTCTCTCTATGGAGGATATTTTTTCTACTTTTTTTCGCACTGTATCTTCTGATAGTTCCAGTTTCTGCGACAACAGGGAAATGATCTTTTCCGGCTCCTTAATCTGGCTGTGAATGACAGATACCGTACAGACAATCTTATTTGATGCAAGAACTTTTCCCTTCGCATCCACTATTTTTCCCCGCGCTGCTTTGATCGGTCGTTCCCTCTCATGGAGTTCTTGTGCTTTCTCACTATAATAGTCCGCTCTGACCCCCATCAGATAAACAAGTCTACCTGCCAGTCCCAGCATCATGACTGCACATAAAAGAAAAATTGTCCATACCTTTTTTTTATGAAAAGTCAGATTTTTTTTCATAAAAAAATCCCCCCGAAGACTGTCATACTATTATATGTCCAGTCCCCGGAGGGAATCACCGTATCTTAGTCCAGTCCAGCCTCCTCATTAGTAAGGCCTTCACTTTCCATATCATTGTCCTGTTCAGCATCTTCTTCACTGTCTTCTGGTGGTTCCGGCACGTTTGTATCTGAAATTGCTTCTTTCAGATCACCTTCATCATCCGTGCCCACATTTACATCCACAGTGTTTCCAGAGGCATCCACAAGATTTCCCTTAAATCCTTCCCACAACTCTGTTTTCGGGATGGTTCCATCCTCTGATTCATCCGGTGTTACATTCAGATACGGAAGCAGCTCTGACAGGATTCCCTGTGCGATATACTGAGGATATTTACTGTCTGCCTGTTCCTCCGCATTCGGCTCATCTACAGCCACATACATAAGTACCTGCGGATTCTCCACCGGTGCAAAGGTAATAAAAGAAACGATATATTTCTTATTTCCTCGCGGAAGTTTCTCGGCAGTACCTGTCTTACCACCAGAACTGTAGCCTTCTACCTTGGAGGTGCGGCTTGTACCTTCCAGAACACTGGCCTGCATGTAAGAACGAATGTCTGCCGAAATGTCAGAAGAGATTGTCTGTTTGAGAAGCACCGGATTAATTGTTCTGACCGTACCTCCGCTGCTGTCCTTGATTGCAGTTACCAGGTGCGGCTGATAATAATATCCGCCATTGATAACCGAACACATTGCATTAATCTCTTGAAGCATCGTACAAGTAAATCCCTGACCGAATGCCGAGCAGGCAAGCTCCGTTTCTCCCATGGTCTCTGTCGTATGGATAACGCCCGCCCCCTCATTCGGAAGATCGATTCCTGTACGGGAACCAAAATTAAATAGACTCTGTGCTTTCAGGAAAGCCTCTGTCCCCATTTTGGCTGCGATCTGCATCATTCCATCATTACAGGAGTTTGCAATGACCTCCCTTAAGGTCTCCGTTCCATGTGCATCCGGCCATACCGCACATTTGATATAGGTATCTCCGTTTGCACCAAAGGTTTCGCCGCCATCGCAGTTAAACGTATCCGTTGCTGAGATCTTGCCTTTCTCCAGGGCACCTGCCATGACGATTGGCTTTACAACGGATCCTACTTCAAAAGCATCTGTTACACAGAAATTTCCCCACATGGCATTCAATGCCGTCACGGTTTCCTCATCTGACATTTTGTCGATTTCTTCCTGAGAATACACCTGTGACATATCTCTTGGATTATTCAGATCATATCTGTCTCCTCCATCCATGGCGATGATTTCGCCGGTTGACGGCCTCATTACGATCACACCAATGTTCTTGGCACCCATGCTGGCTTTGAAGCCATTGACATATTTTTCTACAATCTGCTGTGCTCCCACATCCAGCGACGTCTCGATACTTTCCCCGGTTACTGGCTCCATGATCGTCTGTTCAGCATCTGACTCATCATTGATATATCCATACTGACGGCCATCCGTTCCCATCAGGGTACTGTTATAATAACCTTCCAGCCCGGCATCTGCTGTTTCTCGCGAAAGAGTAAAACCGATGGTATCACAGGCAAGTTCATCAAAAGGATAGATTCTCAGATAATCTTCCTCAAACCAGACTCCCTGTACATTTGCACGTTCTTCCAGTTCTTTCTCGGAAAGACCGCTGTCCTCACCAGGGGAAGCATATTCTTCAAATGCTTTCTTCTGATCCATTGTTATTTGTTTTTTGAGGATCTGGTACTGGCTGGAGCTTGTCGCAGGATCTGTAAGTTTCTTTCGGATATCATCCTCATCAATACCCAGAACATCTACAAGTGCCTTGACCGTCGCATCTACATAGTCATGCTTTTCATCATTGACTTCCTTACAGTCCAGGATCACTGTATAAACCTTCTGACTTGTAGCGAGGAGATTTCCGTTACAATCATAAATATTGCCTCTCTTGGCCGGAAGTACACTGCTCTGATAGGACTGCTGTGCCTGCAGAAGCACTCGTTTCTTATACTTGGTTCCACTGGTCGCATTAATATACGTAATACGTCCCAACAAACAAACTAAAGCTAGTATTACTACTGCAAATAGTCCTACTAGCTTTCCCCGCATGGTATGATTGATTTTTGGTTGAGGTTTCTTACGTTTCCTCTGTCTGGTATCGCTCAAATTCTCACCTCTTACTTTCAGGGTACATCCTGATACTGTCTCACATAACTGCTGCTTGGCACACTGTAAGTCTTCTTCTGACTATCAGTGGGATAGTTCATTCCCAGACGGCCGATCGCGATTTCTCTGATCTGATCCAGATCAACTTCCGATGTCACCTGACTTTCATATGCATCGTTTTCTTCTTTAAGCTGAGCCCATTCGGATTCCAGGCCTGCTACGGATTTAATCCTTCCTGTCAGCTCTGCCTTCAGCTGAAGATAGTTGACGCAGCAAAACAACACTGCCACACTTACAACTGCCAGGAACGTTACAAATCCACGTCCCATACTCATTGCCTTTTCACGGTTACGCCTGGTCTCACGGCTTATTCTCTGAGTGCCGGCTGTTACCGTGCGTGTTGTACTTCTATGCTTCACGGACTGCTCCCGGGAAGCTGCCGGTCTGCGTCCCGGCACCTCCTGCAGTCTCTTTACTGTATTTCCATCTATATACATCCCACGGGCATTTCTTGCATTTACTTTGCCTTTTCTGTTTGTGACTGCCCTGTTTGTCCTTTCCATCTACGCCCTTCAACTCCTATATTTCAGTCTGAAAATCTCCGCTCAAAAATCCTCAGTTTTGCACTTTTAGATCTTGGGTTTTCTTCCTGTTCTGCTGTCGTTGGAAGAATAGGCTTTCTGGTGATAACTTTTCCTTTGGATTTTTTGCCGCATACACACACCGGAAAGTCCGATGGACATGTACATGGATTTTCGTTTTTGCGGAAGATCGTCTTAACAATACGATCCTCTAAAGAATGGAACGTGATAATACATATTCTTCCTCCATCATCAAGGAGATCAATCATTCCATCCAGTGATTCTCTGAGAACATCCAGTTCTCTGTTTAACTCAATGCGAATTGCCTGAAACGTCCGCTTCGCCGGATGTCCTCCGGTTACCTGCATCTTCATCGGAATAGACTGACGAATGATCTCTGTCAGCTCTCCGGTGGTGCGGATCGGACTCTGCTGTCTGGCCGCCACAATGTGCTTCGCTATATTCTTTGCAAATTTATCTTCACCGTAATCACGAATGATACGGTACAGTTCTTTCTCTTCATAACCATTGACAATATCAGCGGCTGTCCTGCTCTGCCTCTGATCCATCCTCATATCCAGAGGTGCATCTGTCCGATAGGTAAATCCCCGCTCTTCATTGTCCAGCTGATACGATGAAACTCCCAGGTCTAAAACAATTCCGTTGACTTTCTGGATTCCCAGGCTGTGAAGTTCATTAGCCATGTAACAATAATTGCTGCGAATGATCGTCACTCTGTCCTCATAGGCAGCCAGCCTTTCACTCGCAGCAACTATTGCATCTTGGTCCTGATCTATGCCAATAAATCTCCCCTTGGCAGAAAGTCTGCGGCACACTTCACTTGCGTGCCCTGCTCCTCCCAGCGTTCCATCCACGTAGATCCCGTCCGGCTTAATATTCAAGCCGTCAATGGTTTCTTCCAGTAATACAGACTTATGCTTAAATTCCATATCCGTCTCCTGTTGGATTTCTTTCCGGCGTATTGCTCAGATGATGATATCCATATCCCGCATACTCTCTGCGATACTGTCCATATCATCATAATTGCAGTTCTCGCTCCACTTTTCCTTGCTCCAGATCTCAATCCGGTTCAGGTTTCCTGTGAGTACCACTTCTTTCTCCAGACCGGCAAATTCCCTTAGTGGCTGTGGCACAAGGACTCTCCCCTGCCTGTCCAGTTCACAGTTTGTGGCACCTGCTACAAAGAAACGTGTGAAGGTTCGCGCATTTTTATTTGTAAGTGGTAAGGCTCTGAGTTTCTTCTCGAATGTTTCCCATTCATCCATGGGATAAACTGAAAGACAACCATCCAATCCTCTGGTCATGATAAACTCTTCTCCCAAAAGTTCTCTGAACCTGGCGGGAATGATCAGACGCCCCTTCGCATCTATTACATGATTGTATTCTCCCATGAACATAAAACTCACCTGCTCTCAAGAGTACGATTCTCCCCTTCGTACATCTCTGGTGGAGCTGTCAAGTCTGCCACATTCTCTCCATTCCCCACCACTATTCACCACTTTCTACCACTTATGAAACAATTCTACCCCATTTACTGTTAAATTACAAGTGGGAATCTGAGTTTTTTAATGCATGCAAGCCTCTTTTTTTCTCTGAAAAAGGGAAGTTTTCTTATGTTTTTTCAAGAAAACTTCCCTTTGGATTTTATTATTTATCGCATCTTTTGTTTATTTAGAATCTGAAATCGGTTTCTGTAATTCCTCGGATTTTTCAGGATTGTCTTCCTCTGATGGTTTCTCTTTTGCCTCTGCAAAAACTTCCCGAAACTCATCCCTGACATCTTCAAAGCTCTGCATATCTTCATAGCCTCGTGAGGATTTTTCCTCCTTTGCATAACGCTCTTCCAGCCGACGTCTGTGAATCTTTTCACGCTTCTTGGAAAGAATACGCCTTACAGTCGCAACGATGCTGAATATCACAAAAATCCCTGCTAAAACCGGCACAAAAACGGAAATCTCCGTTCCCGGAATACAGATTCTGTCCGTACACAGAAATTCAATTCCTGCTTTTCCCAACGCGTATCCGGCAAGATATCTCATAAAGATCTCTCCCTGAAATTTCTTCCGTTTCGTATAAATAAGAAGCACACACAGCAGAAAAAAGCACCACAGACTCTCATAAATGAACAGCGGATGCACCTGAACATAGGAAATATCTCCTATCTTCACTATATTTTCCTGCATTTCTGCCGTCAGCCTTGCACCGCTTAAAGTCTCTGCCGGAAGCTGCATAGCCAGAATGCTGTCTGTATATCTTCCTGTATACTCTCTGCTGAAAAAATTCCCCCACACTCCGATCATCTGACTGATGACCACACCAGGGATGATGGTATCTGCCATTCTTCCAAATGACAGCTTCCTGATCTTGCAGAAAACAGCCAAAGCTGCTATACCGCCAAGAAGTGCACCATACATAACCATTCCGCCCGTACGGATATCCCATAATGCCCGCTGAGGTTCTTTAGCAAAAATGTTCCAGTGCAGAGCTATATAACATACTCTGGCACTCACCGCGCCAAACACGACTCCCGGGATCAGTGCCTCCAGATAAAGATTCTGATCCTGGTTCTGTCTCTTTGCCTGCAGGATGATAAAAGAAAGCCCGGCAAGCATTCCGACTGCTATAAAAATCCCATATATGGTAATTTCAAACCCAAAAACCGAAACAGTTTCACCCACATATCCAAGGTTGATACCTAAATGTGGAAAACGAATCGACATATTCATAAAACACCTTCATTATACATTAAATCTGAATAAGATCACATCTCCATCCTGAACAATGTATTCTTTTCCTTCCATGCGGACAAGACCCTTTTCTCTTGCTCCTGCATAGGAACCACAGTCAAGAAGATCTTTATAGTTAACAACTTCTGCCTTGATAAATCCACGCTCAAAATCTGTATGGATCTTTCCGGCTGCCTGAGGAGCTTTTGTGCCAATCTTGATCGTCCATGCACGTGTCTCATCCTCACCTGAAGTCAGGAAGCTCATTAATCCAAGAAGACTGTAGCTTGCTCTTACAAGTTTCTCAAGACCGGATTCCTTAAGTCCCAGATCTTCCAGGAACATTTTTTTCTCATCATCATCCAGTTCGGAAATTTCTTCTTCGATCTCCGCACAGATCACAAATACTTCGCTCTTCTGCTCTGCTGCATATTTACGCACAGCCTGAACATATTCGTTGGACTCGCCGTCATCTGACAGATCATCCTCACTTACATTTGCGGCATAGATCACCGGTTTCCAGGTCAGAAGATTATAGGTTCCCATCCAGCCTTCTTCATCCTCTGATTCCAGTTCCATTGTGATCGCCATCTGTCCGTCCTCGAGATGTGTCTTGACTTTCTGAAGGAAATCAAGCTCTTTGGCAGCTTCTTTGTCCATACGGGCGGTCTTGGTCACTTTTGCAATTCTTCTCTCCAGAATCTCAATATCGGAGAAGATAAGTTCCAGATTGATGGTTTCAATATCTCTGAGCGGATCAATACTTCCATCCACATGGATGACATTCGGGTCCTCGAAGCAGCGCACTACATGAACGATGGCGTCTACTTCACGGATGTTTGCAAGGAACTGGTTTCCAAGTCCCTCTCCTTTGGATGCTCCCTTTACAAGTCCTGCAATGTCAACAAATTCGATCACTGCCGGAGTGACCTTCTTTGAATGATAAAAATCTCCCAGAAGTTTCAGTCTTTCATCCGGTACCGTTACAACACCCACGTTCGGATCAATGGTACAGAACGGATAGTTTGCAGATTCTGCACCTGCTTTTGTCAGGGAGTTAAACAATGTACTTTTACCTACGTTTGGCAGTCCCACGATTCCAAGTTTCATATCTCTATTTCTCCATTTCGTTATTTATTGATTATATTTTCTGCTTCATTCTAGCACACACATTATAAAAAGTCTATCTGTAACTACACTGTCTTTCAGTCTATGGACATGATCATAAGCAGTGTGCCGGAATCAAAGGTAACTTCTGCATTTGCCTCTCTGAATTCATTACTGACAGTCAGACCGCTGTCTTCTGTCCTGAGGCAGTAACCATCCAGCGGATATTTGAAGCCCTTAAGAGTCAGATTGCAGACCTCTCCTCCTATCGGAAAGAAAGAAACATATTTTCCAAACTGCTCTTCTTTTTTGAGAATCGTTCCATTCTCAATCAGGCACATATAATTATATTTATCTGCCAGAATAATCTGTACATTCTTTGATTTTCCCAACATCAGAAGACCGAAATTCGCCATCAAATGGTCAATTCGGTTTCCGGTTGCGCCCAAGATCATAATTTTTCCGGCACCATGCTCTATCGCATAGTTCACCGCTGACTGCGTATCGGAGTCATCTTTTTCCGGCTTTAATCGGAGAATTTCCGTATTTGTGAGAGTTTCCATATATGCTTCGCCTTCTTTTGAAAGACTGTCAAAATCTCCCACTGCAATGTCCGGTTTCAGGTCTGTCTCCATAAAAAATTCCACACCTCTGTCCGCTGCAATGATACAGGTGTGTTCTGTTCTGTTTTTTTTCAAAAAATCGAGGGCAAAATCTTTTTGGATATTGCCCCCGCTTACGATGATCGTATCTTTCATCTCGTGCCTCAATTCAGTCTTTCGCTGATATTCTCAATTTTTTCCTGTATTCTCTGAACATTTGATGCAAGATCTCCATTAAATACATAGGAACCTGCCACAAGAAGATTTGCTCCAGCATCCATCACTGTCTCCAGAGTAGAATCGTTGATTCCACCATCCACCTGAATGTCTACATCCAGTTCTTCTTTGTCGATGATCTCCTTGAGCTCCTGGATCTTTTCTGTGCATTCCGGAATATATTTCTGTCCGCCAAACCCTGGCTGTACAGTCATGATCAGAACCATATCTATCTCATCCAGCAGATGACTGATGTCATTGACCGGAGTTGCCGGTTTGATGGACACGCCCACTTTGACACCTGCATCACGGATCAGTTCGATCGCACGCTCCAGATCCTCACAGGCCTCTGAATGTACCGTGATAGAATCTGCACCGCAGTCTACAAAATCCTGAATATATCGCTCCGGTGCACTTACCATAAGATGCACATCAAAAAACATTCTGGATTCTTTTCGGATAGAACGGATCACCGGCATTCCGAAAGAAATACTCGGCACAAAATCTCCATCCATAACATCAATATGGAGCCATTTCACTCCCTGTTTCTCCAGTATCTGAATCTGTTCGCCCAGACGGTTAAAATCCGCTGATAAAATAGACGGGCACAACTGATATTCCATTTAATATCTCCTTTTCTCTTTTAATTCTTCATATAAACTAAGATAATCTTCATATCGGATTCTACTGATCTCGCCCTCTTCAAGAGCTTCCTTTACTCTGCATCCTGGCTCATGAATATGCCTGCATCCCTGGAAACGGCACTGTTCATCATACCTTAAGAATTCCGGAAAATAATCCTTAAGCTCCTGCTCTTCCATATCGGTGAGATACAGCGAAGAAAATCCCGGAGTATCCATAAGAAATGTATTCTCCCCCACAGGGATCACCTGTGAATGACGGGTTGTATGTCTGCCTCTTTTAAGTTTCCTGCTGATCTCTCCTGTCTCCATCTGAACACCAGGCTGGAGAAGGTTCGTCAGGGAAGACTTGCCGACACCGGAAGGTCCTGCCACAACCGTAGTTTTTCCTTTAAGTATCTGGTGGATCTCTTCGATTCCTTCTTCCTTTAGTGCACTGGTAAGAAGTACCTGATATCCGCAGTTCTGATATGTCTGATAAAGTTCCTGTGTTTCCTTTTCTGAGGCAAGGTCCTTTTTGTTAAAGCATATGATTGCCGGGATACCTGCCTGCTCCATCATGATAAGGAAACGATCCAGAAGCATAAAATTCGGCTTTGGATCTTCCATCGCAAAAATCACAAATGCCTGATCCACATTGGCAACTGCCGGACGGATCAGGGAATTCTTACGGGGAAGAATCCTGATCAGATTCCCCCTCCGTTCTGCTTCATCCAATATTGTGATTTCTACATTATCACCAACCAGAGGTTTCTGGTTGTCCTTACGGAAAATACCCTTGGCTTTGCATTCATAAAGTGCATCATCTTCTCCGTAAACATAATAGAATCCTGCAATTCCCTTAATGATCTTTCCCTGCATGGATTACTCTGCCTTCTTGAAAGTCAGCGGATAAGATCCCAGCTGCTGGAAGTTTCCATTGATCAGCTCTGATACATATAAGGTTCCTTCACTTACACCCGGAACACCTGTGATATCCAGAGTATATGGGAAAGTAATTGCCTCTCCGTCAACCACTTTCGTTGAAGTAGTCTCACCATTTGCCTCCTGGATCAGTTCCAGACGAATTGCTCCGCCCTGATATCCATTCGGAGTATTCAAAGTCTGTGTACATTTCCATACTTCCCCATTTGCAGCTGCGGTATTCTGCTGAGCCGTATTGTCTGCTGCAGCCGTATCCGTTGTTGTGTCTGCTGCTGTTGTATCTGACGGTGCCTGGTCTCCACAGCTCACTACAATAGCCATTGGTTCATCCGGATCGCCATATGCAGTGTCATCATCCTCTGAAACTGCTGACGGATCCTGAGAAATAACCTGACCAGCCGGTACCTCTGCACTCTGCTGCTCTGTAACCTGGATATCCACCCATTTGCCAAGTGCTGTAAGTGCCTCATTCTTTGTCATTCCTACTACATTCGGAATCTGTGCAGTATCACCATGATCCAGACCACGACTGACAGTCAGTGTAACAGAGTCTCCTGCTGTCATGCTTGTGCCTGTTTCCGGAGATACGCTCATCACATATCCTGGTTCGACAAGCGGCCATCCGCTGTCATCAGCCTCACTATATTCTTTCTGTACAGTTACAGTAAGTCCCATATCCTCGAGAGTCTGCTGTGCATCCACACCTGTCTGACCTGAAAGTTCCGGAATTGTAATTTCCTGCTGTCCCTTGCTGATATGATATTTGATTGTTGTATACTGCTCTACCTTGGTTCCCGCCGGGATATCCTGAGAAGAAATTCTTCCCTTTTCCTGTGTGGAGTTCTCCTCTCCGATCATCTGTTTACCAAGTTTTTCTTCTTCCAGAAGTGCAGCAGCCTCATCCTCTGTCTTACCTACCAGATTCGGAACTGCTACCATTCCATCCTGGTCTGCTGAAGCAGTTTCCTGCTCTGTCTTCTGTGTATTTTCCGTTCCATTACTTCCTATGATACCCGATACCTTACCGATTACAAAAATTGCACCGACTAAAACTGCAGCTCCTGCCAGAAGGGCAACGATCGTAACTGCTGTGTTAGGACCTTTTTTCTTCTTGGCGGATTTTTTGCGTTTTGGAGCTTCCTCGTAATCATCATCGTCCTGGTCATAATCTGTATCATAGATTTCCTCTTCCAGATCATCTACTTCCGGCTTCTGTGAAGAGGTACGTGGAGTACTCTTGATTTCTCCCAGCTCTTCATCTGAAATAACAACTGTCTTAGCCTCATTATCTACTGAGGATAAAGTAACAAAATTACCCTGCGGATCGATCAGGGAATGCTTCAGATCGGCGATCACATCTTCCATTTTTTCGTAACGGCGCCCAACACTCTTCTGTGTACATTTCAGAATGATCTGCTCCAGACTGTATGGGAGATTTTCGGTATATACACTTGGCGGTACCATTTCTTCCTGAAGATGCTTGATTGCAATTGCAACTGTCGTATCTCCGTCAAAAGGAACTCTTCCTGTGACCATCTCATAAAGAGTGATACCAAGAGAATAGATGTCAC
>ERZ824473.4452-NODE-4452-length-12421-cov-7.508006_pt1 | contig 12421 bp, 10 predicted proteins | sample MGYA00519874_ERZ824473 | MGnify/ENA primary metagenome ERZ824473 (study PRJEB31778, sample SAMEA3449151) | human gut metagenome | biome: human gut; feature: human-associated habitat; material: faeces | place: United Kingdom | collected 2010/2012 ... | reverse complement strand
CCGCAAGCGGCATCTTCCCCTCAAGCTCCGCAAGGGGAAGACAATGTCGAAACCTCTGCTGCATGTCGCTAATTGACAGCGGCAGTAGATGCAACATGCGGAACGGATAAATCCGTTCCCTACAAGCGGCTGCGGCCGCAATGAAGAGGTAATAGGTAATAGTGAATAAGTATTATTCAACCCCACGGCAGCAAAGCTGCCTGCTCCCCTTGCAGGTGAGCCAATGGGGCGCGGTGCAAAATTCAGCAACGTACTAACGTAGCGCGAGGCAACCATGGTTTGGTCGGTAACTTCGACACCGGGCGGCAAAAACTCCGCACCGCACTTGCGTTACGCGAAACGGCACGGTTTTCTCCGCACCCTCGAACCGGGTTACTGCAATATGCGTATCCGCAGCCGCGTCAAATCGCCTCTAAAAAACTAAAAAACAAAGGAGGTATCGACGGTGACGACGGCGAAGTGGCCGGGGAGCTTTTCCTCGACGGTGCGGCAGATGATATCGCGGAACTGCTCGGGCGTTTTGCCGCAGCCGGTGTCCATAACGACGTCGAAGATGAGGTTTGTGTGGCTCGGCCCCATGACCATGCGGAAATCGTGAATGCCGCGCAGCCCGTCAACGTCCTTGAGAGCCTCCTCGAGCGCGGCGCGCTCGGCGTTTACCTGCTCGTTGTCGGTCTCGACGGGGTCCATGTGGATCGTCGCGTCGCAGCCGAGCGCGCTTTTCAGCTCGCGCTCGACGGTGTCGATGCTGTCATGCAGCTGGAAGATATCGCCGCGGCCGTCTACCTCGGCGTGCAGAGAGATCATCATTCTTCCCGGGCCGTAGTCGTGAACAACGAGGTCGTGCATGCCGATGACGGCGTCCGAGCTCATGACTATATCCTCGATGCTTTTGACAAGCTCCGGATCGGGCGCCTGACCGAGCAGCGGCGAGAGTGTGTCCTTTGCAACGCCGTAGCCGGCAAAGAGGATGAACACCGCGACCGCCGCGCCTGCCCAGCCGTCGATATTGACCTCAAACAGCCAGCTTACGCCCATCGAGAGAAGCACGACCGCCGTTGCGACGGAGTCGGACAGGCTGTCCGCACCTGTGGCGGCCATGGCCGAGGACGAGATCTTTTTGCCGACGCTGCAATTATACGCAAACATATACAGCTTGACGAGGATCGACGCAAGCAGTATCGCCGCCGGGAGCAGGCCGACCTCGACCGGCTCGGGGCTGAGTATCTTTTCAACCGAGCTTATCAGCAGCTCAACGCCCATGATGACGATCAGCGCCGCGACTGCGAGGCCGGAGATATATTCTATCCTGCCGTGGCCGAACGGGTGGTCGGGATCGGGCTTTTTGCCCGAAAGCCGGAAGCCCAGCAGCGATATCGCCGACGCGCCGGCGTCGGATAGGTTGTTGAACGCATCGGCGGTTATGGCTATCGAACCCGAGATCGCGCCGGCGGCATATTTTCCGGCAAACAGCAGTGCGTTGAGGAATATCCCCAGCAGGCTGCACAGCGTTCCGTAAGCCTTGCGCACCGAAGGATCCGTATACTCCGTCGGATTTTTTATGAACAGTTTTGATAACAGCTTAACCATTTTACGGCAGCACTTTCGCGCTCTCCTTATATTGTTTTGCACCTTGCGGCGCACATGAATTATATAACGCTTTTATCCCAAACACAAGGAAATTAATAAAAACTTGACAATAATCCCTTGATGTTTTTTTATCTGTGTAATAAAATATGTAGATACATCACCCGTGGGAGAATCAGATGCACAAATTAGCCAAATTTATCATAGACAGCAGAAAAATAATACTTATTCTTTTCATTGCGGCTGCATGCATGTCGGCGTACACGATGCGCCTTACGACGGTTCAGAACGATCTTTATCAGTTTCTTCCCGCCGAAACGGAGACGCGGCGCGGCCTGAAGGCGATGGACGGCGAGTTTATCACCTACGCGACGGCCGACCTTATGATCGAACACATTTCGTATGACGACGCGCTGGCGCTTTCGCAGGATATAGAGAATATCGACGGCGTGCGCCAGGCAAGCTTCGATGATACACAGGAGCACTATAAGTCCGGAACGGCTCTTATCTCCGTGAGCTTTGCCGGAAAATCGAGCGACGAGATATGCACACAGGCTCTTGACGAGATAAAATCGCTCGTCGGCGGAAAGTTCGACCGGGATAACGTAAAGCTCTACACCGAGGTCGGCACGGATTTCAGCAGCACTCTGCTGGGCGAGATGCTCATAATAGGCGCACTGAGCGTAGTTACGGTCATAATCCTGCTGCTTCTTACCTCGCGCAGCTATGCCGAAGTGCCTGTGCTGCTGATAACCTTTGCAATGGCCGCTGCCATCCAGCAGGGAACGAACTTTTTGTTCTCAGAGATATCATATGTCGCAAACTCCGTAACGCTCATTTTGCAGCTTGCTTTGGCGATCGACTATGCCATCATCCTGTGCAACCGTTTTTCCGAGGAGCAGCGGTATTTTGAGCCGTATGACGCGGCGGTGGAGGCACTGTCGAAGGCTATACCCGAGATAGCCTCGTCCTCGCTGACGACCATCGGCGGCCTTGTCGCGATGACGTTCATGCAGTTCGGCCTCGGCGGCGACCTCGGCAAGGTACTGATAAAATCCATACTTATCTCAATGCTGACGGTGTTCCTGCTCATGCCGGGACTGCTTCTGATGTTCAGCCGATCCATTGAAAAGACAAAGCACCGCAGCTTTATGCCGAACATAAACGCCATCGGGCGCTTTGCGTGGAAAACGCACAAGATCGTGCCGCCTGTTTTCATCTGTGTCGCGGCGGCTGCGTTCTTCTTTTCGAGCATGTGCCCGTTTTCGTATAACTACAGCGACGATTACCCCCTGCGCCTGAACGAAACGCAAAAGGCGCATCAGGAGATCATAAACACATTCGGGAACAATAACATGATGGCGCTCGTCGTACCGACGGGCGATTATGAGACGCAGGCGAAGATGCTCGACGAGATATCGGAGCTTGACCACGTCACCTCGGTTCTCGGCATAGCCTCCGTTGAGGTCATGGACGGTTACCGCCTCGGCGATAAGCTCACCATCGGCGAATTTTCCGAGCTTGCCGGACTTGACGACACAAGTGCGAGCGCGCTTTTCGTCTACTACGCCGCGCGCCACGCCGATTACGACCAGGTGCAGAGCAACATGCGCGAATATAAAATTCCGCTTATCGACCTGTTTTTGTTCCTGTATGACGTCGCCGAGGACGGCACGATCGAGCTTGAGCAGGACAAGCTTGATATGATCGAAAGCCTGTATGCTCAGCTTTCCGACGCCAAGGCACAGCTTCAGGGTCAGCACTACAGCCGCATGCTCGTTTATTCCGACCTGCCCACGCAGTCGGACGAAAGCTACGAGCTTATCACGCAGATCCACGGCGTTGCCGACAGCTACTACGGCGACGATGTTTACGTCACCGGCAACGCTACCGCCGCGCGCGACCTGAAGGATTCGTTCTCGACGGATAACATTCTGGTCAGCGTGCTGTCGGCAGTGTTCGTCGTGCTGGTCATCATGTTCGTGTTCCGCTCGGCAGGACTTTCGGTGCTGCTCATTGCGGTCATTCAGGGCAGCATCTGGCTCAACTTCTCGATATCGTATTTCACGCAGAACTCCATCTTTTTTGTCGGATATCTAATCGTAAGTGCGATACAGATGGGTGCAAATATCGACTATGCCATCGTCGTTTCAAACCGCTATCTTGAGCTGAGGCAGCGCAATGTGTCGCGCCGCAAGTCGATACGCCTTGCGCTCAACGGCGCTCTGCCCACGCTCGTCACAAGCGGCAGCATACTCGTCATTGCCGGACTTCTTATCGGCTTTATAAGCACCGAGAGCATAATTTCCGTCATCGGACTTGTGCTCGGCCGCGGAACGATAATATCGCTGGTGCTGGTGCTGTTCGTTCTGCCGCAGATGCTCGTCTGGGGCGACAGATTTATCTCGCGCACGACCGTCAAGGGCAGAAGGCTTCGCCTGCATCCGCTTTTTGACGAGGACTTCGAGCAGATAGCGCTCAGAGACAGGGCGCGCAAGGGAAAGTAATTCCGCAGGAAGCACTGGGGGGAATGTGTTTCCGCAGGAGAAAGGAAGATATAATGAAAAGAACACTGTTAATGATCATGAGCATCCTGCTCGCTGCAAGCTCGGTATTCGGTATCATTGCGGCAGGACGCGGCTCGGACGAGCTGTCGGACATCATGCGCTTCAAGCGTGGGCAAAAGGCAGACATCATCGAACTCATTGATGATTTTGATGCACGTTTGGCTAAATTTCGCAAGGCTGAGGAAAACCGCACCGAGGACGAAAAGGACTACACAGAGTCGGTCGTGACCGATCAGAAGGGCAATGAGCAGCTCAGTCAGGGCACGCAGGAATATAACGCCGGCGCTGCGAAGCTCGCAGCCGGTCAGGCGGAATACGACGCTGCCGAGAAGCAGTATAACGAAAAGCTCGCCGAGTATCAGGCGGCAGAAAAGCGCCTGAGCGAGGGCGAGGCGCAGCTCAACGACGCAAAGGCGCAGCGCGACGCGGCGCAGGCACAGCTCGATGCCGCAACGCCGGCATACCAGCAGGCGCAGCAGCTTTTTGCCTTTATCGACAAGCACCCGGCGCTCCAGATAGCCGAAAGCATCCTGCGCAACTTCGGCTTCACCTCACTTGAGGAGGCCAGAGCGGCAATGAAAGAATATGAGGACGGTCAGGCGCAGCTTGCCGAGGCAAACTCGCAGATAGCCGCCGCAGAGCAGGAGATTAATAACGGCAAAACTCAGCTCGCCGCGGCAAAGACCCAGCTGGATAACGGCAAAACTCAGCTCGCCGCGGCAAAGGCGCAGCTCGATAACGGCAGAGCGCAGCTCGCCGTGGCCAAAAATCAGCTCAGCGCCGGTCAGCAGCAACTCAACGAAAATGCCGACAGAGTTGATGAAGTACGGGAAACTCTAAAACAAATAGACAATGATGAAGAAGCAGTAAAGTTCGGTGTTGAAGAACTCATGAAATATGATGGTATCGCTGATCTTGTTACAGATACAAGTGATTATGAATCCGTCAGCCAAGCTGCACGCGATTTTATTGACTCCGACGCAGACAAGCTCAACAGCGAGCTTGACGTTCGCCAGAACCTGTATAACCTTCTGCGCATTATAAGCATCGTCGGCGTTATCGCCGGAGTTATCGGCGTTCTCGCCTCGCTCAAGCCCAACCGCACGCGCATCTATGCGGCGACCGGCGCCGCCGGCATTGCCGCTGTCGCATCCCTTGCGCTGAACATCTACGGTCTGTCAAACGATTACCGCAGCTTTGCCTATGCGCTCGAGGACGGCTCGGGCAACGGGCAAATGCAGCTTATAGCAATGCTCGTGCTGCTTGCCGTTTCGGTCATAGCGGCAATAGTCGCCGTCATCTGCGGCAGAGCGTACACCGATGCCGTAAACGGCAGGGAAAAGTCGAAATATACACGCCCATCGGAGGCCGTTGCCGCTCAGCCCGAGCTTGATGCAGTCGAAGAGGACGACGATGACGATGAGCCGGCACCCAAGCCGCGCCGCAGGGACAATAAGAGTAAAAAGCACCGCACCGAAAAGCTTGAATACACACCCGAGCCTGCCGATATCGACGAGCTCACCGAGCAGACCCGCCGATTCAATGAGGAGGCCGAAAAGCTCGAAGCAGAGGCTCGCAAAAACGATTACGAAAAGGCGCGCCGGGAATACGAGGAGGCTCGCCGCAGATTTGAGGAAGCTCGCCGCCGCTCGGAAGAGAATAAGTGACAAACGGTATTACGCCATCCGGGTTCTCCGGATGGCGTTTTGAACAGGAGAACAGAAATGGACAGAGACACTCTGCGGCAGTATATCCTTGAAAACTATGCCGCCGTAAACGATTTCCCTTGGATATCGAATCCGACCTACGAGGTCTTTCGCCACGAAAGCAGTAAAAAGTGGTTCGCGCTCGTTATGGAGATACCGCGTAGCAGGCTCGCCCTGCAAGGGGAGGATATAGTCACCGTCTTAAACTTAAAATGCGATCCGCTGCTTTCCGGCTCGCTGCGCGCCGAGCCGGGCTTTTTCCCGGCCTATCACATGAGCAAGGAGCACTGGATAAGCGTTGAGCTTGCCGCAGTCGATGATGATAAGCTGCGCTTTCTCATAGACATGAGCTGGGAGCTTACAAGCTGACGGCTCAGCTTACATAGCACTGGATTTTTTGCCGGTGATGATATATAATCATTTGTATCACTTGCCGCACGGCGGCAGATCGGAGTAAATTTGTATGAACAAGCACAGAATTAACATATTCATCGCCCTTGTGCTGGTGCTCATCATCATCGCCGCGGTCTCCATGTGGCTTACAAGCCGTGACATAAAGGACACCGTACCGACCGAGAGCGCGCAGCCGACCCCGGCTCTTACGCCGAGCGTCATTTCGACCCCGACCCCGGCCCCGACCGAAAGCGCACAGCCGACCGCCGAGCCGAGCAGCTCACCCTCGCCGAGCGCGCAGCCCGGCCAGACCGCCGCACCGCAGCCGACGCAGAGCGCCGTCATAAACCGCACGATAAATCAGACCGGCAGCTTCGAGAGCAACACCGGCACCAAAATGATAATGTACGCAAACTGGACGGCCACATCGCAAAACAGCGAGACCGTCACGATAAAGCTCGACGTTATCCTGAGCACCTACACGCTGTCCGTCGGTCCTCACAACGGCGTTATCACCGTCGCCGGCGTTGACTACAGCTTCACAAGCCCCGGCATAAGCTACAAGAGCGAAAAGGTCAGAAACAATGCCGTTTTGACAAGCCGCAGCATCGAGGTCACCGTTCCGGCAGGTCAGGCGACGGCTATCCCCGTTTCCGTCAAGTGGGACTTTTACGGAACCTACGGCGGCGTTGAGATAAGCCGGGTCTCCGCCGGCGGCACGATTAACATTCAGGGATGAAGGTGATATCATGAGATCCACTCTCCGCAGAACATGGGCAGAGGTCTCGCTCGACGCGATAGAGCATAACTACAAAGCTCTGCGCGCGCGCATCGGCGAAAATGTCAAATTTCTCGGCGTAGTCAAGGCCGACGCTTACGGTCACGGCGCTGTTCACGTTGCGCGTACGCTTCAGGAGCTCGGCGCGGACTATCTGGCCGTTTCAAGCCTCGACGAGGCGATGGAGCTGCGTGCAAACGGCATCGTCATGCCCATCCTCATCCTCGGCCACACGCCCACCGAGCAGGTGCCGAACCTTATAGCCAACAACATCACCCAGACCGTCACCTGCCTTGCCAAGGCGCATGAATACAACGCCGCCGCGGCCGAGTTCGGCGCAAAGCTGCGCGTTCATATCAAGGTGGACACCGGCATGTCGCGCCTCGGCGTTCTGTGCGCCGGGCGGCATTTTGAAACGGGCGTTTCCGGCATCGTTGACTGCTGCGGCATGCCCAACCTCGAGGTTGAGGGCATGTTCACGCACTTTGCCGTTGCCGATGAAGCGGACGAGGCCGACGTTGACTACACCAAAAAGCAGTTTGAGCTTTTCAAAAGCACCGTCGCCGCCGTCGAGGAGCGCATCGGCCGACGCATACCGCTGCGCCACTGCGCCAACACCGGCGCCGTCGCGCTGTATCCGGAAACGTACATGGATATGGTGCGCCCAGGGCTGCTGCTGTACGGCTGCGGCGAGTTTGCCGAAAGGCTCGGCCTGCGCCCGGCAATGGCGCTCAAGGCCATGATAAACACGATAAAGATCTATGACGAGGGCACGGATATAAGCTACGGCCGCATGTTTACGACAAGCGCGCCGACGCGCATCGGCGTCATCCCCTACGGCTACGCTGACGGGTTCTTCCGCTGCCTGTCGAACCGGTGCAGCATCATGACCGCCGACGGCCCAGCGCCCCAGCGCGGAAGGATATGCATGGATATGAGCATGATCGACCTCAGCGAGCTGCCCAATGTCGGCGTCGGCGACGAGGTCGAGATCTTCGGCCCGGATAACCCGGTCGAAACGCTCGCGCAGCTTGCCGGAACCATTCCGTATGAGCTGACCTGCGCCGTCAGCAAGCGCGTTCCGCGCGTTTACTTCAAAAACGGCCGCGAGATCGACCGCGAGCTGATGATGCGATTTTGAACATGAAAAAAGCGCCCTCATCCGAGGGCGCTTTTTTCAATAGATATCAGTGCTTATCAAACTTGAGTTTGGGCTTATAGAACTCGAAAATGACGGTGTCGTTGCCCTTTTCGTTGGCCCATTCGTGGCTGGTCCAGCAGACCTTCATCGCGCCGAGTGCTTCGCACAGCTTCACGGGGAACGGCTTGGGCGCGATCTTATACGCGATAAACTGCGGCCGCGCGAGGAAGTTGAGCAAGACGTTGCCGAGGATGAAGCCGGTCACTGCGTTTACCTCGCCGTTATAGTCCTTCGGTGGATTTGCCAACTGGCCGCGTACGACCTCGGGCGCATTGATTTTAAACCAACGCACGATAAAGGGGTTGAAGCTTTCGATGCAATAGTCGCCGGTGTAGCGGCGCAGCAGAGCATAGGTCTTTTCGCACAGCTCCTTGTTGTTTTTGCCGTTTTTCAGCTCGACGATGAGCGCGCCGCGGCCTCTGACGGTTTTGAGAACGTCGGAAAACAGCGGTATCGTCTCGTCGGTTCCGCAAAGGCTGAGCTGCTGAAGCTCGGCAAGGGTCTTGGAATCGACGCGCGCGTCAACTCCGCAGACGCGGTTGAGCGTATCGTCGTGGAACACGACGACCTGTCCGTCCTTCGACAGCTGAACGTCGAGCTCGATGCCGTAGCCGTAGGACGCGGCGCGCTCGAATGCGGCCAGTGAGTTCTCCGGCACGGATTTATCACGTTTATGCAGCCCACGGTGGGCAAAATTGCGGTTTTGGAAAGGCGATCTCTGCTTCTTGCGGATCTTGCCGGGAGCAACGAGGTATATAAATCCGCCGACAGCGGCAGCTCCGGCAAATGCGGCAAGCTTTGCGGCGTTTACCTGTTTTTTCATTATAACACCTCCGGTGAACATTTCTATATCCACATTTTACACCCCTGCACCATCCCGGTCAAGGATTTTTAGAGGCGAATTGGGGCAGCTACGGATACGCATATTGCGGTCGCCCGGTTCGGAACATTGGAGGAAACCATAGCTGCCGCGCCATACATTAGTGCGCTGCTGAATTTTGCGGTTGCCCGGCTCGGAACAATGGTGGAAACCATAGTTGCCGCGCAACCCGGTAGTGCGGCGCTGAGTTTTGCGCCGCGCCCCATTGGCTCACCTGTCAAGGGGAACAGGGCAGCTTTGCTGCCGAGGGGGTGAAGTATAGCGCACACCACACCTATTAACTCTCCGCTGCGGCCAGCGGTCGCTTGTAGGGAATGGGCTTGCCCGTTCCGCTTGTTGCGACTTTGCCTGTACCAAAAAAGGATCGTAGGGGCGAGCATTGCTCGCCCCTACGATCCTTTTTTGTATATCAGGTGAAGCTGGAGATCATGCTGATGGGCCAGGTCAGGATATCGCCGACGAGGCGAACCTTGCTCTGTACGAACAGACGGGTGTCTTCATCGGTGACCTTGTCCTTGATCTTCTGGACTACGTCCTTGGGATTGATCTCAAGAAGCTTGCCTGCAACGCCGAGGATCTTGCCTGCGTCGAGATACTTAACGGTCTCAACGAGGTTATCCTTCGCGGCCTCGTAGTCAAAGTTGGCGATTGCCTTAATGCACATGTTGTTTTCCTCCCATATTAATCTTTGTTGTTCAGATGCAGTTACTATACCACATTAAGCTACATTTTGTAAACCGTATTCCATCATACAGCCTAAAATATTTTAGCACAAAGTGTACGATATGTCAAAAAGAAAAAACTGCAAGCCTATTTTTTGTGCACAAATGCGGAAACGAGCGCGCGCAGGCCGCCTTTCTCGCGATTTGCCGCGCGCAGCAGCGACTTTACCTGAACCTCGGTGACGGCACCCGTGAAGCGCGCAAGGCCGCGATACGGCAGGTTCATGGCAAACTCAGTGTTGTTTGCGCCCTCCGCGTTCCCGGTCAGGCGGAAGAAGCCGCAGACAAGGCGCAGTGCGCGATACAGCAGTCTTCCGATGCCGGGTCGGAAAGCGCCCTGCACGAGCGCAGAATTAAACTCCAGCGGCGCATCCTTATCCCACATATGTGGCGGTATCTCGCGGCCGAGCAGCGCAGCAAAGCTTGCGTCCGGTACCAAAAGGACATCGGCGCGGCGGTATGGCGCAAAAACAGGGTCGGTGTACGGGTCGGGCGCACCGTCGCCCGGCTTTTCGACTGCGCCGCGCAGGCGGATATCGCGCGATGACGCGCCGACGAGGATTTCATATCGCCCGCCGGCAGTCGCCCAGCGGTTTTCGGCAATGTTCCAGTACTGATACGCGCGCTCGGGGAGCCGGACAAAAACGCGCTTTGTCTCGCCGGGCGATAGCTCGACGCGCGCAAAGCCGCGCAGCTCCTTTTCGGGGCAGAACACGCCGCCCTTCGGCGCGGCGACATAGACCTGTGCTATCTCCGCACCCGGCACGCTGCCGGTGTTTTTTATCGTGAAGCTCACGCCGTCGGGCGCGATCTCAAGGCCGCCGTACTCAAAGCTCGTGTAGCTCATGCCGAAGCCGAACGGATACTTGACCGCCTTGTTCGCCGTGTCGTAATAGCGATAGCCGACGAAAATGCCCTCACGGTATTCGCTCGTGCGCTCCGTTCCGGGGTAGCGGATATAGCACGGCGTGTCGGACAGCCTAAGCGGCATGGTCTCGGCAAGCTTGCCGGAGGGACACGACTTGCCGGAAATAAGGCGCGCTATAGCCTTCGCTCCGGCCTGACCGCCCAGATACCCGTGCAGCAGCGCCTTGGCGTGTTTATCCCAATCCATTTCCACCGGGCTTCCGCAGGACAGAATGACTACGACGTTGGGATTAACTTCGCTCACCTCGCGCAGGAGCCGTATCTGGTTTTCCGGTATGCGCATATGCTGCCTGTCAACGCCCTCGGCCTCGCTGCCCTCGTCGAGCCCCAGCCACATAAGCACCGCGTCCGCACGTCCGGCAAGCTTGCAGGCCTGCTCACGCAGCCTGCGGCTCTCGCCGCCGCTTCGCCTGAAGCCTGGCGCAAAGCCTATGACGTTCACGCCCTCGGCGCGCAGCGCGTCAAGGCCGCATTCGAGTTTGGTCGGCTCGATGTGCGAGCTGCCTGCGCCCTGATAGCGCGGCGTTTTCGCAAAATCGCCGATTACGGCGACGCGCGCACCGGGCTTGAGCGGCAGTGTGCCGTCCTCGTTTTTCAGCAGCACCGCGCACTCCTCTGCAAAGCGTGCGGCAAATTCGTGGTGCTCGGCCAAATCGCAGTCGGGTGCGCTCCCAAACGTGCTCTCGGCGTCGGAAACAAGGCGCAGCAGGCGCGCAACGCGCTCGTTTAGAAGCTCGTGCTCAACCGCGCCGCTCTGCACGGCGTCGAGTATCTGCCGGTCGGTCTCGCCGCCGGTGCCGGGCATTTCAAGGCTGTTGCCGGCGATCAGGCCGCGAACTCTGTCGTTATCGCCGCCCCAGTCGGTGACGATGAGGCCGTCGTAGTCCCACTCGCGCGTGAGGATATCCTGCAAAAGGTGCTTATTTTCGTTGGTGTACTGCCCGTTTAGCATGTTGTACGAGGTCATGAGACACTTTGCGCGCCCCTCCTTGACCGCGATCTCGAACGCCGGCAGGTAAATTTCGCGCAGGGTGCGCTCATCCATGACCGAGTCGCTGGTCATGCGCAGCGTCTCCTGCGAGTTTGCCGCGAAGTGCTTAACGCAGGCGGCGATGCCGTTTGACTGCACGCCGCGTATCAGCGCCGCGGCGCATTTTCCGGCCAGCAGCGGATCCTCGGAGTAGTATTCAAAATTGCGGCCGCACAGCGGACTGCGCTTGATGTTGACGCCCGGGCCGAGGATCACGCCGACGCGCTGTGCGCGCGTTTCCGCGCCGAGACGGCGGCCCATCTGTTCGATCATGGCCTCGTCCCAGCTGTTTGCCGCCGCGGACGCAGTCGGGAAGCATGTCGCCGGGTACGCCGCGTTCAGGCCGAGGTGATCGTTCTTGCCGATCTGCTTGCGCAGACCGTGCGGCCCGTCGGTCAGCATCATTTGGGGAATGCCGAGGCGCGCAACGCCCTTCGTGTGCCAGAAGTCTGCGCCCGAGCACAGCGAGGCCTTCTCCTCGTCCGTCATTTTCGATATCAGTTCTGTATAGTCCACCATTCTTCTCCTTTTTTAGTGGTGAATTGGGGCACCTACCAATACATCTATCTCTGGTAGCCCGGCAGCGCAGACTACGTCTGCGAAGTAATAAGTAAAAAGTAAAAGTGAAAA
>ERZ824473.4446-NODE-4446-length-12445-cov-5.176433_pt1 | contig 12445 bp, 10 predicted proteins | sample MGYA00519874_ERZ824473 | MGnify/ENA primary metagenome ERZ824473 (study PRJEB31778, sample SAMEA3449151) | human gut metagenome | biome: human gut; feature: human-associated habitat; material: faeces | place: United Kingdom | collected 2010/2012 ... | reverse complement strand
AGCTCTCGCGTGCGAACGAAAAGCGCGAGGATAAGCGCCCCATGCTCTCCGACCTTCGTGAATCGGGTGCCATCGAGCAGGACGCGGATATCGTCATGTTCCTGTACCGCGATGACTACTACAACGAGGACTCGGAAAAGCGCAACATTGCCGAGTGCATCATCGCCAAGAACCGTCACGGCGAAACGGGCAAGGTCGAACTCGCCTGGTCGCCGCAGTATACGACGTTCTCGTCGCTCGACTACCGGCATGAAGAGGACTGAGCTGCCGCGCGCGGAAGCGCTCTGCGCGCGCTATCTCGACAAGAACCGGCCCGTGCTCGCCGCCGTGTCCGGTGGTTTGGACTCGATGTGTTTACTGCATTTTCTGCGCGGGGAGGGGTATGACGTCTCCTGTGCGCACTTCAACCACCAGCTTCGCGGCGAAGAGGCTGCGCGTGACGAAGACTTCGTCCGCGCGTGGTGCGAAAAAGAGGACATTCCCTTCTATCTGGGCACCGGTGACGTGCGTGCCCACGCGCGCGCAACCGGCAAATCGGAAGAGGAAGCTGCGCGCGACCTGCGCTACGCCTTTCTCCGTGAAACAGCGCAAATGCTCGGCGCCCAGATCGCGCTGGCACACCATGCGGACGACAACGCGGAAACGGTGCTCTTAAACTTCGTCCGCGGGACGGATCTGCGCGGCCTGTGTGGTATGCGGCCCAAGCAGGGCGACATTGTCCGCCCGTTTTTGGAGCAGACGCGAGAAGAGCTCGTCACCTATGCGCGCGCTCACAACATCCCGCATGTCGAGGATCACACAAACGCGGACCCGAACGCCGCCGCACGGAACTACCTGCGGCTTGAAATTCTGCCGCGGCTCAGGGAGCTCAATCCCCGCGCGCCTCAGCATATCGCCACAACGGCGCGTTCATTGACTGCGCTCGACGATGCGCTTGAGCAGGCGGCGGAAGCCGCACTTTCCCATGCAAAAGCGCAGGACGGCGGTATTTCGCTGTCGCTGGACTGCTTTCTTGCCGCCGATGAAGTTGTGCAGCCACGTATCCTGCTGCACTTGGCCGACGCGCTCGGCCTCGGGCGCAAGGACATCGGGCGCAAGCAGCTCGACGCGATCTGCGCCCTTGCACAGAGAGGCGGCAGCGCCGAGCGGCGCTATACGCTGCCGCAGAGCGCGACTGTCCGCATCGCGGACGGCGCGCTGACGATGGCGTTCTCCCCCGCCGCGCTGCCAAAGGCGGCGCTTGTGGAAAACGTTCCCCTCCCATGGGGCAATTTCGAGCTGACGCTGCTGCATAAGCCCGACGGCGAGGGCATTTCGCTCCGCGTGCCGGAAGACGGTGAGATCATCACCGTCGCCCCGTGCGACCTGAACGCGCGCTTAATGCTTCAAGGCGCGAACGGCGCGCGCAGCGTCAAGCGGCTGTGCGTCGACCGAAAGCTCTCCCTCACCGAGCGCGACGCGCTCCCCGCCCTTTATGTGGGCGGCCGGCTTGCCGCCGTGTGGCGGCTGGGGACGGACGTTACTTTCCTGCCGAAAGGCGGGAACATGGCGTGCTTCGTGCGCGTCATCCCCCGATAACGCCAATTTGTGCGACCTGCGGCGGAATGCCGCATCAGATACAACAAATACGAATAAAAAGAAAGTGGAGAAAAAAGCTATGGCTAAGAGCAATATGGATCAGGACATCCTGAAGGTACTGTATTCCGAGGAGCAGCTCAAAACGCGCGTGCAGGAGATGGGCGACGAGCTCTACGAGCGCCTCAAGGACAAAAATCCCCTGTTTCTCGGCGTGCTGAAGGGCTCCTTCATCTTCATGGCCGACATCGTGCGCGCCTGCCAGCTCAAGAGCGACATTGAATTCATCGCCGTCTCGTCCTATCAGAACGCGACGACCTCGTCCGGCGTCGTGCAGATCACGCGCGATCTCCAGCAGGACATCACGGGCCGCGATATCGTCGTCATCGAGGACATTCTCGACTCCGGCAACACGCTCTACTTCCTCAAGAATTACTTTATGACCAAGGGCGCTTCCAGCGTGACCGTCGTGACGCTGCTCGACAAGCCCGCCCGCCGCACCAAGCCCATCGCCGCGGACCTCGCAGGCTTTGAAGTGCCCGACGAATTCGTCGTCGGCTACGGCCTCGACTACGCCCAGAAGTACCGCAATATGCCGTACATCGGCGTGCTCAAGCCCGAGGTCTATTCTGAAAATTGATCTTTCTGGCTCCTCAAAAAGCCTCGCAGAGTTTCGTGCCGCGCACGGCACGAAATCAATTCAAATCTGTTTTCTGCCGCGACATGTGCGTGGCAGAAAACACCTTGCGCGGAGTGTTGTGTCGAATTGTTCGCTTTCAGCGGACAACCGAGGCACAAAACGCAGCGAATCTTTCTCAAAAAAAGAGGCCTTGCCTCTTTTTTTGAATCAGCAAGGAGGATATCCCATTGACTCAACAGACCAAGCGTCCCAATCTTTTGCCGTATCTGCTGGTGCTGCTGGTGCTCGTCGGCGTCTACGGCTTTATGAACAAGCCGGTGGAGGCCGAACCGTCGTATGCCGAGGTACGCGAGCTGTTCGAATCCGAGCAGGTCTCGGCCTTCACGGTGACGGACACCACGCTGCGCATGAAGCTGCGCGAGCCCATCGACGGCAAAACGGAGCTCAAAAAGGACCTTTTCAGCGTGACGCTCTTCTATGACGACTTAGGCGAGCTCATCGAGCAGCAGAAGGCCGACGGCATCATCGAGGACTACGACTTCACCGCCGACCACTCGATCAACTATGTCGCGATGTTCGCGCCTTATATTTTAGCGGTGCTCGGCATCTTCGCCATCTGGTACTTCCTCTCCGTCCGCTCCGCGGGCGGAGGCGGCGGCGACCGCATGGCAAAATTCGGCACGGCGTCGTTCAAGACCGGCGGAGACAACAAGCGCCCCACGACGTTCTCTGACGTCGCCGGTGCGGATGAGGAAAAAGAGGAATTGCAGGAGATCGTCGACTTTTTGAAAGCGCCGGGCAAGTTCATCGACCTCGGCGCGCGCATCCCCAAGGGCGTGCTGCTTGTCGGCCCTCCGGGCACGGGCAAGACGTTGCTGGCCCGCGCGGTCGCGGGCGAGGCGGGCGTGCAGTTTCTGTCGATCTCCGGCTCTGATTTTGTCGAAATGTATGTCGGCGTCGGCGCGAGCCGCGTGCGCGACCTCTTCGAACAGGCGAAAAAGGTCGCCCCCGCGATCATCTTCATCGACGAGATCGATGCCGTAGGCCGCCAGCGCGGCACGGGCCTCGGCGGCGGCCACGACGAGCGCGAGCAGACGCTCAACCAGCTGCTCGTCGAAATGGACGGCTTCGGTACGAATCAGGGCGTCGTCGTCATGGCGGCGACGAACCGCGCCGATATCCTCGACCCCGCGCTGCTGCGCCCGGGCCGCTTCGACCGTCAGGTCTACGTGGGGCTTCCCGACATCCGCGGCCGCGAGGAGATCCTGAAGATCCACGTCAAGAATAAGCCCCTTGCCGAGGATGTGGACCTCTCCACCGTCGCCAAGGGCACGCCCGGCTTCACGGGCGCGGACCTCGAGAACCTCTCGAACGAGGCGGCGCTGCTCGCCGCGCGCCGCGGCAGCAAGCTCATCACGATGTCCGACTTCTCCGAGGCGGAGATCAAGGTCATCGCAGGTCCCGAGAAGAAGAGCCGCGTCGTCAGCGAGCACGAGCGCAAGCTGACCGCCTATCACGAGGCCGGTCACGCCATCGTGATGCACGCGCTGCCGACGCACGATCCCGTGCACCAGATCACGATCGTCCCGCGTGGCGGCGCGGGCGGCATGACGATCTCGCTGCCCACGGAGGACCGCTCGTACCAGTCCAAGCGCTATATGGAAGAGCAGATCGTCTCGCTGCTTGGCGGGCGCGTGGCGGAAAAGCTGATACTCGGCGACATTTCGACCGGCGCGTCGAACGACATCCAGCGCGCCTCGCAGATCGCGCGCAAGATGGTCTCGGTGTACGGCATGAGCGACAGGCTCGGCTCGATCTCGTTCGAATCCGGCCACGATGAAATTTTCATCGGCCGCTCGATGGCGCAGGCCAAGCCGTATTCCGAGCGGGTCGCCGCACAGATCGACGAGGAGGTCAAGTCCATCGTCGACGCAGCCTACGAGCGCTGCGAGGACATCCTCTCGCGCGATCAGAAGCACCTCATCGCCGTGGCGGAATTCCTGCTTGCGCACGAGACGATGAGCGCTGAGGAATTCGAGGCCGTCTTCACCGACGAAGCCGTCGGCCATGACAAAATCTAATCCTGTTATGAATAAAATATCTCACCAGCAAGCCGCTGGCGAGATATTTTTTCACATTTTCGCAAGAATTCCTGCATTTTCAGTGCTTTTCCCCTTGCCAATTCGGTTTCTTCTGCTATAATGGGGCATTAGTCATTCCATTTACATGAAAGAAAAGAGAGAATCGAACATGAAAAAAAGCAGTAGTTTCAGCGGTTCGCTCGGCTTTGTGCTGGCTGCGGCGGGCAGCGCGGTGGGCGTCGGCAATATCTGGCGCTTCCCCTATCTCTGTGCCAAGGACGGCGGCGGACTGTTCCTGCTCGTCTATCTGGTGCTGGTGCTGACATTCGGCTTCACCCTGCTGACGACTGACGTAGCCATTGGCCGCCGCACGAAGCAGAACGCCCTCAATGCCTTTGCAACGCTCAACAAGAAGTGGAAGTTTTTGGGTTACCTCACCTTCCTCGTCCCCACGCTCATCATGACGTATTACTCCGTCATCGGCGGCTGGATCACGAAGTATTTTACCCTCTACCTCATCTCAAGCGGCGATGCCGCCGCGCAGGACGGGTTCTTCACCTCGTTCATCACCTCCCCCGTCTCGCCCATCGTCTTCATGCTGATCTTTTTGGCGCTGACGGCGTGGGTCGTGTACTGCGGCGTGGAAAAGGGCATTGAAAAATACTCCCGCTACATCATGCCGGGTCTGCTCCTTCTCATCATCGGCATCGCCATCTTCTCGCTCACGCTCTCTTACACCGACGAGAGCGGCATGACGCGCACGGGTATCGAAGGATTGCTCGTCTACATTAAGCCCGACTTCACGGGCCTGACCGTCCAGCGCTTTTTGAACATCGCGCTCGACGCGATGAGTCAGCTCTTCTTCTCGCTCAGTGTCAGCATGGGCATCATGATCACCTACGGCAGCTACGTCAAGGACGACGTCGACCTCAACAAGGCCAACAACCAGATCGAAATTTTCGACACGGGCGTCGCGTTCCTCGCAGGCCTCATGATCATCCCCGCCGTCTATGTCTTTCTCGGCACCGACGGCATGGCCAGCGGCCCGAGCCTGACGTTCATCAGCCTGCCGAAGGTCTTCGCCGCGATGGGCGGCGTGGGCCGCGTCATCGGCGCGGTGTTCTTCCTCGCGCTCGGCTTCGCCGCGCTGACGAGCTGCGTGTCCGTCATGGAGACGCTTGTCGCCAACTGCATGGAGATTTTCCACAAGTCGCGCAAGGAGATGTGCGCCGCCGTGGGCGTCTATTCGCTCGTCACCGCTGTGCTCATCTGCATGGGCTACAATGTGCTCTACTTCGAGCTTCCGCTGCCCAACGGCTCGACCGCGCAGCTGCTCGACGTGATGGACTACATCAGCAACAGCTTCCTGATGCCGTTCATCAGCCTGCTCACGAGCATTTTGGTCGGCTGGGTCGTGGGTCCGAAATGGATCATCGCCGAGGTCGAGAAAAACGGCGAGCACTTTGGCCGCGCCAAGCTCTACAGCGTGATGATGAAGTATGTCGTCCCTGTCGTCATGCTCATTCTGTTTTTGACCTCCACGGGGCTCGGCAGCCTGATCTTCGGCGGCAGGTAAGAAATTTTGGCAAAAAAGGGAACGCTTGCGCGTTCCCTTTTCTTTTGCTCTCCCGCCTTTTTCTCCGTTCAACGTACGCAAAATATGTTTTTACTCCGCGCGGTTTTTTGTCAAAAGCGCAAATTTCTTTTTCCCCGCTTGACAAAGCGGGGGCGGGCGATTATAGTAGCATCATTAAATCTCATAGTTCACAAATACCGTGACGGGGAAAAATTCGTCCCACAGACGCTTCAGAGAGTTGCCGGTCGCTGCGAGGCAATGCAGAGCGGGATGATGTCACTGGCCCCTGAGTAGCTTCGCTGAGACATTCGTTTAGGCGCAGCCGGATCTCCTCACCGTTACCAACGAGGCGCATTCGCTTGATTTTCAAGCCGATGCAGAAAGCGGGCATATTTTATGCCAACAAGAGTGGTACCGCGGAAGTTTTGAGCTTTCGTCTCTTCAAGGGAAGAGACGGAGGCTTTTTTTGTTGCTATGCGAGAGAAAAAAGAGCAGGAGGAACACACCATGAAACGCATTAAAATTTTTGACACGACCCTGAGAGACGGCGAGCAGTCCCCCGGCTGCAGCATGAATCTGACGGAAAAGATCGAAATGGCCCGCCAGCTTGAAAAGCTGGGCGTCGACGTGATCGAGGCAGGCTTCGCCATCGCGTCTCCGATGGACCACAAGAGCGTGCAGGCCATCGCCGCCGCGGTGACGAACTGCACGGTCGCCTCGCTCGCGCGCTGCGCCAAGGGCGATATCGACGCGGCGTGGGACGCCGTGAAGGAAGCGAACCACCCCCGCATCCATGTCTTCCTTGCGACGAGCGACATCCACATGGAGTACAAGCTCAAGATGACGCGCGAGCAGGTCATCGACCGCATCCGCGAGATGGTCGCCTACGCCAAGAGCTATTGCGATGACATCGAGTTTTCCGCCGAGGACGCCTCCCGCTCCGACTGGGCATTTCTGGCCCATTGCTACTCCACTGCCGTCGCCGCGGGCGCGACGACGCTGAATGTGCCCGACACCGTCGGCTACTCCACGCCGCAGGAGATGTATGACCTCATCACCTACCTGCGTGAAAACATCGAGGGCGTCAAGCACGTCGACATCTCCGTCCACTGCCACAACGACCTCGGCATGGCGGTGGCCAATTCGCTCGAATGCGTCCGCGCGGGCGCGACGCAGGTCGAATGCACGGTCAACGGCATCGGCGAGCGCGCGGGCAACGCGAGCCTCGAGGAGATCGTCATGGCGCTGCGCACGAGAAAGGACTTCTACGACGCCGAGACCGGCGTGAACACCAAGCAGATCTACCGCTCGAGCAAGCTGCTGAGCAACATCACGGGCGTGCCCATCCCGCCGAGCAAGGCCATCGTCGGCGCGAACGCCTTCGCGCACGAGTCGGGCATCCACCAGCACGGCGTCATTGCCAATGCAAGAACGTACGAGATCATGAACTCCACCGACGTCGGCATCCCGCAGAACACGATGGTGCTCGGCAAGCACTCCGGCAAGCACGCGCTGCGTGAAAAGCTCGAATCCATGGGCTACGAATTGAGCGACGAGGAGCTTGAAAGCGTGTTCACCCGCTTCAAGGATCTCGCCGACAAGAAAAAGAACATCACGAGCAGCGACATTGAGGCGCTCGTGCTCCACCGTCAGGCCGCGGTGCAGGGCAGCTGCCAGCTCGTGAGTCATGTGGTCAACACGGGCCACGGCGTGCCGAACATCTCGTGCATCAAGCTCCAGTGCGGCGACGAGCAGATCGAAGACGTCGCCATCGGCACAGGCCCGCTGGACGCCTCGTTCAAGGCCATCAACCGCATGCTTCATATGGACGTGAAGCTCGAGAGCTTCAGCCTCAACGCCGTCACGGACGGCGAGGACGCCATCGGCGAGGCCGTGGTCAAGGTCTCCGGCCCCGACGGGCGGTCGTACACCGGCTCGGGCCTCTCGACCGATATCATCGAATCGTCGATCCGCGCCTACGTCAACGGCATCAACAAGATCATGGAATCCGGCAACTGAAAGGAGAAACGCGACATGGGCATGACAATGACGCAGAAAATTCTCGCCAAGCACGCAGGACTTGAGAGCGTGCGCGCGGGCCAGCTCATCCAGGCAAAGCTCGACCTCGTCCTCGGCAACGACATCACGACCCCCGTGGCCATCAACGAGTTTGAGTCCGCGGGCTTTGAAAAGGTCTTCGACAAGAGCCGCATTGCGATGGTGATGGATCACTTCGCACCGAACAAGGACATCAAGTCCGCCACGCAGTGCAAGCAGTGCCGCACCTTTGCCCGCCGCTTCGACATCGACCACTTCTACGATGTCGGCACGATGGGCATCGAACACGCGCTGCTGCCCGAGCAGGGGCTTGTCGCCCCGGGCGAGGCCGTCATCGGTGCGGACTCTCACACCTGCACTTACGGCGCGCTCGGCGCGTTCTCCACCGGCGTCGGCTCGACCGACATGGGTGCGGCCATGGCCGCGGGCGAGACGTGGTTCAAGGTCCCGTCCGCCATCAAGGTGAATCTCACCGGCGAGCTCCGCCCGTTCGTCTCCGGCAAGGACGTCATCCTGACGCTCATCGGCATGATCGGCGTGGACGGCGCACGCTACCAGTCCATCGAATTTTCCGGCGAGGGCGTCAAGAACCTCACGATTTACGACCGCCTGACGATCTGCAACATGGCCATCGAGGCGGGCGGCAAAAACGGCATCTTCCCCGTCGACGACGTGACGCGCGCCTATGTTGAGGGCCGCGTGGACCGCCCCTGGACAGCGTTCGAGGCCGACCCCGATGCAGAATACGAGCGCGTCATCGACATCGACCTTGGCAAGGTCGACTGCACGGTCGCCTGGCCGCACCTGCCCGAAAACGCGCACAGCGCGCGCGAGGGCAGCGACATCGCCATCGACCAGATCGTCATCGGCTCGTGCACGAACGGCCAGCTCCCTGACATGGCCGCCGCCGCCGCGATCTTAAAGGGGCATCACCTGGCCCCGAACGTCCGCGGCATCATCATCCCCGCCACGCAGGAAGTTTACCGCGCCTGCATGCACGAGGGCTACACCGATATTTTCCTCGACGCGGGCTGCATCGTCTCCACGCCCACATGCGGGCCGTGCCTCGGCGGCTATATGGGCATCCTCGCCGCCGGCGAGCGCTGCGTTTCCACCACCAACCGCAACTTTGTCGGCCGCATGGGCCACGTCGACAGCGAGGTCTACCTCGCCTCTCCGGCTGTCGCCGCGGCGTCTGGTATTACCGGCCACATTTCTCATCCGGAGGAGGTCATGAACAAATGAATGCACACGGCATTGTCCATAAGTATGGGGATCACGTCGATACGGACGTCATCATCCCCGCGCGCTATCTGAACACCCAGAGCCACAAGGAGCTCGCCTCCCACTGCATGGAGGACATCGACAAGGACTTCATCCACCGCGTCAAAGACGGCGACATCATGGTCGCGGGCGTAAACTTCGGCTGCGGCTCGTCGCGCGAGCACGCGCCCGTCGCCATCAAGGCGAGCGGCATCTCCTGCGTCATCGCGGCGAATTTCGCCCGCATCTTCTACCGCAACGCTATCAACATCGGCCTCGCCATTTTGGAGTGCCCCGCCGCGAGCGCGGAGATCGAAAACGGCGACGAGGTAACAGTCGACTTCGACACCGGCGTCATCACAGACGTGACAAAGGGCACGACGTATCAGGCCGAGCCCTTCCCGCCGTTTATCAAGGACATGATCGCGCGCGGCGGCCTGATGGCCTCGCTCAAGGCAAAGGAGGCGGCGAAATGAACAAGACCATTGCCATCATCAAGGGCGACGGCATCGGCCCCGAGATCGTCACCGAGGCCATGGGCATTTTAGACGCCGTGGCCGCGAAGTTTGGCCACACCTTCACCTACGTCGACGCGCCGATGGGCGGCAACGCCATCGATAAATTTGGCGTGCCGCTGCCGGATTCGAGTTTAGTGACCTGCCGCAACGCGGACAGCGTGCTGCTCGGTGCGGTCGGCGGCCCGAAGTGGGACAATCAGCCCGCCGCCAACCGTCCCGAGCGCGGTCTGCTCAAGCTGCGCGAGGGCATGGGTCTCTATACGAACGTGCGCCCCGCCAAGATGTTCTCCGAGCTCTCCGCCGCCTGCCCGCTGCGCGCCGACATCGCGGAAGGCGGCATCGACCTCGTCGTCGTGCGCGAGCTCATCGGCGGCGTGTACTTCGGCGAGCACCGCACGGAAGAGGCGAACGGCGAGCAGAAGGCCACCGACATCATGGCCTACTCAGAGCACGAGATCAAGCGTGTCGCGCGCGTCGCGTTCGAGACCGCGCGCAAGCGCCGCAAGCGCGTCACCTCCATCGACAAGGCCAACGTGCTCGACACCTCGCGTCTCTGGCGCAAGACGGTCACAGAGGTCGCGAAGGACTACCCAGATGTCGAGCTTCGCCACATGTATGTCGACAACGCGGCGATGCAGCTCGTGCGTGACCCGAGCCAGTTTGACGTCATCGTGACCGAAAATCTCTTTGGCGACATCCTCTCCGACGAGGCGAGCCAGATCACGGGCTCGATCGGCATGATCCCGTCCTCCAGCATGGGCGACGGCACGAACGGACTCTACGAGCCCATCCACGGCTCCGCGCCGGACATTGCGGGGCAGGACAAGGCGAACCCCATCGGCACGATCCTGGCCGCCGCAATGATGCTGCGCTACAGCTTCGACATGGCCGCCGAGGCCGACGCCATCGAGCGCGCGGTGGATAAAACGCTGCGCTCGGGCTTCCGCTGCGGCGACATCATGCAGGAAAACTGCCAACTCGTCGGCTGCAAGGCCATGGGTGCGGAGATCCGCAGCCGTATCTGAAACGATCTCTTCCAAACTTCTTTATGAACCTCTCCTTTGATCCTCTGCATCGCGCGGCGATGCGAAAAAGGTTCCCAAGCCAATGGCTTGGGAACCTTTTTTCTTCCGCTGTCAAATTTTGCCGATCAGCACAACGATCCCGCCGACCGCGGCCGCGACAAGAAGGTACAGCGCTGTGGCCGCACTGCGCTTGGTGTAGACCGTCCGCCACGGCTTCCCATAGGGGACGCCCTCCATGCCCTATACGCCAGATCTTGCTGTGGCCGACCCACAGCAGGTCGATGACAAAGCCGTCGAACCAGTTCACGACCACAAGGAAGAGGTAGGTTTCAAAACTCGCGGTCTTAAAGTCCTTCACGCCGTTCCATCCGGCGATGACCGCGATCAGCACGACGAAGATCACAAGGCAGAAGAACGTCATAAAGCGCTTGCCCTTGCGCAGCTCCTCAGTCTTGTCGGCGATGCCGCGCCGCTGCGCCTCGTCGAGATACGCGTCCGGGTAAAAATAGAGGCAGTTGCGCCCGCTGTCTCGCACCGCGCATTTGACCAGCGCGAGATACAGAAGACAACATAAAATGATCTGAAGCAGTAACAGCATGGCTGTGTTCTCCTTTGAAAAATGCTTTTAAGATGCAAAACCGGCGCTCAGTGCAGCTTCTTCCCCATTTCGATCCGCACCTCGTGCCGCTCAGGATCGTCGTTGGAGTAGGCGTACAGGTCGAAGCCGACGATTTCGAAACCGTTCTTTTTATAAAACGCGATGGCGTTTTCATTGCACGACTGCGTCTCTAAAATCAGCATGCGCGCCCCGGTATTCTCCGCCGCTTGCTCTATGGTCTTCATCAGCGCCGTGCCGACGCCCCTGCTGCGCTCGGAAAAGTCCAGCACGCAGATGTTGCTGAGCCGAAAACGGTTGTTCCAGCCCTCTATCGAGCCCTCGACATATCCGATCAGCTTGTCACCCTCGAACACGCCGAAGGCGATCGGGTCTTCGAGCCATTCGCCGAAGAACACATCGTCAAATGACCGCTCGGTCGGCTCCGCAAAGGGCACATAGCCCATCTGAAAGCCCGTCTCGGACGGGCGGATCTCATAATAGCCATTCGTGCGGTAGCAAGCCGTAAATGTTTTGCCCGCATATATCTCTCTGTCCAAGGGTCTGATCTCCATGCACTCTCCCCTTTCCTATCCAACATCTGATTGGTCCACATCCTACCACATCTTTTTACAAAGTACAAGCGCCCAGCCGAATGGCTGGGCGCTTGTTTGATTCAATAAAAGCCTATGCCGAAAGCGATTTGCTTACTGCATGTCCTTGATCGCAGCCTGTGCGGCGGCGAGGCGGGCGATGGGGACACGGAACGGGCTGCAGGAGACATAGTCCAGACCGACCTTGTGGCAGAACTCGACGGACGTGGGATCGCCGCCGTGCTCGCCGCAGATGCCGAGGTGGATGTGCGGGTTGGTCTCGCGGCCCATCTTGGCGGCCATGGAGACGAGCTTGCCGACGCCGGCCTGATCGAGACGGGCGAACGGATCGCTCTCGTAGATCTTCTTGTCGTAGTACGCGCCGAGGAACTTGCCGGCATCGTCACGGCTGAAGCCGAAGGTCATCTGGGTCAGGTCGTTCGTGCCGAAGGAGAAGAAGTCCGCTTCCTTGGCGATCTCGTCCGCGGTCAGAGCGGCGCGCGGGATCTCGATCATGGTGC
>ERZ824473.4439-NODE-4439-length-12459-cov-6.995163_pt1 | contig 12459 bp, 9 predicted proteins | sample MGYA00519874_ERZ824473 | MGnify/ENA primary metagenome ERZ824473 (study PRJEB31778, sample SAMEA3449151) | human gut metagenome | biome: human gut; feature: human-associated habitat; material: faeces | place: United Kingdom | collected 2010/2012 ... | reverse complement strand
TTTTCATTCGGATAATTCCTCACTCTTTTTATTCGTGATATCAGTGGCAAAATTTGTCAAACCTTTTGACTCTGACATCCCATAACGTTTAGAATTATAAACTTTGAACATCAATTCCATGGAATATCCATGTTATATTTACGTAAAATTTCCAGTCAAACAAATAAATTTGTCTGTTTCGCAGTTAAAACAGGATTTTCCCTGTCCTGATCATCTGCTCTGCCTCTTCCATATAATGGAATATATAGATGATCGTAACTGGATATTCAACGATTAGTGCGGCCCAGTCTCGTCAGACACACCTATACTGAAAAAGCGAAAAGTTCCCATCTTTCGACAAAAACTCTTCGCTATCTTATTTTACTTAACTCAAATCTAACAGACTATAAACTAATATATTCATTACAAATCTGACCTGCTTTATCAATATACTTCAGCAATCGTGTCACGCAGCTACCCCACCACGCCAGGCAGTAAGTGCTTTTTTCTTATTTCCATTTAAATCACATCTGCATTTTCTTGTTCTCCAGTCATAAGTAGCTTCGGTATAATAAATATAATTTCCCTTAACAGAAACCTTAATAGCTCTATCACAAATAACTTTGAGATTGCTTCCATCCTTATTTACCAGATAAACCGGTCCACCATGAGGAAATCCTACCGAATTAACCAGAACTTTACCTTTAACAGACTGTACCGCCGAACTGTCTTTATTGGTCTGCTTTATACTCTTTGTTTTCAAATCAAGTACAGAAAAATTGCCAAATCCATCTCCATACTGTGTCTGTTCACCTATATAAAGATATCTTCCATCACACCCCATCATACTGTGAGCTCGTCCAGCATCTCTGAAATTAGTAATTCTTGTTACCTTTTTAGTGCTAATTTTCATACAGATTATTTTGCGCCCTTTATATGAATATCCAAAACTGCCTCTCTGCGCAAATGAACCGCTTTCATAATATATATATTTCCCGTTTGTAACAATTGTTCCGCTGATACAGTTTTTCGCAAGAACACTTTTTTTACCATTTTTCTCTACATATATGTTATATCTTTTTGCACTGTCATTATATTTCAGAGAATATATTGATCCACCTACCTTTTGTGAATTATAAAACGGAACTCTTTTGTATAAATTAAGTCCTTCCGCTGCCTGTACATTCCGTACACTTCCCAGATTTACCGCCATACAAAGAGCAGATAATACGAGTAAAAATCTAGCTAATTTGTTTTTCCATTCTCTCATTTTTAGTCCTCCTTATTCCGGATAACAAGATAATATGTTTCGTTTTTCTACTATTATGTGCTGTTATATATGAATTTGCAAGGTTTTTCTATCTAACTTTTACTTTCTTTACTTTACTCCAGTCAGAATAATATTTTTTGCCTTTTATAGTTTTATAAGTACGGATACGAATATAACATTTTTTCTTTGAAGAAAGTTTTTTGACAGTTATATTCTTTGCACTGCTCTTAGCATTGACAAATTTCGCTTTTTTCATATTAGCAGAACTGCTGTACTGGATCTGGTATCCACTGATGGATTTCACAGGCTTCCAGGATACTTTTGCCTGACCCTTTCTGGCTGATTTCAGGGCAACCCCCGTAGTATTCAGCGGTCTGACTGTAATAGTAACCTTTGTAGCCGGCAGTGCATTGTAGTTCTGCCCCTGTTTTGCAGAAATCGTGATGACTGCTTTGCCAGGTTTCAGTGCAATATACTGATTACCGGAGATTTTTACAGTTTTGGAATCTGATGATTTATAAGTAACCTTTCCGTCTGTAGTCATCCAGTCTGCCAGTGCCAGTTTTTTCTTTCCCATAGTTACTGTTTTGGAGGATACACTTACAGATGCATCTGCACGGGCGATCTCAAAGGTTTTATATGCTTCTCCTGTATATATGCCTTTTCCCTGGATCACTACATTGGCCATTCCGGCATCTGTGTTTTTCTCATAGGAAAGTGTGTAGTCCTGTCCTTCTGTCAGAGCCTTTCCTTCATATGTAATTGTTACGCCCGGTGTCTGGGCTGTTCCGTTGTAAATAAGTTTTTCAGCAGCAACCTGGATGGTACATTCATCCATTGTGCGAGTCGCTGTATCGTCCTTCTTATTTACATCATCTTTGCCATTGGTGTTATCTTTGTTCTCTGTGTCATCTTTTTTATTTGTATCATCTTTCTTATCTGTATTATCTTTTTCTTCGCTGTCTTCCTTATTATTGGTATTGTCTTTATTATCTACATTATCCTTTTTGTTTTCATCATCTCCCTTGTTCTCAGTATCGTTTTTGTCACTGGTATTATCCTTATTTTCGGTGTTGTTCTTGTTTTCAGTATTGTCTTTATTCTCGGTGTTATTCTTGTCACCGGTATTATCTTTATTCTCCGTGTTGTTCTTATCTCCGGTATTGTCTTTATTTTCAGTGTTGTTCTTGTCTCCGGTATTGTCTTTATTCTCGCTGTCAGTCTTGTTTTCGGTATTATTCTTATCTTCACGGACAATCGTAAAGCTTTTTCTTATCTCTCCCTGATAATTACCTGTTCCACTGAGAATGATCTGTGCAGTTCCCGGACGGTCATTATTCTTATAAGATACCGTAAAATCTTTACCCTCTGTCAGGGTTCTGTCTCCGTCTTTGACAGTATATTCCGTAACAGATTTCTTACCTTTCACGAAGCTGACCGGTTTCTCCGACACTGTGACCTGGCATCTGGAAAGCTCTGCCGGTTTAATGACAAATTTTTTGCTGATACTGCCCGTAAGAGTTCCTGTTCCCTTCACACTTACATTAACAGTACCTGCATTTACCAGATCTCCTTCATACTCTACTGTATAATTATCTGTGCTGACCTCCTGTGCAAGGCCTTTTTTGTACAATTTCACAACAGGTCTGTGCTCTGTTCCATCATACACAAAGCTTTCCTCTGAAACTGACATATCATAATGACTGCTATCCAAAATTCCCACAGAAATATTTGCAGTTTCCACTGCATCCGGATTATATTTGGACTGAATAGTCAGAACTGCACTTCCTGATTTGTGCACTGTAATCTGAGCATCTGTAGATCCCAACATTTTTACAGATACTACATCCGGATCTGAGCTGATCACCTGACAGTCACTGAGACGATCACCGGAAGCTGTAAAGCATGGTCCACATACCATTTGGTAGGTTCCCAGATCCAGCTCAATATTTCCGCGCAAATAAGCCAGGTGTCCGTTTGCTTTGGTATATACCGGTTCCATGGATGTAGGCACAGCCACATTGTCCTGGTTCTCACCGCATACTGTACAGGTTCTTGTAACTGTTCCGTTTGTCACTTCTTTTCCATAAGAGAACTTATGTCCGTTTACAATCTTCACTGCACGTGTACCGGAAAGATCAGACAGATTGATCTCATAGAAAACATTTACATTATTTTTCCATGTGTACCAACATAATTTTCCATTAATCACTGTTGGCTGACAACCTGACAGATTTCCATCCATGCTGTAGGTCTGACCGGACTGCTGTCCGTTTCCATCCACTGCTGTATAGTAAACCTTTCCCTGACTGGACCACAGCAAGATAAAACTGTTGCTGCCTGTTTTCACCAGATGGGGAGTTGACGCACTGTCATCTGTTCCCCCATAATTAGTAAAGTATCTGACTACCGGGTCACCACCATTCTTGGGCACTGCTGCTATGAATGCATTTCTGGATGAACCGGCACCATCTGTATCAAAGTTTCCGGCCACAAGCCAGCAGGAATCAGAATATTCAAATCCTCCGGCTGAAGTTCCTGTATAATTGTCACCTACATTACCGCCTACCTTCATAATATCTGTCTGGGCACATTTACGTCTTTCCATCTCTTCACTGGAGACATAATTAAAATCCGGAACAAATTTACCTTCGCTAAGATCTGCACTGTACTTCAGCATTACAAGTGCCCTGCTTGGAAAAGCATCGCACTGATCCAGAGCTGTCATCTTCCCCTGATCAATCTGTATAAACTGGTTAAAAGAATGACTTACATAGCCTGTACTTGCATAACTGATATCGGTTTTCTTATCCACTACTGTCATATTATCTGTGTTAACAGAAAAAGTAACATTTGCCTGATGTCCGCCGTACATCACATGACAGGTTCTTACATAGAGGATATTTCCGTTCATTGTCATTCTCGCTGAGCCAAAATCAAAAGCTTTCTTTGTATTTTCTCCGTAAAGACTTGCAGACCCCTGTACCTTCCAATCTTTGGAATACTTTGTCACACGATACACTTCAACTGCATCATTGTTGTCAGGATTATCCTGTCCTGTAAGGATATAATAATGATTTCCACTCTCGTAGAAGGCACCATATTTTGGAAGTGCCAGAGGTACCGTCACTGTCTTCTGGATATTGTAGTCGGTATCATAGTACTCTACCAGCGTTTTTCCATCAACAGCACCAAACTGTACACGCATGATGCCCCCATCCGGGCTTGTACATTCATAGGAATCTATGCAGGAGCCAAACGTGGAATAATCCTGATTTTCCAGATTGCTGCCATTATAAACCTTACAGTTTGTCTTCACATTGGGATCTGCTTCCAGTTCCGCCTCTACCACAGCATTTTTGTACCTGGCAGCAAGGGTACTGTCAATACTTCCCGGGTCTTGTGCTTCCGGAATTTCATCTGTCTCTTCATCAGCAGAAAACTCATCCGGTGTCTCTGCATCAGAGAAAGGCTCTGCATCCTCCTGTGCATTAAAGACATCTGCCGTATCGTCAGCCTCAGTTGTGTCTTCTGCAAACTCCACTGTTTCTGATGTTTCTGGTACTTCATTAACTGTCTCTGTACCTGATGAAAATTCAGCTGCCTGTACTCCGGATCCTCCAAGCATACACAGAGACATCATAATTGATAAAGCTTTTACCATTTTGTTTTTCATGTTGTTTTTCTCCTTTTTCTCAGACTTTTGTTTGTTCTTCGGTTCACTTATGCATAGTCAGTTTCTGTCTATGCAGCATACTGTTTCAGCACATCATAGTAATAATTAATCCTTTTAGCATCCTCTGTACTGCCCCCAACATCCGGATGTGCAGTTTTCATAAATTTGCGGTGCTTTGCTTTCAGCTGATCTTCCGTAAATGGTGTCTGCAGCCCGAAATATTTCAATGCAACATCATAATCGCTGGCAGTCTGTCCGGCCTCACCCCCTTTGCTTTCATTTTCAGTCTTACTGCTATTCCAATTCTGTCCACTGCCGCCATAGCCTTGCTCATCAAAGTCGTAATCCTCATAGTCAGCACTTGCTGACTGGCCGCAATGTCCCAGGTACAGAACAGCTGCTGTCTTGAGTACTTTGGCAATGATCCCTGCTACCAGATGGATCAATGGGTAAAAAAGTTTCAGAACCAAAATCACAAAGATCAATGACAGCGGATCCATAACCTCCCCCAGCATTTCTCCTCCAATCTTCAGGCAGGCATAAATGGCCCCACCAGTTGCAACCAGGTCATTCTGGTTTACTATAAATCTTGCAATCCCTATTAAAATTTTCTTCATGATCATTACCTCCTGAAATTCCTGTGATTTCCTGTTTTCTCTGATTTCGACCTGCTTTCTTATTGTTGTCCCAGATTACCATATCTGCGGGAAACATAAAGCCATACTACTTATTCCCCAGACGATAAACACACCAGCTATAAACAAGCCGATTGCTCCAAATGTATACAACAATATAAAAAATAAAGTCAGCACAAATGCAATTACCTTTGCAAGAACTGCACAGATGAGAAATTCTATTACCAGCATAATCCCTTCACACATAATCCGCTCTGCTGTTCCAGCACTCTTATCCTTTTTGTATTCATCACGAAATACGAAATGTGTACCAATAGCCATAAGTACAAACAGTACTCCCAGCACTGCCAGATATCCTGTTTTTCCTGCAAAAAAATCCGATAATTTTTGAAAAAAAACTGGAATCCCGACTATAAAATTAAATAATTTTTCACCCATCTTTATTTCTCCTTTCCAAATTCCATGTCATGAACAAATGTCAGGCGGATATTCGCAATCCACTTCGCTACTTGATTCAGTTAGCGCTTAGGAGCAATTGCCATCATGATGCAGACAATAAGAAACGCAATCATTAAAACCTTCATATAAATAAGTGTACCTATGATATAAACAACTCCCGACAGAATAGCAAAGACTACTCCGATTGCTGTCAGAAGCAGTCTGGAAGCCAGAAAGCTGCCCCCAAAGGACACCACCGCAACAGCCACCAGCCTAAGTACCCAGAGAGCTTTTTGACCAGTACAAAACATAGAATATCCCCATATTACCAAAGGAATAAACAATACAAACGTACCGATCAGCCAGGCATTTCTGCTCTCCAGACTGTCTCCTATATTCAAAAGATTTCCCCCGATATGATCCATTGCCTGTTGTAAAAATTCCATACTTTATTTCCTCCTGTTTTTTCTTCTTCAATGATTCTCAGTTTCCGGATACGATACTCTTTTCTTTTCTCCCTCTGCCAACTACCCGGCACAGCCCCTTCCAGCAGAGCATAAGCTCCGGCCAGAACTGTACGATAACCGGAATGCAGATAAAGAGGTAATATACATTTCTTGGTGCATATGCATCCATCTGTGCGATTATTCCGATCCATACTGCAGAAAACAGAAAAATCTTTGGCCATACTCCGAATTTCTGTATGTAACTGCAGCGGTTATACTTACGATTCAATAAGCAACGACTGACATATGCACCGATAGGGTAAAATGCCAAAGTCAACGGAAGACTTTTGGCCAGGTAAATAAAACTATTGGTTCCCTTGTAAAGACCTTCCTCAATAGGATCGATATGGTTAAAAACTTTCACAATTACGAACCACAATACTGTGTTGATCAGCACATCCATAAGTTTCTTCCATGTGGGAACACAGGAAAGCAAACGATAAGCTTTTGAATATCCATCCTGGAAAACTTTCCTGGATTTCTCTTTTCCAAAATTTTCTCTCATCCTCTCATCAAATTTTTCTTTACAGTTTTTCATATTCTGATTCTCCTCCTAATATATAAGTGTAGGGTTTCAGTACCCAACAACCAGTTGGGACTTAATCCTCTCATTGTTTAAGCTGTATAATGATTAGGCATCGGTCTGACAGTGTTCTCCTTGGACCATTAGCGTCCGTCAGAAAGCCAGTCAGCCAGCCTGTCATTGCAGCCGTTCGATTTATGCAGGTTGAACTACCACTCCACGTTCGTTTGATACCCCAGGAGATTGAATCGGCAATGAGGAATGCTGGAATCCATGCAGATTCACTTTTGGAGGTACGTAGAATGTACAACGCAGTAGGTATTGATGTTTCAAAAGGCAAGAGCACCATCGCAGTCCTGCAGCCTGGCGGCACTGTCATCCGCAAACCTTTCGATGTCTCCCATACATCCCAGAGCCTCATTGAACTTGCACGTTACCTTGGTTCATTAGAGGGCTCAACCAAAATCGTTATGGAATGTACGGGCAGATACCATGAGCCCATGCTTAAGGCTCTGTACGAAGCCGGATTATTCGTTTCCGTTGTGAATCCCCACCTGATCAAAAACTTCGGCAACAACTCCCTGCGCAGGGTCAAATCCGATCCGGCAGATGCCCGCAGGATTGCACGCTATACTCTTGACAACTGGGCAGAATTGCGCCAATATTCAGGTATGGACAATACACGTACCCAGTTAAAAACCTTGAATTCCCAATTCAGCTTCTTTATGAAGCAGAAGGTTGCCGCAAAGGCAAACCTCATTGCACTGCTGGATAATACTTATCCCGGTGTGAATAAACTCTTTGACAGTCCGCCCCGCGAGGACGGAAGTGAGAAATGGGTGGATTATGCTTATTCTTTCTGGCATGTGGACTGTGTCCGCAGGATTGGGTTAAAAACCTTTACAGAGCGCTACAGGGCTTTCTGCAGGAAACACCACTACATCTTCCAGCCGGACAAGCCCGAAAAACTGTTCCATGCCTCAAAGGAATTGGTTGCTGTCTTTCCAAAAGAGAAGACCTATAAGCTGTTGATTCAGCAAAGCATCCAGCAGTTAAACCTTGCTTCCGGACATGTGGAACGTCTCCGTCAGGAAATGAATGCGTTGGCATCCACCCTTCCTGAATACAGCACCGTGATGGGCATCTATGGCGTTGGGAAGACTTATGGCCCGCAGCTCATCGCCGAGATTGGCGACGTGTCCAGATTTACCCACAGGGAAGCACTGACCGCCTTTGCAGGCGTTGACCCCGGCGTGGATGAGTCCGGCCAGCACAAGTCCAAGAGCAACAGGGCTTCAAAAGTTGGCTCTGCCAGGCTGCGCAAGACCTTATTTCAAATCATGACGACCCTGCTCCAGAATGCCCCTGAGGATGATCCGGTATATCGTTTTCTTGATAAGAAGCGGGCACAGGGAAAGCCTTACTATGTCTACATGACCGCCGGAGCGAATAAGTTCCTCCGCATTTATTATGGCAAGGTCAAAGAGTGCCTGCGGAACTTGGAGCAGGCAGAGTAACACCCATTTCTATATCACCCCTTTCAAAGCCGGCAGTCCTGGCGGCTTAAAAGTTATGCCCTAAAATATCAAATCGACTTTTTGAAATTTTCTTCAAAAAACACTTGACTTTTTATTAGCAGGCTTTCTGTTTGCTGCATTTCTTGCTTTCTACTCTATAGACGAATGACACTGGAGACAGGTTTTATATTTTGGAATTTTTTTTAAATTTTTTTCTGATACCAAAAGGCAAAAAAAGACCACCGGCCTAGAATAAGCCGATGGTCTTAAACGATCATTTGAAAATGATTCAAAGATATGTGTTTTTATTTTGTTATGGATTTTGTTTTAATAAATATATGTATAACGTTCATTGGATGCTGCAGATTTCAGTGTTTTGGAACCTGATTTACGGTAAGCTACAATTTTATAATAATAGTATCCACTTTTTTTCAGAGACTTCTTATCTGTATAGCTTGTTTTTCTCTTTACATTAGCAACTTTTGTATAATATTCTGATCCCATTTCTTTGCGATAGATATAATATCCCGTTGCATTGCTTACCTTTTTCCAACGGAGATTCGCACTGTGCGTACCACCTTTCAGAGAGGTAATTTGTGTAGCACTAGGTCTACTGGCAGCCTGAAAATGATATATATCGCCAGATGCATACGAATCATTTGAAATTTTCACGAGCAAATCTCCGGAACATCTTGGTACTGTCAAGGTTTCATTCGTAGAAATCCGATAACTTTCTAAAAGATTTCTACTTTTATATTCAAAAAATTCAACCTTCCATCTACCAGGATCAGTAACCGTCTCATCCATTACAAACTTAAATGAAATCCCATTTGTTCCCTTTAGTTTTAAACGATAGTAATCCACATCATATGAACAATATAAGCATCCACTATATGCTTTGTTTAAAGAAACAATATTGCAATTAGATAAATTTTTATCCCCATAATATCTTTCTTTTTCCCAAAGATTTGTTGGAGTGTTATGTATCATTAAATCATAACTACAACTTTCCCAACCACTGCCCCAATTAGACGTATGATATATTCTTAAATAATATTCACCCGGTGCCCATCCTAATGTTTTTGAATTCAATGTCCTTGCATTTTCCCAACTACATAATTCTCTTCTCTTTGAATCATACAGTTTAATATACCAAAACGAATTCCTATTTAAATCATTTGCTATCAATTCAATAGATGTCTGACTGTTCTGCTGAATCGTAAATCGATACCAATCTGTTTCATAGTTATCCTCCTCCATTATCCCCCTCATCCAAGTGTTTAATGGAAGCTGATTTGCCGTAGCCAGATTGTCATTTGGCTCGCTTTCCTGCAGCATATCAGCCTTTACTGTGACAGCAGGATTTAATGCTGTCACGCACAGGGCCATTGTCAGTCCTGTAAACATAATTTTTGCCAGTTTTGTTACTTTCTCTCTTAACATAATTTTGCTCCTTTCTTATTTTAGCTTCATTTTATTTATCCTCAATCATATGTCCATCTGTTTATTCAATCAACTGAACATATTGAAAAGAGAATCCAGGGAATTGCTGTAGCTGTCATAGGAACTGTTTACAATAGACTCAATCTTTTCTACAACCCCTACGCCTACAAGAAGACCTATCACTAATGCTACAATAACCAACAGAATAATAATGATCCAGAAAGCATAGACTCTCTTGTCTTTGTCCATGTTGGTAACTGCAGTATAGGAAGCATATCCCACAAAAGGTGTCAGCCCAATTGCATATACCAGACCCAGAGTAAAAGCAACAACCGTTGCAATACTTGGGGAAATAATCATCAGTACACATATTACTGCAGTGATAAGCAGATCAAACACTGCCTGAACCCCTACTACAGAGTACATTGCCTTTGGAGCTGCAGAACCGCCAAATGCTTTTGTCATCATAGTCATAATCCCAACTTTGATCATATCAAAACCAATGGTAGCAATCAGAGACAGTACGATCAATGTCAGATATGGCATCTTGATATCAAAGAAACTGAAGTATCCATTGGAGGCAGATGCGATTTTTCCTGCTGTCACCATAGACAGGATTAAAACAATAATGGTTGTAAATATCGCTTTTACAGTGATAAAGCGAAGTCCACTTTTGCCAGTGCAATCGCTGGACATTCTGACAGCCTCAGATACAGGTCTCTTTAATACACTGCCGGCTGCTCCCAGAAATGTTTTTGCACTTCCCAGTGCCTCCGTACCTTTTTCCCTGGCCCATTCTGCTTCTCTGGATCCTCGCATGTTGCCCTGCTGATAGTTCATATTCTGCTGATAATTGCCATTCTGCTGGTACTGCTGTCCCTGCTGGTAATTAGCATTCTGCTGGTACTGCTGTCCCTGCTGGTAATTAGCATTCTGCTGATACTGTTGTCCCTGCTGATAACCGGCATTCTGCTTCTGTGCTGACTGGCTCTGTGTTTCGGTTTTCTGATTCTGCTGTGAAGCTGACGGACCTTTCTGTGAATCTACAGGCTTAGGCTCCTCTGTCTGTTCTTTTTTTACCGGCTGCGGCTCAACCTTTGCCTGCGGCTGCATCTTTGGTGCACTCTTTGGCTGCTGACAGGTGCAGATTTCTCCTTCTTCCAGTTTTCTTCCACATTTTGTACAAAACATATTCTTTCCTCCTCTTGTATTTCTTTATTTCAAGCGAATTAAATCATTCGCTTCAATACTTGTTTATAAGCTAATAACTATTTCTAAACTGATTCCACTACTTATTGCTTTGTTTACTCAACCTCACCATCAATAAAATGCTGCATATCCTTTTTATCAACACCTGTGGCCTGAACCACTTTCATCAGTTTTGTAAAATCATAATTATTCCATGTAGGGTTATCCTTCGGATAATAAATCATGGTTGTAGTATCCGGAAATACGGTATCTCCAGGATTTTTAGCTATTGTATCATCGGAAATCACAGGTGCATCACCTGTAAAAAATACTTTATTCATTCCGGTAGAGCCATATCCAAAAGCACACAGTCCCAGTTCCTGAAGCTGCTCAGAAAACACAACCTGGTCTGCAAAATGACCATTTCCGAACGCAACACTTTTTATGGTTTTAACTGTAGATGGAATATTGATTGTTCCGGAATCTAAGGTACAATCCTCAAATGCCAGATTACCTATAGATTCCAGCTTAGAGTTTTCGCCTATTGTCACACTCTTTAAGTCATAGCATCTTCTAAATGCCGCATATCCGATTTCTCTCACGCTGTCCGGAATATTTACCTCTGCAAGATTGGATTCTGTAAAAGCGTACTCATCAATTTTTTCCAGAGATTGTGAAAGCGTAATTGTCCGCTGCACACCTGGGTCTGCGGTTCTGGGCATAACTCCGGAAAAAGCACTTTGCCCTATTTCCTTCACACTATCTGCCATGGTAATCTCTTTGACATACCCCATTCCCGCAAATGTACCCTTTCCAATCCGGGTAATTTCATCTCCGATGGCAATTTTTCTGATCTGCGCCTGATAAGCATACCATGGTGTAGAGTCACTGCTCATATCTGCAACATCCGCAATTTCACCCTCACCGGTAACTGCCAGAGTACCATCAGCCCCCAGATACCAATGCACATTATCACCATAGGTACCCTCCTGGATTACATCCGCTGGAATTATATTTTCCTTTTCATTGCTCTCTGTCTTAACCGGTGTATGATCAACAGGCTTTTCTTCCGCAGGCTCTGTTACTTCAGTTTCAGGTTCTTCTGTACTTTCCGTTTTTTCTTTCTCTTTCGGTTTTTCTGCAACTTTTACCACCGGAGCATCATTCTCTTCCACAAAATTCTGGATCACCGGAATCTTGTCTGCATTTTTTACCACTCCATAGGTAACACCACCACCGCCTACTACACCGGCGAGGATCACTGCTGCCACCTTCAGCCCTGCA
>ERZ824473.4411-NODE-4411-length-12522-cov-6.045721_pt1 | contig 12522 bp, 8 predicted proteins | sample MGYA00519874_ERZ824473 | MGnify/ENA primary metagenome ERZ824473 (study PRJEB31778, sample SAMEA3449151) | human gut metagenome | biome: human gut; feature: human-associated habitat; material: faeces | place: United Kingdom | collected 2010/2012 ... | reverse complement strand
TGGATATGGGCGCGACCATGGCGCTGATCCTGTTGAGCATCCTGCCGGTCATCGTCTTCTACCTGTGCTGCCAGAAGCACATCATCAAGGGCGTGGCGGCAGGCGCCGTCAAGGGCTAAACTTACAACACGCCGGGGGCGGGCTGATCGCCCGCCCCCGTATATTTTTGCCGGGACCGTCCGGCTGAAAGTCAAATCCTATCCAAGAGAGAAGTTGAGTTATGAAACGAAGCAGCGGTATTTTAATGGCGGTATCCTCCCTGCCCTCCCCCTATGGCATCGGTACCCTGGGCAAGGCGGCCTATGATTTCGCCGATTTCCTGAAAGACGCCGGCCAGTCCTACTGGCAAATGCTCCCCCTGGGCCCCACCAGCTATGGCGACTCCCCCTACCAGAGCTTTTCCGCCTACGCCGGCAACCCCTATTTTATCGACCCGGATATGCTGGCGGCCGACGGGCTGCTGACGGCCGCCGAGTGCGCCGCCCCCGACTGGGGCAGCGACCCGCGCCATGTGGACTACGGAAAGATCTACGAGAGCCGCTTTACCCTGCTGCACAAGGCCTACAAACGGGGCTGGGAGCGCGACGCGGAGGCCGTAGCGGCCTTTGCGCAGGACAATGCGCGGTGGCTGCCGGACTACGCCCTGTACATGGCCTGCAAACGCCATTTCGGCATGAAGTCCTGGACGGAGTGGCCCGACGACGACCTTCGCCTGCGTAAGAACGAGGCCGTGCTGGACAAGTACCGCACACTTCTGCGGGAGGATGTGCAGTTCTTCACCTATCTGCAATTTCTGTTTTTCAGGCAGTGGACCACTCTGCGCGACTACGTCCACCAGCAGGGCATCCGCATCATCGGCGATCTGCCCATCTACGTGGCCATGGACTCCGCCGACGTCTGGGCTGAGCCGCAGTTCTTCCAGCTGGACGATGATCTGGTGCCCAAGGCTGTGGCCGGCGTCCCGCCGGATTACTTTACCGCCGACGGCCAGCTGTGGGGCAACCCCCTCTACGACTGGGACGCCATGCGTGACGACGGCTTCGGCTGGTGGATCCGCCGGATCGACGGCGCCGGCAAGCTGTATGATGTGATCCGCATCGACCACTTCCGCGGCTTTGCCAACTACTGGGCCGTGCCCTACGGTCAGCCCACCGCCAAAAACGGCCGCTGGATCGCCGGTCCCGGCATGGACCTGATCGAACGGCTCAACGGCTGGTTCCCGCAGCTGGAGTTCATCGCCGAGGATCTGGGCTACCCCACCCCGGAGGTGGCGCAGCTGCTCCGCGAATCCGGCTGGCCCGGTATGAAGGTGCTGGAATTCGCCTTTGACTCCCGGGATTCCAGCGGGTATCTGCCCCACGCCTATACGCCGCACTGCATCTGCTATACCGGCACCCACGACAACAGCCCCCTGGCACTGTGGCGGCAGGAGGCCGCGCCGGAGGATGTGGCCCACGCGGTGGAATACCTGGCGCTGACAGAGCAGGAGGGCTTCCACTGGGGTATTATCCGCGGCGGTATGTCCAGCGTGGCGGAGCTGTTCGTGGCGCAGATGCAGGACTATCTGGGCCTGGGCAAGGGAAACCGCATGAACATCCCCGGCACCCAGGGCGGCAACTGGACCTGGCGGCTGCTGCCCGGCGAGCTGAGCGATGCGCTCTCTGTCAGGATCGACCGCATGACCGCGCTCTACGGCCGCAAGGCATAAGCGAACACCCCCGGCAGTGCCGGGGGTGTTTTTTTTGCCGTGAGCACCGCTTCCGCAACGCCGAAACCCCCATCTGCCATGTGACAGATGGGGGTTTCGATGTCGCCGAGGTAGGGGTTAGACCTCCGCGACCCGTACTGCAATATGGGCCCTGCCGGGCAGGGCAAATAAAAAACCGGCTGCAATGTATGCACCTTGGAAGTGCATCCCACTTGCAGCCGGTCGATCATGCGGTCAAATGCCGTTTAGACACCGTAGCTTTGCGTCTCGGCCTTTCAGCCGATTTACCAACAGAACATTATTGTATTTGTAGTATATCACTTTCGTTCCGTTTCGTCAAGTCTTTTTCGCAAAAATCCGTGTTTTCTACGCGTCCGTGTCTAAATCTCCGATCGCCGCGCACGCCTCACGGTATGCCGCAGCCGTCTCCGGATACAGCGCCGACGCGCGCTGCATATCGCTGCCGCGCAGGGCCTCCGTCAGGGCTGAGGCTGCCTGCCCCAGCTGCACCAGCCCCAGGTTGGCTGCCAAGCCCTTCAGCGTGTGCGCCGCCCGGAACGCCCGCCGGGCGTCTCCGGCGCTCATGGCCGCCTGCAGCATGGCGAAGGTGTCGTCTCCGGCGAACATCCGCAGGAAACGCTCCACCGCAGCTATACTGCCCAACCGGCGCACGGCGTCCGCCATGTCGCCGCCCATCTCTTGATAAAGCTTCTCTAAATTCATTGTTTCTTCCTCTCCAGCCACTCGGCGATCGTTCTTATCATCTGCCCAGCCTCCAACGGCTTGGGGATATGCGCGTCCATGCCCGCTGCCAGGCAGGCCGCTACATCCTCGTCAAACAGGTTGGCGGTCATGGCGATGATCGGCAGGCGGGCGTCCGGCCTGTCCATGCCGCGGATGGCGCGGGTGGCGGAAAGGCCGTCCAGCTCCGGCATCATCACGTCCATCAGCACCGCGTCGTAGGTGCCGGGCGCCGACGCGGCGAACATCTCCACCGCCTCCTTGCCGTCGGCGGCCTGGTCCACCATGGCGCCGGCCTCCTGCAGCAGGTAGACCGCGATCTCCCGGTTCAGCTCGTTGTCCTCCGCCACCAGCAAGCGCCGTCCGGCAATGGAGGCCGCCGCGTCGGGAAGCGCGGCTTCCGGTTCGGCCTCACTGGGCATCATGGGCAGCACCACGCGGAAGCGCGTTCCCTGTCCGAGTGCACTGTCCACCTGAATGGTACCGCCTCTTTCGTCCACCAGCTTTTTCACCACGGCCAAACCCAGGCCCACGCCGCCGGAAAGGCTGCCTCTATCGCTGTTTTCCTGGGCAAACGCCTCGAACATATGGCGCTGGAACGTCTCGCTCATACCTGCGCCGTTGTCCTCGCATATAAATTCCAGCCGGCACACGCCGTCCGCATAACGGGACTCGCGGAAGCTGCAGCGCACCCATCCGCCGGGGTGATTGTATTTGATGGCGTTGCCAATGATGTTCTGGCAGATCTGCCGCAGATACAGCGGGTCGCCTGTGAATCGTTCATGCTCCAGCGTCAGGTCCATCACCGTCAGCGCAACGCCTGCGCTCTCCGCCTGGGCGCGCGAAATATCCAGCATCTCGTGCAGCTCGCTTGTCAAACAATAGGGGGTCTTTCCCAGCGCCTCCTGCTTCGGGCGATTCAGCGTCAGCACGTCGTTTACCAACGCCAGCAGATAGCGCGCCGCGGTCTGCGCCTTCTCCCGGCAGGACTGCACCAGCGTCACATTCTCCGGGTTCCGCCCGATGATCTCCAGCATACCCATGATGATGTTGATGGGTGTGCGTATATCATGGCTCATGCTGCGAAGGAAGTGCGTCTTGGCCTGGTCCGCCGCGCTGGCGCGGCGCACCTCCTCCTCCAGACGGTGCTGGTAGTCCATCTCGCGACGCTTGCGCTCCTGCGTGGTGTGGAGCACCAGCAGCGTCGCCAAGACCGCCGCCAGCGCGTAGACGCCGAAGGCGGAGATCACCATGTTCTTGCCCAGGATGAACACGTATTCATTGGGGAGGAACACATACAGGCTGTACTGCTGGTATCGCTCCCGTGCACCGAAGAACGTGCCGTCCGTGCGGAGCTGGGTCAGCTTGCTGCCCGGGGAGGGGGAGGACTCCAGCGCACGGATGAGGGGCACCTCGTCCACCGGCAGGTTCCACTGCTCCGCCGCGCTGCTGCCCACCACGCGCTCGCCGTCGGTGATGTAGGTGTAGACCTTGTCATTGAGCAGCGTCTCGTAGCCCGCCAGCAGGCTCTCGATGGACGCACGGTAGGAGGCGATGATCGTGTTCGACTGGAGGCGGACGCAGAAGACGACGCCGGGATTTTCGACGCGCGCCACGGCTGCTATGTCGTATACCGCGCCGTCACGGGTCAGGCGGCGGGCGAAGATCTTCTCCGGGTAGTCCATGATGGAGCGGATCGCCTCATTGGTGTAGTAATCGCTCCAGTCCATGTCCGCACCGGAGCTGAACTCGATCTCCAGATCCTTGTCCAGCACCAGCACGCAGGTTACGCGCTGACGCTGGGCGTACCGCGCCAGCTCCTCGTTGGAGTGGTTCTGCCCCACCATACCCTCGCGCTCCGCCACCTCCTGCGCCTGCTCCGTCAGCCGCACGAGGCTCTTTAGCCGGTCGGCGGCGACGATGTCGCGGTAGCTGATGCACTGGTTTTGCAGATATTGCAGCGTCCGCTGGGCGGTCTGCTGGGCGTTGCGGATGCTGCTGTTGCCGCCGATGAGAGCCGTGACCGCCATCACAAAGACGCCCAGCACCAGCATGAGCACCCAGATATATTTGTTGGAAAACTTATTGCCCATGGATCAACCCCGCTAAAGCCGCCTGTGCGTCCACGCCGTAGCTCTCCAGAATGGCGGCCACGGTGCCGTCCGCCACCAGCTCGTGCAGCATTTCGTTCAGAGCCTCCGCTCTGCCGCTGCCGTCGTCCTTATAGAACGCCGCGCCCAGACCTGCCCGCAGCAGCCCCGGCTCCAGCACCCGGTATTCCCCGGCGCGCCCGGCGATGAAGGTGAGGTACGCCGTCTCGTGTCCGGCGCAGGCGTCCACGTAGCTTTTGTCCAGCGCGGCGAACACGTCCACCGTGTCGGCGAAGCAGTACACGCTGTCCACCTGCTCCACGCCGGGCACCTGACGCTTCAGAAACAGCTCCTCCGGCTTGGAGGAGGTCTGCACGGCGATGCGCTTGCCGTTCAGGTCGCCAAGACCGTAAATATCGCTGGACGCCTGCACTATGACCACCTGACGGCTGTACATATACGGCCCTGCCCAGCGGTAGCAGTCCTCTCTGCCGTTCATGGAGAAGCTGCCCCAGAGGCAGTCCACGTCGCCTCGCTCCAGTAGGGCGTCCTTCTCCTGCCAGTTGATTTTTTGGAAACTCGCCGTCCAGCCCAATCTCTCGCAGGCGGCGGTGGCGATCTCCACGTCGATACCCGCATAGGCGCCATTCTCATCCAGGTAGAAATACGGCTCATAGTTGTCGCTGCCAATGACCAGCACCGGCAGTTCTTCCGTTTCCGTCTCCCGCTGTCCGCAGCCGCACAGCACCGCGCCGCACAGCGCCAGCAGCACCGCCAGCAATCTTTTTGTCCTGCTCATTCCTTACCTCTCAGGCCGTATACCTCACGGCACAGTGCGCCCTGTATGTCCTCCAGACAGTCTACCAGCAGCGGATCGAACGCGCCGCACTCGCCGCGCCGTATCATAGCCAACGCCTCCGCATGGGTATACGCCGGCTTGTACACCCGCTGGCTCACCAGCGCGTCATAGGCGTCCGCCAGGCCCACCGCCTGCACGGTCATCGGTATCTCGTCGCCCTTCAGCCCATCGGGATAGCCGCTGCCGTCCACCCTCTCGTGATGCCAGCGGCAGATCTCCGCCGCAGCCTCCACCAACGGCTCGCTTTCCATCTCCTTCATGCCCCGCATCAGTTCCTCGCCGATCAGGGTATGCTTCTTGATCTCGTCAAACTCCTCCGGCGTCAGGGGACCGGGCTTTCGCAGCAGGGCATCCGGCACGCCCATCTTTCCGATGTCGTGGAACATAGCCGCGGCGGCGGCCCGCCGGCAGTCCTGCAGGGTCAGGCCGTATTTATCCGTGCGTTCCAGCATTCTCTGCAGCAGCCGCTGCGTGATCTGCTCCACGTGCCGCCCGTGGTCCGCGCCCTCGCCGTTGCGGTAGCCCATCACCCGCGACAGGATATCCGCCACGATGCCCATCGTGTGCTCCTGCCGCCGCAGCTGCTGTGTCATCACCGCTGCCAGCCGCCGCTGCCGCGCGTACAGCTTCACGGTGTTCATCACCCGCTGCCGCACGATACGGATATCAAAGGGCCGTTCTATGTAGTCCGCCACGCCCATGTCGTAGGCCTGCCGCACCTTTTCTTCTGAGCCGTCCGCCGTGATGATAATGACCGGGATATCCTCGATAAACCCCCGCTTATTCATCTCCTCCAGCACCTGCAGACCGTCCATCTCCGGCATGATCATGTCCAGCAGCACCAGTGAGATATCCGCGCCGTAGGTCTCCAGCTGCGCCATACACTCCCGACCGTCCTCCGCCTCCAGCACGTTGAAAGCCTCCGCCAGCATCTCCCGCAGTATCGCACGGTTTATAGCCGCATCGTCCACCACAAGAATATGCGGCTTGATCTCCCCCTCCTCAGCGGGGGTATCCTCGGTGACCACGGCGTCCTTTCTTCGCTTGGCCCGGTACATCAGCCGGTCCGCCCGCTGCACCGCCTGGGCGATCGTCTCCTGCTGCGCCATGACGCAGCCCACGCTGATGGTGATATGCTGGCCGCCCTCGCAGCCCGGTATGCTCACTGTCCGCAGCCGCCGCTGAATGTCTCCCAGCACGGTGGCAAAGGCCGCCTGCTCCACGCCCGGCAGCAGCAGCAAAAACTCGTCGCCGCCGTAGCGCACCAGTGAGCCGCTGCGGCCCACTACCTCATAGATGGTATCCGCCAGCGCCCGCAGCGCGTTGTCGCCCACCTGATGGCCATTCATGTCGTTATACAGCTTCAGATCGTCCATATCGATGAGCGCTACACCGCCGCGGTATATCTCATTGCTCATATCCCGCTGGTAATGGTTGCGGCTCAGCGCGCCGGTCAGCGCGTCTATCTCCTGCTCCTGTGTATCCCGCCCGGAGATGACCAGCACTTTGTCGTTGATCCGGTCGATGCGGATGTCATACTGCCGGCAGCCTACGCCGCCCTGCCGGAACCGCAGGCGAAAGCTCTCGTTTCGCTCCTTTTCGTAGAAAAAGCTCCGCAGATTTTCGCTGCTGAGATAGCGCATCCACACGCTTTTCTCCGCCGACACACCGCCGTTATCCCGAAAGATGTCCCGCAGCTCCTCTACGGTGTACCATTTGTCCTCCAGCCCACTGGCCAGACTGGTTTTCCGGACCCGCAGCTTTCCCCGGGCCCTGTCATATTCACATACGGTGTCGCAGATCGGCAGCAGTGCCGCAATAAAGGCTTCCTTCTCGATCATGGCTGGACCTCCGTCCCTATCATATCAGCCTTATTATAGCATCTTAATGCCGTATTGCAACGGCTTCCCCCTGAAACGCTGAATTTTTCGCCTGTTTTGCAGGCGGCGCGCCGGGGTGCGCTGTCGGTGAACGGCCCTGACCCGCGCAGAGCAAAATAAAACCGCCCGGACGGGCGGTTTTGTTTTGCCTTTTTGTGATCTAACTGCGGCGGCGGAGGGCTAAAACGGTCAGTGCTGAAATGGAAGCACCAACAATAAGCCATGCCCACGGACCGGCGGAGGGCGCGGCGGCCGGCAGAGGCTGCCAGGCGGCATACAGCGTCATATCCGCCGTGACCGGCGCATTGAAATCCCAAGGGCGGGTCAGGTCGTAGTCACTGTACCAGCCGGTGAAGCGATAGCCCGAGCGGGTGGGCGCCTGCGGCGGCGCCAGGGGCGTTCCACGGAGCACCTCCGCCGGCGCTACGCCGCTGCCGCCGTTACTTTGGAAGGTCACGCGGCACTGCTCCGACACCACCACCGTGACGTCCCGGGCAGCGGCGGCGTAGCGGCCCATGCCGTCCTCGGTGGACACCAGGTAATGGCTGCCGGTTATGGCGGACGCACCGCCGTCGGCCAGGACCTTCAGCTGAAAGGAGCCGATGACCGTCTCATCCGCCCAGTCCGCGCCGTCGCCAAAGTCTACGTAATTCATGTAGACCGCCTGACGGCCATCACGCAGCGTGACCAGCGTCGTCTTGACGCCCTCGCGGAGCAGGGTGCCATCAGGCTGATAGGCGAAGAAGGCAGGATCGAAGCATATCTCGTCCTGCATGGCGAACATCGGCCCTGTGCCGGTGGTCCGGCACAGGGTAAGCGATACCGTTACGGTATCGCCGGCGGCGGCATGGTACGTCGCCTCTCCGTTGGCGGCAAGGCGGAATTCATAGTGCCGGCTGTCGTCGCCCCAGGCCAGGGACGGCGCCAGCAGCAGCACCGCCAGCAGCGCCAGAACTACCCGCTTCATGGTCCGCCTCAGTTCAGGAAGTCCTTGAGCTTCTTGCTGCGGGAGGGGTGCCGCAGCTTACGCAGGGCCTTGGCCTCGATCTGGCGGATACGCTCACGGGTGACGTTGAACTCCTTGCCTACCTCTTCCAGCGTGCGGGTACGGCCGTCCTCGATACCGAAGCGCAGCTTCAGCACCTTCTCCTCCCGGGGCGTCAGGGTACCCAGCACGTCCACCAGCTGCTCCTTCAGCAGCGTGAAGCTGGCGGCCTCGCTGGGCTCGGATGCGGCCTCGTCGGGGATGAAGTCGCCCAGATGGCTGTCCTCCTCCTCGCCGATGGGCGTCTCCAACGACACGGGCTCCTGGGCGATCTTCAATATCTCGCGGACCTTGTCCACGGGCATATTCATCTCGGCGCTGATCTCCTCGGGGCTGGGGTCGTGGCCCAACTCCTGCAGCAGCTGGCGGGACACACGGATGACCTTGTTGATGGTCTCCACCATGTGGACGGGGATGCGGATGGTACGCGCCTGATCGGCGATGGCGCGGGTGATGGCCTGACGGATCCACCAGGTGGCGTAGGTGGAGAACTTATAGCCCTTGGTGTAGTCGAACTTCTCCACGGCCTTGATCAGGCCCAGATTGCCCTCCTGGATCAGGTCCAGGAACAGCATACCGCGGCCCACATAGCGCTTGGCGATGGACACCACCAGACGCAGATTGGCCTCGGCCAGCTGCTGCTTGGCCTTCTCGCCGGCCTTGATCTGCTTTTTCAGCTCGGCCATCTCCGCCTCAGGGATGGTCTCGCCGTCCGCCTCGGCCTGCGCCACACGCGCCTCGGCCTCGCGGCCGGCGGACATAACGGTGGCCAGCTCCACCTCCTGATCGGCGGTCAGCAGGGGCACCTTGCCGATCTCCTTCAGGTACATACGCACGGGATCGTCAATGTTGAAGCTGTCCACCAGCGTGTTGGGGTCGACCAGCTCCTCCTCCTCGATCTCGGCGATCTCATCCATAGCGGGCTCGCCATCCTCATCGGGCAGGTCGGCCAGGAAATCCTCGCTGCCTACCTCGATGCCCAACTGCTCCAGAGAGTCGTAGATGGAGTCCATCTGCTCGCTCTCCAGGTCCAGCTCGTCCAGCACGTCGGACAACTCACCGGCATCCAGCTTGCCCTTCTTCTTACCCTTGGTAAACAGGTCGCGCAGCTTCTCGTTGCCGTTCAGCAGCGCGGCCGCCGGCAGGGACGCGATGGTCTTTTCGTCCAGGCCGCCCTTGGCTGGCTTCTCCTGCGCCGGCGCGTTCTCCTGCAAAAGCTGGTCCGCCATCTGCTCCAACTGCTCCGCGGTGTACTTTTCTTCGGTCATGTTCGCTTTCCTCCGTAACCTTTTTTATCTTTATACGTCTCCATCGCCGCCGCCAGCGGATCCATGCCGCCGGTGCGCTTGGTGTGTTCTTCCCGAATGATGCGTATGTAATCCGCCAGCGCCTGCGGCGCGTTGGCTGCGGATTCCGGCTTTTGCAGCAGCGCCGTCAGGTGGTTCATCTCCTCCGGCGTCAGCACCGCGGCCAGCGCCGCCATGCTCGCGTGCCCCCGCCGCTGCCACAGCTCACCGTAGATGCGCCCCAGCAGCGGTGAGGAAAATTCCTCCGGCCGCACCGGCATTTCCGGCGGGAACAGGCTCTCGTCCTGCATCAGCAGACGGATAACGCCCTCCTCCGCCAGCGCGCTGCGTACATTCTGATAGCGGATGCTGCGGTCCGCGGGCTGCAGGGCCGACACCGGATTCATCTCCTGACGCTCCTGCGCCTTCCTCGCCTTGGCCTGCACCCGCTTGGCGGCCCGCTGGACCTCCATCCGCATGGCCTCCGCCGGCAGGGACGCCGCCTCGGCGGCCCGGGTGGTATATACCTCCCGTTCCACGGGGTCATTTAGTTTACATAACGTTTCAGCAATCTCCCCCGCGTAGGCGATACGGCCCTTGTCGTCCTTCAGATCATACTTGGACGCAATCTCAGACATCGTGAATTCAATGCCGTTTGCACTTCCGGAAAGCAGCTGCTCAAACGCGTCCCTACCCTGGTATTTGATAAAGTCGTCGGCATCCTGCTTTACATAATGTCCATCCACAAATCGCTGCGGCAGACGCAGGACCTTCACGGTGAACTCGCTGTTCTGCAGCAGCTCCAGCGCCCGGTCCGTGGCCATCCGGCCCGCGCCATCGTTGTCGTAGCACAGCACCAGCTCCCTGGTGAAGCGGCTCAGCAGACGTATCTGCTCCTGGGTCAGCGCCGTGCCCATGCAGGCCACCGCGTTGTCGAACCCCGCCTGATGCAGCGTCACCACGTCCAGGTTACCCTCGCACAGGATCATGTTGGGCCGCTTGGTCTTTTTGGCCAGGTTCAGGCCGTAGAGCACCCGGCGTTTGCTGTACGCCACCGTTTCGGTGGTGTTCATGTATTTCGGCTCCGACTTGTCGATCACGCGGCTGCCGAAGCCCACCACGTCGCCCCGCACGTCGATGACCGGCAGCATCAGCCGGTTGCGGAACTTATCGTACAGTCCGCCGTTTTTCCCGTTGACCACCAGCCCGGAGGCAAGCAGCTCCTGCTTGGTGAAGCCCTTGTCCGTCATAGCGCGGAGCAGCGCGTCCCACTGGTCCAACGAAGCGCCCATGCCGAAGCGCACCGCGATACCCCGCCGTATCTGCCGCTTGTCCAGATACGCCTGCACCGCCGCACCCTGCGGAAGCTGCAGCTGGTCGTAGTACCACCGCGCCGCCGCGCGGTTCAGCTCCAGCACCCGCCGCCGCAGCCGGTCGGCGTTGCTGCGGGCCTCGTCCTCCGCCGGCAGCGGGATGTTGGCCCGCTTGGCCAGGAACTCCACCGCCTCCGGGAACGACAGGCCCTCGATCTCCATGATGAAATTGATGACGCCGCCGCCCTTTTTGCAGCCGAAGCAGTGGTAGATCTGCTTGTCCGGCGCTACGGAAAATGAGGGCGTTTTCTCGTTGTGGAAGGGGCACAGGCCGAACAGGTTGCCGCCCTTGCGCGTCAGCGTCACATAGCTGGATACCACGTCCGCGATGTCGTTCCGCGCCACCACTTCGTCCAGAAACTGGTCGCTGAAATGCACGAAAAGCCCTCCTTTCCCCCGCCGAACCACGGTGCAAAATAAATCTGACAATATACTATACCAAAAAACTTCCTCAAATCCTCTTTTTTCGCAAAAGTTTTTAGCCGTGACGGATGAGGTGCCACAAAAAAAGAAAAGCCCCGCAGGAAAACGATCTTTACTATCCCTCCCGCGGCAGCGGGAGGGTTATATATTTATCCCCCGCGGCAGCGGGGGATATTTATTTCGTCCGCGCCGTTAGGCCAGAGATAATTAAACACAAAAAAAGAAAGGCCCAATGGGCCTTTCTCTTTTTTGAGTTTAATTAGAACTCCTTTTTCTTGCCGATGACGACGGCGGAGCCGGCGACGGAGGTCAGAGCCATACCGACGTACATAGCGATACCAGCGTCAAAGGTCTTGGGGGACTTGTTGGTGGAATCAGCGGGCTTAGTCGTGCCATCAGTCCAAGCCAGGAAGATGCTGTTGCCTTCATCATCGACATAGGCCTCAATATTCTTCAGGCCGGAAGCCTTAGCAGCATCCTTAGTCTTGTAGATAGCAGCAGTCTGACCGCACTCAGAGCACTTGTAAGAAACGACCTTGCCGTCCTTCTCAACAGCAACCCAAGTGTGGCCAACCAGTTCAGCATTAGCCACAACCTCAACGGAAACCAGCTTGCCATTCACCAGCACATTGGTCTCGCCCTCATCCTCAAGCTGAACGAAGTAGACGGTGTCATCGCTGCTCTGATACTTGGAGGTGTTGGTGTAGTACACGCAATCAGTGTCCGCATCCAGCATACCGCACTTATTGCCGATCTTAGTGAAAGCCTCAGCCTTTGCAACATAGTTAGCAGAGACAACTTCCTTCAGGTACAGAGTAGCAGCGCCACTCTTGGTCAGCTTCAGATCAAAGTCGGTCTTGTCAGCCTTGACATAGGTGCCGTATTCGGTAGCAGCATCATTAGCCACGGTGTACACCTTGTAGTGAGCCACGTTACCAGCGCCAGTAGCCTTGGTGAAAGTGGCAGCAACAGCCTCGTAGCCGTAAACGGTACCCGCGGTAATTTCGTTACCAGCCTTGTTGTAGCCGGCGTAACCGTTACCATCGAGGTCAGCGACGGCCACCGCGAAAGCGGTGGTGCACAGTGCCAGAGCCATGACCATGGCCAGCACAGTTGC
>ERZ824473.4406-NODE-4406-length-12543-cov-2.532431_pt1 | contig 12543 bp, 6 predicted proteins | sample MGYA00519874_ERZ824473 | MGnify/ENA primary metagenome ERZ824473 (study PRJEB31778, sample SAMEA3449151) | human gut metagenome | biome: human gut; feature: human-associated habitat; material: faeces | place: United Kingdom | collected 2010/2012 ... | reverse complement strand
GCTATCTGTTCCATAATCTCCATGGCTTGTCCCGAACTGTATCCGTGGGCAGCCTCACCACGGATAACGGCCGTAGTAAACATATTAAAACGTTTAATGCTACCGGGACCTGTGGTGTACGAAGCATTACCCAAAGAGGTCAAAGGAACCATCACTCCATTGGAAGCTTTCACAAAAAACAGATTGATATTGTCCTTATGTTCACGATAGGGAGCTTCTGCCTGAATATACACCTTATATATACGGTTGAACATGTTAAAATCATTCACATAAACAGAACCGGTATAGGCTTTCATCGTAGAAAAGACATCAGCCAAAGGCACACCTAACATTTTCACTTTATCACGGTCCACATCGAAATATAACTGAGGGATTTCCGCCTGTAAGGAAGAAGAGAGCCCGGCCAGTTCTTTATGCTTGGAAGCATAGTACATCAACGTATCGGCAGCCTGCACCAAATTATCGAATGTGGCTTCGCCGCGAGCCTCAAGCTGCATTTCAAAACCTCCGGAACTTCCCAAGCCGGGAATAACCGGTGGAGTGGAAAGATAGACCTTGCATTCGGGATACTCCTCCAAGTGTTTCTGCACTTCCGACATGATTTTGTTTATGCTGGTTTCCTTACGTTCTTCCCACGGTTTCAGAATAACGGTCAACTCACTACGCGCCTGATTACTCCCGACACGAGGACTGCTTCCGGTTACATTCTGCACATAAGCGATGTATGGATTCTTACCAAGAAAAGAGATGGCACGCTCCGTCACTTGGCGTGTACGCTCCAAAGTAGCCCCTTCGGGCAATTCGAGCTCTATTTTGAAATATCCCTGATCTTCTACCGGAAGGAAACTGGTGGGAATAATGCGGTGCAACAACAAAATACCGATCAATACTACGCCGAAGGCACTCAACACGCGTCGCGGATTACGAATAACCCGGGTAATGATACTCACGTATTTATTATTACCGACGTTCAGCCAATGATTAATTTTACGGAACACGATATTCTTCTTCTTTCCGTTATCCGGTTTCAGAATCAGAGAACACATGACAGGGCTGAGCGTAAGTGCAACCACAGTAGAGATTAATACCGACACGGCAATCGTTATGGTAAACTGCCGGTAAAGTTGTCCGGTAATTCCGCTTAAGAAGCTAACAGGAACGAATACTGCGCAAAGCACCAGCGAAGTGGCAATCAATGCACTGGTCAGCCCCTCCATTGCCTTCTTGGTGGCTTCGTAAGCACTCAACTTTTCGGTTTCCATGATATGCTCCACACTCTCTACCACCACAATCGCATCATCCACCACAATACCGATAGCAAGGATCAACCCTAACAGAGTAAGGATATTCAGTGAAAAGCCGAATATCAACATAAAACCGAAGGTACCGATCAATGAAATAGGTACAGCCACAATCGGTATCAATGTGGCACGCCAACTCTGTAAAGAGAGAAAAACAACCAACACGACCAGGACAAGTGCCTCAAACAGTGTTTTATATACCTCATGGATAGACTCGGAAATATAGGTAGTCATATCAAACGGTATTTCGTAATTCAATCCTTCCGGAAAGTTCCTACTGATCTCTTCCATGGCCTCCTTTACATTGTCGGCCACTTCAATGGCATTGGCACCGGGCAACATATAAATACCGAGTACTGCGGCATTCTCTCCATTGATACCACTTTCCGTATTATAGGAAGAAGCCTCGAGCGATACACGCGCCACATCCCTCAGACGGATAATGGAACCGTTCGAATTGGCACGTACTACGATATCTTCAAACTGACTGACAGTGGAAAGACGACCTTGCGTAGTAATAGGGATGGTGATATCCAACCCCTTTACAGGTTGTTGACCGAGTACACCGGCAGCCGACTCACGGTTCTGGTCTTTCAATGCGTTCTGCAAATCCTGTACGGTAAGACCGAAATTTGCCAGTTTATCGGGCTGCGCCCATATCTGCATGGCATAATACCGGCTACCTATATTCGACACACGCCCCACACCGGGAATACGGCGAAGCACATCGAGCACATTGATAGTAGCAAAGTTACTCAGATAGATTTCATCGAATTTCGGATCGGAAGAAGTCAGACAAAGCGTCATCAACTGACTGGGTGCCTGCTTCTCCACTGATATACCATTCTGAATTACTTCGGCGGGAAGACGGGATTCGGCAAGTTTCACCCGATTTTGAATCTCAACAGCCGCTAAATCCGCATCGGCAGACACGTCAAAAGTAACTGTTGCAGAAAATCCTCCGGAATTGGAACTGTTGGATTCCATATAAAGCATACCCGGAGTACCGTTTATTTCCTGTTCGATAGGAGTCGCCACAGCCTGCGAAACCGTCAGTGCACTGGCTCCGGGATAAGAAGCACTGATCTTAACAACGGGAGGCGTAATCTGCGGATATTGGTCCACCGGAAGCATGGTCAGACCGATAATTCCGATGATAACAATAACAATAGACAATACCGCAGAAAAAACCGGCCTATCTATAAAAAAACTTACTTTCATTACTTAATCCTTTTTAGCATTATCCACACTGTCAACCGTACCGGAATCCATCGCACCGGCTTCTACCACCCGGACTTTCATACCCGGATTCAATTTGTGGAATCCTTCAACAACAATCATCTCTCCCTGTACAAGTCCCCGTTCTACAACTACTTTATTGCCAAATTCGGGTCCCAATTCAATGAAACGCCTTTCGACAGTAGAATCTCTGCGCATCACATAAATGTAAGCTCCTCCTTTTTCAATCGTTACTGCTTTCAACGGCACCACAACGGCTCCCTCACGAACATCGAGCAGCAGTTTCACTTTGGTAAACTGTCCGGGTAATAATACCTGCTTCGGATTGGGCATTTCAGCACGAACAGAGAATGTACCCGTTTGGGGGTCTACCTGCGGTTCGGCAAAATCCACATAACCTTTATAAGGATAGACCGTATTGTCGGCCAATGTAATCGAAATGTTCGGCTGCCAGGAACGGCTGGAATCCTGTTGGCCGATATTGATGTTACGTTCTTTACTTTTCAGATAATCCAAAGCCGTCATATTGAAATCCACCAATACCGTATCACTCTTGACAATCGTAGCCAGCAAAGATTTCCCACCGGGACCGACTAAAGTTCCCAAATCGACATTTCTTTCGCTGATATGCCCCGAGAGTGGAGAACGGACCAGCGTATACCCCAATTCCAACTCTGCCTGTGCCAGATCGGCTTCACTCATGGCAACCGTAGCGACAGCGCTTTCGTAAGCCGCTTCGGCATTATCAAGATCCAATTGACTGGCGGCATTCTGTGCATACAGAGGTTTGATACGTTGTGCTTTCAGTGCTTGTGCCTCGTCTTTCTTCAACTGAGCCCGGGCTTTATCTGCTTTAGCCCGATATTGCTCCTGGTTAATGACAAAAAGTACTTGATTCTTATTTACGTAAGTACCTTCGGCAAAAAGCATCTGTTCCAGATACCCTTCTACCCGGGCACGTACCTCTACAAACTGTTGGGCACGGATACGGCCTACATACTCACCATAAATTTCTACATCGTCTTTTGCAGCCGCTTCTACCATGACCGTAGGAATTTCCGGTTCAGCCTTACGCGGCCGGGTCAGTACCCAATAAATGCCTAACAGCAGAATGATGCAAACAACAGCAGCAATGGTTCTCTTTCGCTTTAACTTCAATTCTTTTTTTGAGAAAAATAATCTCATAATCGGATGAATTATTTAATTTAACTTATGTTTGTTCTTAGTTTTGTAGCATACAAATTGTATACCAAAGTAATTAATATTGTATTTTTCATTATAAATCAGTTCATTATATCCCAAACAGTATATTCACAGAATTGTAGATTTTCTTTTCTAATTGTGGAATTTATCTACAAATCCGACTTTCGGACCAAAAAACGAGATAAATATCTTCTACTACTAAACAAATTATCGCATACATTTGTACTTTATAATAATAGATATAACAAATATCCTTAATGAAAAAACATTTATCTCTGACATTGGTTCTCCTGACTTGTCTTTTTTTTACCTTGCCCTCTTCCGCACAGCAGCGCAAAAAAGTAGGCGTGGTTCTCAGTGGTGGCGGTGCAAAAGGAGTTGCACATATCGGAGCACTCAAAGTTATCGAAGAAGCCGGTATTCCCATCGATTATATCGTAGGCACCAGTATGGGATCTATTATCGGAGGATTATACGCTATCGGCTATACCCCCCAGCAACTGGACAGCATGGTGAAAAAGCAGGACTGGACTTTCCTGCTCAGCGACCGTATCAAACGAAGCCAGCAAACGATGTCCGAAAGAGAAAAATCAGAAACCTTCGTGCTATCGCTCCCTCTCACCGGAAAACGTTTCAAAGAACAAGCTTCGGGAGGAGTTATCAAAGGACAGAATCTTGCCAATCTATTCTCTGACCTGACCGTAGGATATCACGATTCAATCGATTTCAATAAATTACCGATTCCTTTTGCCTGTGTTTCGGAAAACGTAGTAAATGGAAAAGAAATCGTATTTCATGACGGCGTGCTTTCCACTGCCATGCGCGCCAGCATGGCTATTCCCGGTGTATTCACTCCGGTACGAATTGACGGCATGGTATTGGTAGACGGAGGTATGAAGAATAATTATCCGGTAAATGTGGCCAAAGCCATGGGAGCGGAAATCATCATCGGGGTAGATGTTCAAAATAAATTGCGAACGGAAGAAGAGTTGAATACGGCACCTGATATTCTGCTACAAATCATAGATCTGACCACACAGGAAAATTACGCAAGAAACGTTGCCGCATCAGACGTCCACATTAAAGTAAATGTAAAAGGATACTCTTCAGCCAGCTTCACCCCGAACGCACTCGATACACTGACGAACCGTGGAGAAGAAGCCGCACTTGAGAAATGGGACGACTTGTTAAAACTGAAGAAGAAAATCGGCATCCCGGAAGATTATAAACCGGAAGCTCACGGGCCGTACACTTCTCTCTCTTCTTCCCGGAAGTTTTTTGTAAAAGAGATTAATTTCTCCGGCATTGAAGATGCCGACAAAAAGTGGATGATACGGAAATGCAAGTTGAAAGAGGATAGTGAGATCAGTGTGGCGCAACTGGAAAAAGCCCTTTCGGTACTGAGAGGAAGCCAAGCCTATTCCAACGTCAGTTATAAACTGACCAATATGCCGGAAGGCTACAAACTCGACTTTCTATTGGAAGAGAAATATGAAAGAAATATAAATTTAGGAATTCGCTTCGACTCCGAGGAAACAGCCTCTGTGTTACTGAATGCCACATCAAACCTGAAAACCCGTATTCCCTCTAAGATATCCGTCACCGGACGCTTAGGAAAACGATATGCCGCCCGTGTAGACTATACTCTGGAACCAATGCAGATGAGAAACTTTAATCTCGGTTATCTCTTCGAATACAATGATATCAATATCTACAATCATGGTGACCGGGCATACAATACCACTTATAAATATCATTCGGGCGAATTCAGTTTCTCCGATGTCTGGTACAAAAATCTGCGCTTTGCTATCGGAGCACGCTTCGAATACTTTAAGTATAAAGATTTCCTGTACAACAGTTCGGAATATAATCTGAAAATTCAACCGGAACATTTTTTCAGCTATTTTGCACAAGTACATTACAATACGTTCAACAAAGGATATTTCCCGAATAAAGGAGCCGATTTTAAAGCCGGCTATGTGCTCTATACCGACAACTTAGCAAAATATAAAGGACATGCCCCATTCTCCGCACTCAGTATTTCATGGTCGGAAGCCTTTCAACTTACCAACCGAATCGCACTGCTCCCCTCTGTATACGGCAGGGTACTCATCGGTAGAGATATTCCCTACCCATACACCAATGCATTAGGAGGTGACTATTTCGGTCGTTTCATCTCCCAACAAATGCCATTTGCAGGAATAGACAACATCGAAATCATGAAAAACTCCGTTGTGGTAGGTGCATTGAAACTTCGTCAACGCTTATGGAGCAAACATTACATAAGTCTCACCGGAAACGTAGCGCTGAACAACAATAATTTCTTTGATATTCTGGAAGACAAATGCATCTATGGTTTCAGTTTAGGATACGGAATCGATAGCATGTTCGGCCCCTTGGAAGCTTCATTAGGATACTCCAACCAATGCAAAAAAGTAGGATTCTACGTAAATTTAGGATTCTATTTCTAACGGGAGGAGGAAGTCACGCCTACGAGATGTAAGCTATCATTACCAACGTTCCAGAATAGCGAGCCTCAATGGGCACACCCCGTCCAAAATGCCTTCCGGACGGGGTGAGGATGAAAATACGACTGATCATACATGAGAATACGACTGATAATTCCTTATCCAACGGGCAAAGCCACTATTTCCTGCAATACACCGACCGCCGTTTCCACATTCGGAATGTCTTTTATCAGCATCGAGCGCCTTCCGTTTTGCTCACGCAAATCACAACGGCGGGTGTATTTCATCATATAATCGATCACTTTGCCAAATGCCTGACTTTGATAGAACGGACTCTCCGGGTTGGAAACGAAAAACAAGGTCATCCGGCCGGCCTTAAGAAAAACCTTCTCAGCACCCAACCGGGCAGCAAGCCGACGAAGCGGCACGATCCGCAACAGCTCTTCCGTCTCAGGAGGTACAGGCCCGAAACGGTCTTCAAGCCGCGAACGAAAAGCATCTACATCCCTATCCAATGTCAATCCGTCCAATTCGCGATACAAAAGCATGCGTTCACTGCTACCGGTAACATAAGTGGCAGGCAGCAGCAACTCCAGATCGCTCTCTACCTGGCACTCCTCCACAAACTGTTCGCCGCTCACCGCACCTTCTCCTTTTATCTCATCGGCATACAGTTCGGCAAACTCATCCGTTTTCAATTCGTGTACAGCTTCGGAAAGGATTTTCTGATAAGTTTCATACCCTAAGTCGGCTATGAATCCGCTTTGCTCGGCTCCCAACATATTTCCTGCACCGCGAATATCGAGATCCTGCATGGCAATATGAATACCGCTACCCAAATCAGAAAAATTCTCAATAGCCTGCAAACGCCGTTTCCCCTCCGGGGTAAGTGACGACAACGGAGGAGCAAGCAGATAGCAAAATGCTTTCTTATTACTACGCCCTACCCGCCCGCGCATCTGGTGAAGATCGCTTAAACCGAAATTCTGTGCCTGATTGATAATAATCGTATTTGCATTGGGAATGTCGATACCGCTTTCTATAATAGTGGTAGCAAGCAATACATCATAATCATAATTTACAAATCCGAGGATAATCTGTTCCAATTCCGACGGTTCCATTTGTCCGTGCCCGATGGCAATACGGCAATCGGGAATATGGCGAAGGATCATAGCTTTCAATTCCGGCAAGTTTGCAATACGGTTGTTGACGAAAAACACCTGTCCGTTGCGACTCATCTCAAAATTAATGGCATCGGCAATAATCTCTTCATTGAAAGTATGTAGCTCGGTCTGTATCGGATAACGATTGGGCGGCGGTGTGGAAATCACGCTCAGATCTCGTGCACCCATTAATGAAAACTGAAGCGTACGCGGAATAGGAGTAGCAGTCATGGTCAGTGTATCTACATTTACTTTCAGTTGGCGCAACTTCTCTTTCACGGATACTCCGAACTTTTGTTCTTCATCGATAATCAGCAAACCGAGATCTTTGAAATGTACATCCTTTCCCAAGATGCGGTGTGTACCGATAAGAATACCGACCTCTCCGTCGCTAAGGCCTTTGAGCACTGCTTTGGCTTGTGCCGCCGTACGGGCACGGCTCAGATATTCCACCCGGCAGGGAAGCCCTTTCAAGCGTTCACGGAAGGTCTGAAAATGCTGATACGCCAATACGGTTGTAGGCACCAGTACGGCCACCTGCTTATTGTCGGCCACCGCCTTAAATGCGGCACGAATAGCCACTTCCGTTTTTCCGAAACCTACATCCCCGCAAACCAGACGGTCCATGGGGCGGTCACGTTCCATGTCTGCTTTTACTTCAGCCGTCGCTTTGCTTTGGTCAGGGGTATCCTCATAGATGAAAGACGCCTCCAGTTCCCGTTGTAAAAAGCTATCCGGACTATATGCAAATCCTTTTTCTTCACGACGTTGTGAGTAAAGTTTTATCAGATCACGGGCAATGTCTTTTATCTTGGTCTTGGTGCGCTCCTTCAACTTCTCCCAAGCACCGGTTCCCAATTTATTCAAACGGGGAGGTTCTCCCTCCTTTCCTTTATACTTCGATACCTTGTGCAACGAATGGATCGAAACAAAAACCACATCGTCATTCTGGTAAACCAATTTCATGACCTCCTGTGTGGTATCGCCATTAGGGATACGTACCAATCCGGAAAAACGTCCTACTCCGTGATCGGTATGCACCACATAATCACCGGGAGTAAACTGATTGAGTTCCTTTAATGAAAGAGCCACTTTACCCGAACGGGCCTTGTCGCTTTTCAGATTGTATTTATGAAAACGATCGAACAACTGATGATCCGTAAAAACGCAAAGCCGCAATTCATTATCTGCAAAACCTTCGTGAAGAGTACGTTCCACGGCTATAAAAGAAATTTTATCCCCCCTATCCTCAAAGATGGCACGGATACGATCGGTCTGTTTTGTACTGTCACTACAGATATACAGTGAATATCCTTTTTCCTGATACTCTTGAAAAGAAGCGGCCGCCAAATCAAAGTTCTTATGGAAAATAGGTTGTGCCGTCACATCAAAAGACACCGTGGCATCGGCTGTACCGGTAGGTTTATTACCAAACTCCAGACGCCGGAAATCAAGCGCATGAACTGTAAATTCACTCCCGTCAATCAGTTTCCCTTCAAGTGTAATGCCCCCGTTTTCTTCGGCCTCCTGTACGGCAATCGCCTGTGGAGTCAACGCCTCATCATGCACGCTCTGTATACGTTCACGCAACCACAGGAAATCACGCATGGCAAGTACGGCATCCCTCGGAATGAAATCAAGAAAAGAGGTCGATGCCATCCCTGTCACCGCCAGATCGGGCACTATGACAATACTGTCTTTCTTTTCACGGGAAAGTTGCGAATCCACTTCAAACGTACGGATGCTCTCCACTTCATCTCCAAAAAAGTCAATACGATAGGGATACTCCGATGAGAAAGAAAAAACATCGATAATACTTCCGCGAACCGCGTATTGACCCGGCTCATAAACATAGTCAACATACTCGAAACCGTAACTATGCAACACATCGGTTACGAAAGTGGAATCAACACGTTCGCTAACACCGAGCTTAAGCGTCTTATCGCTCACCTCTTTCCGGGAAACAACTTTCTCTGCCAATGCATCGGGATAGGTAACCACACACAGCCCCTTCTCCCCTTTCTGCAAACGACTGAGAACCTCGGTACGAAGTATCTCATTTGCCGCATCTTTCTGTCCGTATTTGATAGCGCGACGGAAAGAAGAAGGAAAAAACAGTATCCGCTCCCCTCCCAATACTTGCGTAAGGTCATGATAGAAATATCCCGCTTCTTCAAGATCGCTCAAGATAAAAACAAACGGACAGGTCTCTTTCCGCACCAATACAGAAAAGAAAAGCGAAGCGGAAGATGCACACAATCCCCCACAAAAAATATGTTTTACGGAAACATCTTTCAGCAGCCGGTTCATGGCCGTCACATTGGGATGGACGGCATATTGTTGTTGCAGTTCAGTGATAGTCATTATTCCTGTTTTTTTTAACTCACCATCTAACGGATAAAGCATCGTTCTGTTTCTATAAAAAAACACAACGATGTAAGACTCTGCATCCTCTGTGGTGAAAATCCCCGCAAAAGTACTAAATTATCCTTAGTTTTAATATACTATTTTTTGTAAGTAACGGAAAAACGTTACATTTGTCGCAAATACAAATACGCTTATGCAAACACCATCGGACAGCATTGTTATCATCCCCACTTACAACGAGCGGGAAAATATAGAAAATATTATCCGCGCGGTATTCGGATTAGATAAAGTGTTTCATATACTCATCATTGAAGATGGTTCACCGGACGGTACGGCGGCTATCGTCAAAAAGTTGCAGGAAGAGTATCCGGACCGTTTGTTCATGGTGGAGCGTAAAGGTAAATTAGGATTAGGAACTGCATATATTGCGGGATTCAAATGGGCGCTGGCCCACAACTATCAATATATTTTTGAAATGGATGCCGATTTCAGTCACAATCCCCAGGATCTGCCCCGTTTGTACAAAGCCTGCGCTGAAGATGGAAGCGATGTAGCCATCGGTTCACGCTACGTAAGTGGAGTCAATGTAGTAAACTGGCCTATGGGACGTGTATTAATGTCATACTTCGCATCCAAATATGTCCGGTTCATCACCGGAATTCCGATACACGACACGACTGCCGGATTCAAATGCTATCGCCGCCGTGTTCTCGAAACCATCGATTTGGACAATATACAATTCAAAGGATATGCCTTTCAGATAGGAATGAAATTTACGGCCTACAAATGTGGATTTAAAATCACTGAAGTACCGGTTATCTTCATCAACAGAGAGTTAGGAACTTCAAAGATGAATGGCAGTATCTTCGGTGAAGCCGTATTCGGAGTCATCAAGTTGAAAATAGGCAGTTGGTTTCATAAATATCCGAAATGCAGCAATCCGTGATTAATACCCCCGAAAAAATGAAAAGAACTTTTATAAAAAATGCAATCATAGTAAACGAAGGACGGCAGGTAGCCGGTTCCGTAGTGATAGAAGGAGAAAAGATAGCAGAAATATGGGTGGGCGATGAAGGGCCTGTCGTACCTTGTGATGAAACAATTGATGCTACAGGATGTTATTTATTACCCGGAGTGATTGATGATCATGTACACTTCCGCGATCCCGGATTGACTCAAAAAGCCGATATTACAAGCGAAAGCCGGGCAGCTGCGGCAGGTGGAGTAACTTCGATTATGGATATGCCCAATACGAGTCCGCAAACAACCACCCTGGATGCACTGAATGCAAAGTTCGATTTAATGGCAGAGAAATGTTCCGTCAATTATTCCTGCTACTTCGGAGCTACCAATAATAATTATCCTTTATTGGAGCAATTGGACAAGCATCGCGTATGCGGTGTCAAGCTATTCATGGGATCGAGCACCGGTAATATGCTGGTCGATAAAATGACAAGCCTGCTGAACATATTCAACAGTACGGATTTATTAATAGCCACTCACTGTGAAGATCAAGGTATTATCAAAGAAAACACTGAAAAATATCTAACCAAATACGGAGCAGACGGTGATGTTCCTTTAAGATATCATCCGAATATCCGGTCGACAGAAGCCTGTTACCAGTCGTCAGAACTGGCAGTACGCCTGGCGCGGATAGCCGATGCGCGTCTACATATTCTGCATATATCGACTGCCAAAGAATTGCAGTTACTCGAGAATATTCCCCTCGTAGAGAAAAGGATTACAGCCGAGGCATGTGTTTCCCATCTTTTATTTACTTCGAGTGATTACCAAGAGTTGGGTACTCGTATCAAATGTAACCCGGCCATCAAGAAAAAAGAACGGAATGCCTTACGTGATGCCGTCAACTCCGGCCTGATCGACGTAATAGCCACCGATCATGCTCCGCATTTACTCAAAGACAAAGAAGGTGGTGCACTGAAAGCGGCATCAGGAATGCCTATGATACAATTTTCACTGGTCAGTATGCTCGGGTTGGTAGACGAAGGAGTATTCACCATCGAGAAGATAGTGGAAAAGATGTGCCATGCGCCCGCACAGATTTACGAAATACACAATCGAGGTTTTATCCGTACCGGTAATCAGGCCGATCTGGTACTCGTTCGTCCTAATACGGAATGGACGGTAACCAAAGATTGTATTTTCAGCAAATGCCAATGGAGCCCGTTGGAAGGACATACTTTCCGATGGAAAGTCGAAAAGACATTTGTAAATGGACATCTGTTATACTCGGACGGTGCAATAGATGAAAACTATAGGGGACAGGAACTGAGAATCAGAAATTAGTGATTAGCAGATCACTTACCACTAATCATTAATTTTTAATCGCTTGATTACCATTTTACATTATAAAGTCCATGAAGTCAGCTCCTATATCAACTGGATCTACTTCTTTCATGCGTGGGGATTCCAACCTCGCTTTGCTGCTATTGCCGATATACACGGATGCGATGTTTGTCGCGCATCCTGGTTGACGTCTTTTCCGGAAGAAGAACGTCCGAAAGCATCAGAAGCGATGCAGCTTTTTAAGGAAGCCAATCGAATGTTAAATCTGCTGGACGAAGACTTCGAAGTAAAAACAATTTTCAAGCTATGCAAAGCTAACTCGGAGGGGGACAATCTCATATTAGACGGAGTTACGTTCCCTTTGCTCCGCCAGCAGATGAAGAAGCGCGAAGGAGGTCCGTTCCTTTGCCTCAGTGATTTTGTACGTCCGCTATCTTCCGGAATAACTGATACGGTAGGTGCTTTTGCCGCCACGATCGATGCGGATATGGAAGG
>ERZ824473.4398-NODE-4398-length-12560-cov-4.300680_pt1 | contig 12560 bp, 10 predicted proteins | sample MGYA00519874_ERZ824473 | MGnify/ENA primary metagenome ERZ824473 (study PRJEB31778, sample SAMEA3449151) | human gut metagenome | biome: human gut; feature: human-associated habitat; material: faeces | place: United Kingdom | collected 2010/2012 ... | reverse complement strand
GACAGCACTATGGAAATTATTTTCTACTTTTGCATCAACCTCATTAAAAGTTTCTGTGAACTTAAAGTGAGTACATAAACATTAATCACAATGACAAAAATATAATAGTATGGCAAAGACAAATACAGCCGAATTAGGATTTGAAAAACAAATATGGAAAGCAGCTGATTTATTACGTGGCAACATGGATGCATCAGAATATAAATCAGTCGTTTTAGGACTTATTTTCCTTAAATATATATCAGACAGTTTCGAAGCAAAACATCAAGCTCTTATCAATGAAGGAGAAGGCTTTGAGGAAGACAAAGATGAATATTCCTATGAGCATATTTTCTTTGTTCCCAAAGAGGCTCGTTGGTCGGTCATAGCAGAAGCAGCACATACTCCGGAGATTGGTACTGTCATCGACAACGCCATGCGACTGATAGAGAAAGAAAATCCTCGTTTAAAAGGGATTCTTCCTAAAAACTTCGCACGACCTGAATTAGATAAACGCCGCTTAGGAGATGTCGTAGATTTATTTACAAACGTTCAAATGAAAGAACATGGGGACAGTAAGGACATACTGGGGCGTACCTATGAATATTGTCTCTCCAAATTTGCAGAAGCAGAAGGAAAACTTGCCGGTGAATTTTTTACACCATCATGTATTGTCCGTACATTAGTTGAAGTGCTTCAGCCATATAGCGGACGTGTATACGATCCGGCTTGCGGCTCTGGTGGTATGTTTGTACAATCAGCCAAATTTATCGAACGACATCATGGAAATATCAATAACATATCAGTATTCGGCCAAGACAGCAACCCTACTACATGGAAAATGGCTCAAATGAATCTGGCGATTCGAGGCATTGAACCTGACCTTGGAAAATTCAACGCTGACACATTTTTTGATGACCAGCATCCTACACTAAAAGCTGATTACATTCTGGCAAACCCTCCGTTTAACCTAAGTGATTGGGGAGCTAACAAACTCCAGGATGATGTACGCTGGAAATATGGTATACCTCCTGCTGGAAATGCCAACTTTGCCTGGCTTCAACATATGATTCATCATCTTTCCCCCAAAGGACGTATAGGAATGGTACTTGCCAATGGTTCTTTATCCTCGCAAACAGGCGGTGAAGGAACTATCCGCGAAAATATTATAAAGGCAGATCTAATAGAAGGAATTGTAGCATTACCTTCCCAACTTTTTTATACAACTGGTATTCCAGTCTCTTTATGGTTCCTCAACCGGACTAAAAAACAAACGAATAAAATACTGTTCGTTGATGCCCGCAACATGGGTAGCATGATTACCCGTAAACTCCGTGAATTATCCGAAGAAGATATTATGGAAATAGCGGGTACTTTTGATGCTTTCAATTCAGGAACTTTAGAAAATGAAAAAGGTTATTGTGCTGTTGCATCAATAGAGGATGTAGCCAAACAAGATTATATCCTCACCCCGGGACGGTATGTAGGAATTGCAGAAACAGAAGATGACGGAGAACCGTTTCAAGAAAAAATGGAACGTTTGACTTCTGAATTATCTGATTTATTTGCACAATCCCATGACCTCGAAGAAGAAATTCGCAAACAATTATCTAGTATAGGATTCACAATCAAATAAATATTACTATATTCTTCGATTTATTAATTAACTCAATAATAGAAGAATATGAAAGAAAATTTGATTCAAGAAATTAGCAATGCGATGACAGATGTTTTAAGTATAGAACAAATGGCTCAACTTAATGGAGTATTACTTCAAGTTATAAGTAAATACACCATTACAAAAGACGGTGAGAAAGAGCATGAAAATGCTGCTACAAACGACCGTCTGCTTGAAATCTTTTTGTCCGCAAAGCAAGTTGAAGGCTGTACTACTCCGACTATCAAATATTATAGTTCAACAGTCAAACAACTTTTTAAGACTATGCCTAAAAAAGTAGTAAACTATTCTACAGAAGATATACGAGCATATTTGGCTGTATTCCAACGCAAGCATAAGTCCAGTAAAGTGACAATAGATAATATTCGACGAATCTTTTCTTCCTTCTTTTCATGGCTTGAAGAAGAGGATTATATTATAAAGAGTCCTATACATAGAATCCATAAAGTAAAAACCGGCACACAAATCAAAGAAGTGCTTACTGATGAGAACATCGAGCACCTTCGCGACAACTGTACGGAAATTCGTGATCTTGCAATGATTGATCTCTTATGCTCAACCGGAATGCGTGTCGGTGAATTAGTAAAACTAAACCGAGAAGACATCAATTTTAATGAACGAGAATGCATTGTTTTTGGCAAAGGAAATAAAGAACGGATAGTGTATTTCAATGCAAGAGCTAAAATACATCTGCAACAATATCTTAGCTCCCGTAAAGACAGAAACAAGGCATTATTTGTCTCTCTTGCCAAGCCACATAATCGACTGCAAATATCGGGTGTAGAGGTTCGGTTACGTAAAATTGGGCATTCTTCAAAAATTGCTCGTGTCCATCCTCACAAATTCCGACGAACACTTGCTACAATGGCTATAGATAAAGGAATGCCTGTAGAACAAGTACAAAAGTTACTTGGTCATGTAAAAATTGATACTACCATGCATTATGCTATGGTTAATCAAAATAACGTAAAACTATCTCATCGTAAATACATTAATTAAAATGCGGATAAGATACAATACATATAACAATAAGAATCATCTGTTTTACAAAAACAGGCAGATAAATGATAATTTAGAGCAGCAGGCACAGGCATTGTTCAAGTCGTGGTTTGTGGATTTCGATCCGTTTAGAGGTGGAAAGTTCGTAGAATCGGAGTTGGGGATGATACCGGAAGGATGGCATATAGGAGTTCCAAATGACATTATCATTTCAACATTAAGTGGAGATTGGGGAAAAGAGAAGCAACAAGGAAACTATACTAAAAAAGTGTCCTGCATCAGGGGCGCAGATATTCCATACATAAAAATGGGAGAAAAAGGTAATATGCCTACTCGATTCATCTTGGAAAAGAACTATCAATCCAAAGTATTAACTCCCGATGATTTAGTAATAGAAATATCTGGAGGAAGTCCAACTCAATCAACGGGAAGAATTTGTAGAATTTCCCAAGCGTTATTAGAAAGATACAATAATTCGATTATCTGTACTAATTTTTGTAAGGCAATTAAGCCAACATTGGAATATTCTTCATATCTATATTATTTATGGAAAATGCTCTATAAACTAGGCATAATGTTCTCTTATGAAAATGGAACAACAGGAATCAAGAACTTTGATATTAACGGATTTGCCCAAAAAGAACGAATAATCATACCCCCTAAAGAAATTGTTTATGCTTTTAAGCAAATTATAGAAACTTTTTATGTAAAAATACAGACTAACGGAATCGAATCCGAACAATTGGCAAAAACAAGAGATACTCTTCTACCAAGATTGATGTCAGGAGAGTTAAATACTAACGATTTAAACTGCTAAATTCTCATTTATGGAAGAGTGGAAAGAATACCAATTAAAAGATGCAACCACCGTTTTAGGTGATGGTTTACATGGTACTCCAAAATATGACGAAAATGGAACTGTTTTTTTTATCAATGGGAATAATCTTGTTGATGGAAAAATCGAAATAAAAGAATCTACAAAGCGGGTTTCAGAAGATGAAGCCAATAAGTATAAAAAAAATCTAAACTCTCGTACCATATTGGTTTCTATTAATGGGACAATCGGTAATGTCGCAAAATATCAAGGAGAAGCATGCATCTTGGGTAAAAGCGCATGTTACTTCAATGTTTCAGAGGATTTCGACTTGAATTTTATATATTACGTTGTTGCCTCCAAACAATTCAAAAATAGCATAACGCACTTATCCACAGGAACTACAATTAAAAATGTATCATTGGAAACAATGAGGAATTATTCATTTGCAGCACCAAGCATAAACGAGCAAAAACGCATTGCGGAATTACTTTCCTCTCTCGATTCTAAAATCGAGCTCAACCGTCGGATAAATGATAATTTAAAATTAATCGCCTAATATATTCGCTATGCTTTGGATTCGAAAATATATTAATCAAACACCGAGTTTCAACTACTTTGAAACTCATATTTCAACCATCGAAAAGACGGTTGAAACGAATCCTGCGTTATGTATAGAAACCTGTAAAAGTTTAGTTGAAAGCATTTGCAAAACAATACTTGCCAATCAAAATATCGAACATGACAACTATGGGCAATTTCAAACTTTAGTGAAACAAACAATAAATTGTCTGATAGATACAAATGAATACTATAAAGATGATTTATGTGAACTTGCCAGGAGAATAGCATCAGTCTCCCAAAAATTAGCGGAAATAAGAAATATTTCCGGATTTGCGTCTCACGGTCAAGACATTAACCATATCTCAATGAGTACAACAATGTCCTTACTGGCATACAAAATAGCAGATGTGTTAGGTGGATTTATTATACATTATTATATAAATCATGCAAGTAAAAGAGACTCACGCATACATTATGAAGACTGCCAAGAATTTAACGAATTGTTTGACGAAGAAAATCCTCTGGAATTAGGTGGAGTTATTTTATCTGCTTCCGAAGCATTATATAAACAAGACTATCAAGCATACAAAGAAATATATTTTTCATATTTAGATAACTTAGAAAAAGAACGAAAATATGTCATTTACAGAAGGTAGTTATGAAAAAGCATTGATAGCTCTCTTCGAGAACTTAGGCTATCAACATCAATATGGTCCCAATATTGAACGGGACTATTATGTACCTTTTTATGAAGAACAATTAATTGAAAGCTTAACCACTATCAATTATGGAAAACCTCGCCCGGCAATTGATGAAGCCATATCTAAACTAAAAGATATCGAAATAGGTAGCCTGCCACAGAGGAATGAGCTTTTCATGGACTATCTTCAACATGGGATCGAGGTCTCTTTTTTTGACGGAAAAGAACAACGTAACGACATCATCTACCTGATTGATTACAATGACAAAAACATCAAACGTAATGACTTTAAAGTTATTAATCAATGGACGTTCGTTGAAAATTCTGAAAAGCGTGCTGATATAATTCTATTTGTCAATGGTTTGCCACTCGTTGTGATTGAGTTAAAATCTCCATCAAGAGAAGAAACAAATGTATCTGAAGCCTATCTTCAGTTACGTAATTACATGAAAGAAATTCCCTCACTTTTCGTATATAATGTCTTTTGTGTAATGAGTGACATGGCTTGCTCAAAAGCGGGAACAATCACCAGCAATGAAGACCGTTATATGGAATGGAAAACCAAAGACGGGAAATATGAAAGTTCCCAGTTTATTGATTATGATACCTTTTTTGAAGGAATATTCATAAAAGAACGTTTCATTGACATTATCAAGAATTTCATTTGTTTTTCTAAAGAAGAATCAGGTGCTGCAAAGATTTTAGCCGCCTATCACCAATATTTTGCTGTGAAGAAAGCAGTAGAACGAACTAAAAAGGCAACACAAGGTGACGGAAAAATCGGAGTATTCTGGCATACACAAGGAAGCGGAAAATCACTATCAATGGTATTTTACGCTCATCTTCTTCAGGATGAATTAAGTCAACCAACTATAGTAGTTATTACCGACCGGAATGATTTGGACGATCAACTCTATACTCAATTCTCCAAATGCCAACAATTCTTGCGCCAAATCCCCATACAAGCAAAAAGCCGGGAAGATTTAAAATCACTATTAGCCGGACGAGAAGCCAACGGAATAATATTCACTACAATGCAGAAGTTTGAAGAATCTGACGAACCTCTGTCTCTAAGACGAAATATTGTAGTCATGACCGATGAAGCACATCGAGGACAATATGGATTTGAAGAAAAAGTAAACGAAGAAACTGGAAAAATATCAATCGGTACTGCAAGAATTATACATAATTCATTACCCAATGCGTCCTTTATAGGTTTCACAGGAACACCCATTTCTACTAAAGATCGAGATACAACAGAAGTGTTCGGCGACTATATCGACATCTACGATATGACACAAGCAGTATCCGATGGTGCAACTTGTCCTGTGTACTATGAATCTCGTGTTATCAACCTGAATCTTGACAAAGATACATTGAAAGCAATAGATGACGAATATGAAATACTTGTGTCAGAAGGTGCTACTGAAGAACAGATAGAAAAGAGTAAAAAACAAATGTCGCACCTTGAAGAGATACTTGGCGCACCTGCTACCATAGATTCACTGTGTAAAGATATTATAAATCATTACGAAGAAAACAGGCAATTTGAATTAACAGGAAAAGCAATGATCGTCGCTTATTCCCGCCCTATCGCAATGAGTATCTATCATAGAATCTTAGAACTTCGCCCCGACTGGACTGATAAAGTGAAGGTGGTAATGACAGGTAGTAATAAAGATCCGGAAGAGTGGCATGACATTATTGGCAACAAACAATACAAGAAAGAACTTGCCAAGAAATTCAAAGACAACAATGACCCTATGAAAATAGCCATAGTCGTAGATATGTGGCTTACAGGCTTTGACGTACCATCTCTGGCGACAATGTATGTCTATAAGCCAATGAGTGGGCACAATCTCATGCAAGCAATAGCTCGTGTGAACCGCGTCTTTAATGATAAAGCTGGTGGTCTTGTTGTCGACTATATCGGGATAGCCAAAGCATTGAAACAAGCAATGCACGATTATACAGTACGAGATCAAAAAAGATTCGGCAATCCCGATATCAAAAAAACTGCTCTTATTAAGTTTCAAGAGAAATTGGAAGTTTGCCGAGATATCTTCCACGGTTTTGATTATAGCAAATTCCAATCCGGCACAGATAACGATCGTGCACAAATTATCAAAGGTGGAGTCAACTTCCTCATGGACAGTAATAAGAATGATAAAATGCAACTATTCCAAAAGGAATCATCCTTATTACATAGTTCAATCACATTATGCCGTAGCCTGCTTAATGAGCAACAACGCTATGAAGCAGCTTTTTTTGAGACAGTACGCATATTACTATCCAGAATGACAGGCAAAGGTAAAGTTTCCAAAAAAGAAATAAACGCCCGTATTGGCGAACTTATCAAACAAAGTGTAAAAAGTGAAGGTGTAATCAATTTATTCTCGGATGTAAAAGCCGAATTCTCCATTTTTGACGCAGCATTCTTGGAAGAAATATCCAAAATGAAAGAGAAAAATATAGCAATAGAGCTATTAAAGAAACTTTTGGCGGAAAGAGTTACCATATATCAAAAAACTAATTTAGTTCAAGCGGAAAAGTTTTCTGATTTATTAAACAGAGCATTATCTAACTATTTGAAAGGATTACTTACTAATGAAGAAGTCATTCAAGAGTTATTAAAGCTTGCTGCAGAAATCTCGGAATCAGAAAATCAAGGCAATGAATTAGGACTTACTGCAGAAGAAAAATCATTTTACGATGCTTTGACCAAACCGAGAGCAGTACAAGATATATATACGAACGAACAACTAGTTGCGATGACAAAGGAGTTAACAGACGCCCTACGCAAAAATCGTACAATCGACTGGCAGAAGAAAGAATCCGCCAGAGCAGGGATGCGTCGTATGATAAAAAGACTTCTGAAAAAATACAAATATCCACCAGAAGAAGCTGAAAATGCACTGGAAACAGTTATTCATCAATGTGAACAATGGACAGACACTTCTTCTGATGAATACCCAGTCAACGAAAGTACGCAAAAGTATAACTTTCAACAAAGCTATTACTCGATAGCTGCTGACGAAATACAAGAAGAATATAACAAAAAATTATAATATGGGTAAGACAATAACAACATACTTAATTGACGGAGATCCCCAAGGGACTCAATACGTATTTATCAGTAATAAGATTTGCCAAATGTTTGTAATTCCGCGTTCCCGCCTTTCTATTCTGAATGAAAGAACAGATTTACAAACTCCTGCTTTTTATATTCTCTTAGGAGAAGATGAAAATACAAGACCCAAAGCATACATTGGAGAAACTGAAAGTTTTAAGGAACGAGTAAAGTTCCATGACAGTAAAAAGACTTTTTGGCAAAAGGCGCTAGTATTTATCTCAAAAGATGCCGCTATGACAAAAGCTGACGTACAATACTTAGAATATCGAGCTATAGCTATCGCCAAAAAGACCAAGCAATATTCTTTGGAAGATAACAAACAGACTCCTAACGCTCCCAACTTACCAGAATACCAACAGGACAATATGGATGAGTTCTTTGAAGATATTTGTTTCCTAGCCTCCTTTATAGGCTGTAATATTTTTGAGACAGTTGAAATTAAATATCAACCACATCACCAATTCTACCTTAAAGGGAGAGGATGTAATGCAACTGGTGTATATGGTTCAAATGGATTTACAATACTAGAAGGTAGCATCATTTCTCCCAATGTTACACCTGCATTCTCATGGAAAGAAAAGAGAAATCAACTAATTAGTGAATATACAACAGAACAAAATGGATTACTCATCTTAAATACAGAAAAACAATTTCCAAGCCCTAGTACCGCTGCAATGTTTTGTCTAGGCCGTAGTTCAAACGGGTGGATAGAATGGAGGGATAAGGAAGGCAGAACTTTAGATGCTATATATAGAAAACAATTAGATTAACCATACGATTATACATCTAAACCTTTCTTACTCCCAAAATAAAACCGTATTTTTGTAAAGGATACCGTTACCTACATTTCAACAGTATACCGCAATAAAATAAAAACAATAAAATGAAAGAAGAATCCGACAGTTTGTCAATCCCTTACAATTTTGGCCGTTGCTTCAACAACCAATGTTCAGAAGCTTCAAAATGTTTACGCAATCTGGCTGCACAACATAATACAACCGACAGCGCTTTTATCACAATCGTAAATCCGACATACTTCCCGAAAGACGGGAAACAGTGCGAATATTTTAAGAATGCCGTAAAAATCCAAGTGGCATGGGGACTCAAGAAAATACTGAACAAAGTTCCCTATGAAGACGCTGTCAGCATCAGAAACCAATTAATCGGGTATTATGGAAAAACAGGATATTACCGGTTCTATCGTGGGGAACGTGGACTTATGCCCAAAGATCAAAATTACATAAAACAAATATTCCGTAGCAAAGGAATAAAAGAAGAACCTACTTACCAACGCTACACGGAAGAATATATTTGGTAAGTTGCCGTCATCTGTCACCAGACAGAGCGTAACAGACTAATTATGAGTTAGTAATCCTGTGACAGCAGGAGGTGATTGCATTGTGACGGCACACTTGCCGTCACAATAAGAAACATCAGTACAAAGACACTTACCATCTACAAATAAACGTTTTCGCACCAATCCATATCAGACTTACCGACAGATAATTCTCATTTATTTGCCCCGTCACTTAATCACTAGCCTCACGACATGATAGAGCGTACCGCTATGTGTATGTTTGGAAGGAATTTCCTGTTTTCTCAATATCCTCCCAAACGCATTCACCCTTTTGACAGACATCGGAATGGCACTCTTACTCTGGATATCCTCCATAATCTCCGCAGGAGACAACCACTCCCCTTCCTCTTCCGACGTGGCTGCACGAAAATAACGGAAGAAAAGCTGCTCTTCCGGAGGAACCTGTTCAAATTCACGGTTGTTTTCCATCATAACCTTTTCATCCTCCCGGTCAAACCAATAACGCTCACCGTGCTCCAGTTCGTACATAGCCTGCGCATAAAGCTGCTCATAATCAATCGGACGATTCGTATCAATCACACCGGTCACTTCGATACAGATAAACCGTCGGCTCCCCGAAGGATCGGTCAGCAAATCCTTCTGATTGCTCGTAGCTATAAATGAAGCATAACGCCGCATTTCGAGTACGGCACTGGCATGAGGTTTTCGCATATTGACAACAGGCTTTTGCAGAATATGTTTCAAGAAACCTTGCTGAACGGAGCCCACCTGGTCAAATTCGTCAATATTGATGAGAGCAAAACGATTCAGATAAAGCTCAGCCTCCCTCTTATTAGAAAAATCAATACTATCGGTGAAGTAAGAACGCTCCGAAGGAGGAATAATACTCCGGCAGAATGTGGATTTACGTGTACCCTGCGCTCCCACCAGCAAGGGTGAAACGCTGTTCGCATGATTTTTATCAAGTCCTCTCCAATGTGAAACCATATTTAGAAACCAGCGATGGAACAGGTCTGTCCAATACGGATTCTGACAAGGGACAGTGGCTGCCAATGCACGGATACGGTCCACCCCATCCCAACCAGGGAGATGGTATAGAAAATCTTCCAACGGATTGAACACAGGCACGCGGTTGGAATAAATGTATCGGCTGATATCCCTGTCCCACAACGGAATACCTTCCATTTGGGCATCAAGAGCAATGCTGTTCAACAACCGTTTATTGAGAGGGGTAAAACGGAAACGAAAGGACAACTTTTCCCGATATTCCACTTCTCCTATCTGAGTATTATAGCGAAATTCATAACGGCGTTTCATAAACTCCTCAGTCAGCATAGCTAATTGTTGCTCTTTATTCAGACTGGGATTTTTTCCGAAACCTTTACTCTCAGTATATACGTTACCAATCATTTCCCGAATCAATACCTCTTGCTTATGCAGATAAAAGTGGAAAATCGTACGCTTCACAACTTCTTCCTGAGGTAATCCGGAAGCAAAACAATTCCTTGCCAGTTGCACCACCAACGGTTGCCACTGATCTTCCTGTTGCTCCAGTCCCGCTTCTCTCAAGTCAGCGTACGATTTTCTCAAGGCTGCTTCAAAAAGCATTGAGAGCGTATCTTCAGCCTCATATCCCGGAGCGACACGGTTCAAGGAAGACTTTTCGGTTTGCACCGCCTCCCGATAAGTGGTTTCTTCGGGCATTGCGGCCGGTTGCGAAAGATAAAACTGAACGGAATTCGGACGATAGAGAATATCCGGATCGTATGATAATCGCGAATATTGCTCCAATACCGGTTCCTTTGGAAGTATATCGAATGGGATTTGAGGTTGATAACACTTCACAGCCAATTGATACGCATGGGCATGGAAAATTTCCGCTTCTTCTTTCGTTTTGGGAAGTGAGTTATCCGGCCGGGTAAAGACTGTCCATATTTTCACCGTTTTTCCACTGGCCCCCATAAAGGCGCAACGGGTTTGCGGCTGTTCGCCGGCTTTCTGTTTCACGAGAGCAATTTCCGATTTACTAGACAAAGGCCCGACAGTCAATTCCACAATGCCGTTGTATACTTTCATCTGTTTCTGTCCGTTTACTTTTCTGAACTCTGCAGCAGGAACTACCATAGGCAGTTTATCAGCTGCGTCACATCGGTTTCCGGGAAGATAATACCTTAATTGTTCTCTAAAAGTAGAAATCGGACGGGATTTAATCTCTGTTTGTATTTTACTCATCAATGTTTCAAGATCCATCACGCTGAGCGCTATTGCATCTCCATTCTTACGAAGTTGGGTTATTTTCATTAACAAAATAAATAAGTTGTTTGTGTCAGCGTCATCATGATCGTTGAGACCGCTAAAGTAGTCATTATTTCCAGAAGAAACAAGAGAATACTAAAGTTTAAAGAATAAGTTGCAAACGGGAGCGTCACTCAGTTGTACAGGAGAAAAAGGGTATCGGTGAAACTAAAGTTTCAGGCAGATGAAACTAGAGTTTCAAGCAGGAGAAACAAAAGTTTCGCTACGGAGGAACCATAGTTTCACGCCCAAGAAACTAGAGTTTCAAGCGGTGGCAACCAAAGTTTCACCGGTCGAAAATAAAGTTTCCCTTGTACGAAAGAGACACTTAACTAAGACATTCTGAAAGGTGACGGCATTATTGCTATCACACTGCTATCACACTGTACTGTCACCCCATTAGGCTCTTATACTCTGCAAGTTAGGCCATAATCGGTGACAGATGACAGAGATATTGGTTTCTTATTTCGCAAGAGAAGCTAAGGTCAGAGTTCAAGCTGTAAATGCGACAGTTCCTTATTTGGGGATATTCGGTAGGATTTATGTGTTTAAATTATCTTCCGCTTAATTATTTCTTCCACAACACTTTTTATACTTCTTCCCACTTCCACAGGGACAAGGATCATTTCTTCCGACTGTGTGCCCGGTAGGTACAGCACGAAACATATTGTCCACCATCGCCTGCATTTCCGGAGTAATATCCATACCGGCAGCCTTCATATTCGGACCTGCGACAATACGGGGAGGATTATTTTTCAATTTTTCTTTTTCAAATAAAACGAATACCTCCTCTGAAGAATAACCTTTCAAGAACCAACGGGGAGAGTGATTCAAATAATCCATAAATATTTCAATGGTCTCTTGAAGTTCTTGCATGGAAGAAAGCTGACGGTTAATCATTGAATTGATAATAGACATTGGATTATCTACAGTTTGGGCAGTATACCACATATACAATAAACTGCTATCCGCCTTTTCTTCCGTATACCGCAATTTCTTCATCATATATCCCTTCAATTCATCCAAACACGGATTAGGAATGATACTCAATGGCATCATTCCCGCTGAAAAGGCTTCCTC
>ERZ824473.4385-NODE-4385-length-12596-cov-2.914839_pt1 | contig 12596 bp, 9 predicted proteins | sample MGYA00519874_ERZ824473 | MGnify/ENA primary metagenome ERZ824473 (study PRJEB31778, sample SAMEA3449151) | human gut metagenome | biome: human gut; feature: human-associated habitat; material: faeces | place: United Kingdom | collected 2010/2012 ... | reverse complement strand
ACTTGATCCGGTCGTTCCGATCACGCTGGAAAGCAGTGTTCCCAGAACAAACAATGCCGTATTGATCCTCGGTGATCCGGCAAACTCACCGTCAATTGTAATGTTACCTGCTACACAGAACAGACCGAACAATAAAATGATAAATGTCAGATAATCATTTACCACACATTACAAAACCGTCTCTCCCATTGTAAACATTCCGTACTTTGCAGCAAACGGAACAATAAACAGTACCGACCAGAACGCAACTGCAAGCGGCTGATGCTTTTCCCACCAGTCCGGCTTGATCAGAGGCATAACGGCAATACTGAGCAACAGCCCTGCAAAGGGTATGCAGAGCCAAACTGGAATAGCTGATAATTCCTCCATTCCTTTCTCCTCCATTCTTCCTCAAGTAAAGTCTTATGTGTCATTGCATAATGAAAGCTGTCATTGACAACTCTCTTAGCATTCTATATGTAAAATGTATTATTGAAGCCTTGGTACTTCCTGACCTCTCAACATTATTACCGGTCCTCCGGTTCCCTCAATATATTCTTTTGTGATAACAACCTCTCCAATATTGTCATCCTTCGGGATTTCATACATGATATCTAACATGAATTCTTCGATGATCGCACGAAGCGCCCTCGCTCCGGTATCTTTCTTCATTGCTTTTTTTGCGATCGCATGAAGTGCGCCGTCATCGAATTCCAATTTTACTTCGTCTAATGCAAGCAGTTTCTGATATTGCTTCAAAATTGCATTCTTAGGCTCTTTTAATATCTCCACCAGCATATCTTCACTCATACCCTGTAAAGTAAATACAATCGGCAGACGTCCCAGGAACTCCGGTATCATACCGAATACACGCAAATCCTCTGTTGTGACCTTTTTAAGAATCTCTTTGTCATTATTGTATTTATCTCTCAGATCCGCTCCGAATCCGATCGCTGCCTGTTTGGTCAGACGTTCTTTGATAATTCCTTCCAGATCCGGGAATGCACCTCCACAGATGAACAGAATGTTCCTCGTATTCACTGTTGTAAGCGGAACCATTGCATTCTTGCTCGTTGCCCCGACAGGAACTTCCACATCACTTCCTTCCAGAAGTTTCAGCATTCCCTGCTGTACAGACTCACCGCTCACATCACGCTGACTGGAGTTTTTCTTCTTTGCGATCTTGTCGATCTCATCAATAAAAATAATTCCCTGTTCTGCCTTTTCGACATCATTATCTGCTGCCGCAAGCAGTTTGGATACAACGCTTTCGATATCATCACCGATGTACCCTGCCTCTGTAAGAGATGTTGCATCCGTAATTGCAAGCGGAACATCCAGAATCCTTGCCAGTGTCTTTACCAGATACGTCTTACCGGAACCTGTCGGCCCGATCATCAGCATGTTCGATTTCTCAATCTCAATGTCATCCATCGAATCCGTTGCCACACGCTTATAATGATTATATACTGCAACCGACATCACTTTCTTTGCATATTCCTGTCCTACCACATACTCGTCCAGTTTTGCTTTGATCTTGTGCGGAGCCGGAAGATTCCGGATATCTACTAACGGCTTGTATTCTTCGCCTTCTTTTTTCTTCTTGATCTTCTGCTGTTTTGGAATACTCTGCTCCATATCAGACATGTTGAATACCTGTACTCCCGGAATATTCATCAGCTGACTGTAATCGATCGGTCCGTTCGACATTGCATCAAAGCTCTTCTGCATGCAGTCATTGCAGACACAGATGTGGTTCGGAAGTTCGATCATCTTCCCTGCAACACTCTCCGGACGTCTGCATATAAAACATACTTTTTCATACTCATCATCGTTTTGTTTCTTATCATTCGAATCTGACGTCTTCTTTGTTGTTTCTACTTCGACGTCTTCTACTTTTTCGATTTCCTGATTGTTATCGTCCTGATTGGTCATTATTCTCTCCTTCTTACTTTTTGTCGTATCTTTCACTCTGTTTTATCCTGGTTCTATGATTCTTCCTGGTTCACCAGTTCCAGAAATGTCTCTTCGGAAATAATCGGGATCCCCAGTTCATTTGCTTTCTTATTTTTTGAAGATGTGCTGGTTACATCATTGTTGATCAAGTAATTCGTTTTTGACGTTACCGATCCTGTCACCTTTCCTCCCAGACTTTCAATCAATTCCTTCACTTCACCGCGGTTTGCAAAATGTGTTACGCTTCCGGTGATCACAAAATTGACACCTTCAAAAATCTGTTTTTTTGTTGATGTCTCTTCCGGGATTGTCAACTCTTCTAAAAGCTTTCTGAAATTCTCCACATGCTTTGCATCTGAAAAATATCCGGTGAATGCCTTTGCCAGAACTTCTCCCACGCCCTGGATCTCATTTAATTCTTCTTCTGTAACCATCAAAAGGGCTTCTACATCATATTTCAACTCTCTGCAGATAACCTTTGCATTGGCAAGTCCGATCCCTGCGATTCCCAGTGAATAGACGACTCTTGGCAGCGTGGTTGTTCTTGCTTTTTCCACACTTTCGATCAGTTTCCTGTACGATTTTTCTCCAAATCCTTCCATTCCCTGAATCTCGTCTTTGTACCGGTCCAGATGGAAAATATCGGCAAATGTATGGATATATCCTCTGGAAATAAATTTTTCCAGTGTTGCTTCCGACAATCCTTCTATATTAAGTGCATCTCTGCTTACGAATAATGCAAATGCCTTCACATGCTTTGCCTGGCATTCCGGATTCATACAGTATAATGCTTTCGCATTTCCTACCTGTCTGATCTTCGTCTCACCCTGACAGACCGGACATCTTTCCGGAATATCTTTCACACCGCTTCTTGTCAGATTCTCTGCAATCTGCGGAATGATCATATTTGCCTTATAAACTTCGATCTTATCTCCGATGCCAAGTTCCAGTTCTTTCATAATGCTGATATTGTGAACACTTGCACGGCTGACCGTCGTTCCTTCCAACTCCACCGGATCAAAGATTGCAACCGGATTGATCAGTCCTGTCCTTGACGGACTCCATTCGATTTCACGCAGAATCGTTTCCCTGATCTCATCCTGCCATTTGAATGCGTAAGAATCTCTCGGGAATTTTGCTGTTCTTCCCAACGATCTTCCATACGCTATATCATCATATGATAGCACAAGTCCGTCAGAAGGAAAATCATTTTTACTAATCTCTGACGAAAATTTAGCAACTTCATCTTCTACTGTATCTCTGGTCACCATATGATATTCTACCGTCGTAAATCCCTGTGCTTTCAGCCATTCCATCTGACAAGCTCTGGAATTCTGAAAATCAACTCCATCTGCCTGCACTAACGTGAATGCATAAAACATAACATTTCTCTTTGCCGTGATCTGGTTATTGAGCTGTCTGACTGAACCACTGCATAAGTTTCTTGGATTTTTATATTTTGCATCTACATCTTCAATCTCTTCATTGATCTTCTCGAAGTCATGATATCCGATCACCGCTTCTCCTCTTAAGATCAATTCCCCCCGGTAAGCGATCTGCACCGGTACATTCTTGAATACCTTCGCATTGTTTGTAACCACTTCTCCGACTTCTCCGTTACCACGTGTGACCGCTTTATAAAGCTTTCCGTCACGATAAGTCAGCACGATCGTCAATCCGTCCATCTTCCAGGACATCAATACTTTCTGACTGCCAACGAAGTTCTTAAGCTCTTCTACTTCTTTCGTCTTATCCAGTGAGAGCATCGGGCTTTCATGCCTTTCTTTTGGGAGTTCACTGACAACTTCATATCCGACATTTACCGTCGGACTGTTCGACAATGTAATTCCCAGTTCTTTTTCCAGATCCTGCAGTTCATCATACAATCTGTCATATTCGTAGTTGCTCATGATCTCCTGCGCATCCTGATAATAAGATCTGGATGCTTTATTCAGAAGTTCTACTAATTCCAACATTCTCTCGTTCTTTGACTGTCCCATATAATTCCTTTAACTCCTGTTCTGTTAATTCTCTTACCTGTCCCGGTTTCAGATCTCCAAGTTCCACGTTCATGATCCGTATCCTTTTTAACACATCCACCTTATATCCGAGTGCTTCGCACATGCGCCGTATCTGTCTGTTCAATCCCTGTGTCAGAATAATGGAAAATGTATATTTCCCGGTCTTTTTTACTGTACAGGGTCTGGTCACCGCATCCAGATTCTTTTCTTTGTCTCTGATGTGTACTCCCCGGCTCATCTTCTCAATGAATTCCGGAGTAACTTCTTTGTTTACTCTGACCTTATATTCTTTCTCATGTGCATATCTTGCGCGCATCATGCCGTTGATCAGATCTCCATCATTTGTCATGATCAGAAGCCCTTCCGAATCTTTATCCAGTCTTCCTGCATAAGTGATGCGTACCGGATAATTGAGGAACCGGATGATGTTCTTTTTCTCCCTTTTATCTTCTGTACAAACAATCCCGGCAGGTTTGTACACTGCCAGGACCGTTTTTTTCGTTTTGCTTTTGACCACTTTTTTTCCGACACGGACCTCCTGTCCGTCTTCTACTTTCATGCCGGGAGCTGCTGTCTTTCCATCCACAGTCACAATTCCCGACTCGATCAGCCTGTCTGCCTCCCTTCTGGAACAGACACCGGCTTCGCTTAAATACTTGTTCAGTCTAATCATTCTGCAATACCCCGCTGATACTGTTATCCTGCACAAATGTATTACCGTTATACAGGAACAGAACACTTGTGATCTTATTTTTCTTCATAACTTCTCTGATATCATCATAATAATATCTTGGATCAACCACTATGATTTCTCTGTAATATGCCGTCAGAAACGGAATTACACTATTCGCATAGGAATCTTTTACAAGCAACAGTCTGTCTGTTGTATCTGCCGTCGTTCTGATATCCAGGACGGGATAATTACCGCCAAGAAATAATGCATATTTATCCTTTTCTTTCAACTTGGATGTATCGTATAACGTTGCTGTTTTCTTTTTTTCATTCACATTATTTACAACTACCTGTGGTGCTGTTTTCAGATCATCCGGTGCGTATATATAGATCGGCTCATTATAGTCTGTTTCATATCCGCTTGTCGCCGATAAGGTTCCGTTAAATGAATTCGTCACTGCATAGGATTTCATAGCCGGTGCTTTCGATGTATCCAGTTTCATAGCCGCAGCCAGCGCCTGATATCCATAGTAAGCACCAAGCGTCGTCCAGTGATGATCCGTATGGTAATATATCTCTTCTGCTCTGTGCTTTTTCAATGTATCTTCTACATTTACCCACTGAAAAGCTGTCCCAAGCGAAGCCTTTATTTTCTGAAACTGTTTATCCTGATCTTCTGTCACTGCACAATACGGAAGTTTGTCCGACTCGATATTTGCAGCATTCGGTACCAGCATCATATACATCGGGATATCTTTATATGTCTCCTGAAACTTTTTCATTGCATCCAGATTTGCTTTCAATTGTTCTTCATCCGGTCTGGCTATATCCTCTAACAGATAATGATCCTTTCCTTTAAATACACCATTTGCCTTACGTTTTCCTGCGATCAGATCAATACGGCTCTTTAAAGCTACCCAGAAATCTCTTCCCGCAAACTGATCCGATACATAAGATTCATACTGTTTCATCCATCTTCCGCTTTCAATACCGGAAATCGTAAGCTTAGGTCTCTGTTCCAGTGCCCGGTTTTCTTTTGCCGAAAATTCCCTGTCAGCAGTTGCAATATTTACCACGAAGAAGATAACCATCATTACAATAAACAGCAATGCAATTACTTTATTTCTCTGTTCTTCTCTTTTTCTTTCCCATTTCTTTCTCGACTGTCTCATCTTTGCTCCTAGAATCTGAAATACAGGAACGGATTATAGGTCTCCGTTACCAGATATGCAATACAGACAATAAACAACGCAGCATATACCACACTGTTAATGATTGTTGTATTCCATTTTTTTGTTCTTAACATATGCTCGTATCTGAAATGAACCAGCGGCGTAGAGCCAAATATCAGGATCAGCCACAGGATCAGGTTGCTTGTAAGAAGATACATACTCTCTCTGTCTGCAAAGCCATGTGCACCTGCACCAAACATCACTCTGATATAATCTGCTGCCTGTCCGAATGAAGAGCTGAAAAACAATACCCAGCCGATCACAACCAGAACAATACTGTAAATATGACGGACTACATCCGGAAGTCTGTCCAGTACCGGCGACAGGAGATATTTTTCAATGATCAGGATCACCCCATAATAGAGTCCCCATGCCACGAAATTCCATGCAGCTCCATGCCATAATCCGGTCAGAAACCATACGATCAGAAGATTCCTGATGTGTTTGATCTTCGATACCCTGTTTCCTCCCAATGGAATATACACATAATCCCTGAACCAGCTGCTCAGGGAAATATGCCATCTGCGCCAGAACTCCGTAATACTCTTAGACACATATGGATAGTTAAAGTTCATATTGAATTCAAATCCAAACATCTTACCGAGTCCGATCGCCATATCCGAATATCCACTGAAATCAAAATAAATCTGGAACATATACGCAAAAGCTCCAAGCCACGCCGTCATCACGGCTATATTACCTTTCGCAAGTCCGCTTACCTCTGTAAAAATCATCCCTGAGGTATTCGCCAGTAATACTTTCTTCGCAAGTCCCCGGATAAAATACATGCTTCCTTCTCCGAATTTTGTCCTTGAGACTTCTCTGGACGCAAGCTGTTCATCTACATCTGCATATTGCACGATTGGTCCCGCAATAAGCTGCGGAAACATCGTTACATATAATGCAAAATTAGGAAGATTCGTCTGCACTTTTACATTTCCCCGATATACATCAATGATATAGGATAATATCTGGAATGTATAAAAGGATATTCCAATCGGAAGCGGCAGTGCATGATAAGAAATATGTACCGGAAGTATCCCGTTCAATGTGTCCAATACAAACCCTTCATACTTAAAAAATCCAAGTACTGCCAGATTAATGATAAGGTTAAAAACCAGGCTCCGCTTTGCAGCTCTCTTATCCTGCAGATTCCGCGCAATATCCAGTCCACTGAAATAATTAAACAATATGGACAGTAGCATCAGAAACAGATATACCGGTTCCCCCCATGCATAAAACACCAGACTCGCCAGCAATAAGATCACATTCCGGAATCTTACCGGCAACAAATAATATAAGATCATCACAGCCGGCAAAAATGAAAATAAAAAAACAATACTGCTAAATAACATCTCTCTAATTCCTTTTTATCAAATACTCTTCTTAAATGCCGCATCGATACGGTCTGCATCCTTTGAAACTGCCAGCAGCACATAACGTCCTCTGGTCTCAATAATTGCAGCATGTATCAGCTTTGTTTGTTCTACACCATAACCTTCAAAATTCTTTTCCTGTGTATTTACACGACTTTCCACTGCCTTTTCAACCGTCTCGATCTGACTTTCGTTTTTTACCTTTATTACGAGTATTTCATTCACACTCATAACGTCATCCGGAATATACAGACTGATTCCTTCATAATCATTGGCATTCAGACTGTAATATTTTTTCAGATCCTGTGTTGTGCCTTTTTTCATTCCTTCTAATTTTACGGCTTTTGTGATATTCTTTTCAATCGTGTCTACGGATACGGTATTATCCCCTTCCCGGGTCACAAGAAATACTACATAAATGATCAGGAGGACTACCATCAAATATTTTAACAGGTTAATCCTGTCTAATTTTCCGTTTTTCATTATAATTCTGCAACCTCCGCCATATGATTTACCCATTCTTTATAATAACCGGTTGACATATGGATTCCATCACCGGCATAATACTCCTGTTTCACCAGCTCTGTATTATCAATAAATGTTACTTTCTCTTTTTCACATAATTTTTTTAATTTCTGATTGAACTCCGGAATTTTTGCATAGACAGAATTCTGATCAATTGCAATCTGCGCTGTCGGAAGTATACTGTTAACATATATTTTCGTATCCGGCAGTGATTTTTTCAGATCTCTGATCACCGGCCTGTATGCTTTTATGAATCCATCCGCATCTCCATTCTGCGCTCCGACATCATTCATCCCGTAAGAAAGGAATAATACTGACGGTTTCATCTCTTTTGCCCTGGCAATATGATCTGCCAGTTTTTCATTATCCCCCGCCGACACACCGGCTCCACGGTCTGCCTGTACATTTGCCTGATCCAGCACACCATATTCGTACAATCCCTGTGTGATGGAATCCCCCAGGACCAGACAATCTGCAAATTTTTCGCTTGCCGGCTGTTCTTCTGCATCCTGTTCTGCCTCACGTTCCTGCGTTTCTAACTCCTTAATCTTTTTATCTGCCTTAGACACATCCATCTCATCCATCGTCTTCAGGATCTCTGTGCCCTTCTTTGTATCCTTCTGTGGATTACTGAGCCTGCGCGCCACCGTAATCCCGCCAATCACCAGAATAGCAACCGCAACGATCACTGCAGTCTGAAGTACCCGGTCTTTTTCTTTCTCACTTTTTATTTCACTTTTCTGCTCCTCAGTATTCATCTCCTGAGTCTCTTCTTTTTCTTCATAAATTGAAGTTTTACTCTCTATATCCACGAAATATTCTCCTCTTTCGTTTCTCTGTTGATCCTAAATATGTATATCCAATTTATTTTACTGTTTTTCTTTTTGAATGTCAATTTATATCCTCTTTTCTGTCGTCTTTTGTGCTATAATGTTGAATACATTTCCTTATACCTGATAGGGGAAAATGATCATATAGATTAACAGGAGGTTTTCCTTATGAATGTATACCAGTTATCAGCCAAAAATTGCATGTCACATCTGCTTTTAAAAGACACTTTCGACAACTTTTCTTTCATAGAAGGCGAGATCACGACCTTCAACAAATTTACCATCAGCGGCTTTCTCCAGGAAGACTTCTTTGATGAAAAACCTGAAGAAACCTACTCCCGCTGGAATAAAACCCGAGACTTCTGCTTCCAGATCATCCGCGGTAAACGCACTCCATTGGGATTCAAGATTGTCCTTGCGCTTCCGGAAGATCAGATCCCGTACTTTCTGACCGCCCACGGTCTCACCGGATACCGCCCGGAAGAGATCCGGGGGCTGTACCTGAACTTCCACTACGATGGACATCACTTACAATGTATCACCGGAACTTCTCTGAACACTTTCACCATGGACAAATCCATCGAAAGAGAATGGGATCAGGAAGTAAAAAACATTTTAAAATCCAGATCCATTGAAGGTGACTACTGATCTGCAGTTTCCGATATAAACAGAGCCGTGCCGCCATGGATTTTCCTTCCACAGCCGCACGGCTCTTATTTTTCATTCCGCCAATCTTAACTTCAAATCTTTACTTTGTAAGCAGCATCATGATCTCATTACTTCTCTGCACAAACGCAGTCATCTCTTCCGGACTGAGCGGCTTATGTGCCAGCATTGCCAGATCATATAACTGTTTGCAGATAATACTTGTGTTCTCACTGTCTTTATGTTCAACTACATACTGAACCAGCGGATGATTTGCATTCAGGATCAGTATACTTGTTGTACCCATATCCATTCCGTTCATGCCATACATTTTCATCATTTCCTGCATACGACGGTTTTCTTCGGATAACGTCATCATAGAAGCAACATTTTCATCTTTCAGTTTCTCGATTTTAACATCCAAATTCTCGTTTCCAAGCTCTTTGCGGAAAATCTCTACCAGACTGTCAGATTTCTTCTGGAATGCTTCCTTCTCTTCTTCGGCAACTTCTTCCTTTGCACCTGCTGTTACATCGGCGTCGATTCTCTGGAACTTGATATTCTGATTACGCTGCTCTAACTGTGTGATAAACGGCGAATCAATGTTGTGTCCTAAGATTACCGCATCCATGCCCTGATTCTTGAACATGTTGATGTACTGGCTCTGCTGGATCTCGTCCGTCACATAATAAATAACTGTCTTATTCTCTTCTTTGTTCTCAGTATTCTGATCATCTGTCTTGGCATTCTGATCTTCTACTGTTCCTCCATTTGCCTCGATGCAATCTTTCAATGTCAGATATTTGTGATCCAGATTCTTAAACAGAACCGCATCTTTCATCTTGTCACAGAATTTTTCATCTTTCAGGCATCCGAACTTGATGAACGGACTGATGTTATCCCAGTATTTCTCATAATCTTCTCTCTTTGTCTTACACATTCCGGAAAGCTTATCTGCAACTTTCTTGGAAATGTACTCCGATATCTTATTGACGAATCCATCATTCTGCAGTGCACTACGCGATACGTTCAACGGAAGATCCGGACAGTCGATCACTCCCTTTAATACCATCAGATATTCCGGAATAACTTCTTTGATATTATCTGCGATAAATACCTGGTTATTATATAATTTGATCGTTCCTTCAATAGAATCATACTCTGTGTTGATTCTTGGGAAGTACAGGATTCCCTTTAAGTTAAATGGATAATCCATATTAAGATGAATCCAGAACAACGGCTCTTTGTAATCCATAAATACTTTGCGGTAGAAGTTCAGGTAATCCTCGTCACTGCATTCATTCGGATGCTTTGTCCACAGTGGATGAATATCACTTAATGAAACCGGACGCTTTTTAATCTTTACTTTTTCTTTGGCAGGTTCCGTCTCTACCATCTCTTTTTCGCCGTTTTCATTCTCTTTTTCTTCCATCTTGGCATCTTCGTGAATATGTTCGATCACTTCATCGTCATCTTTCAGATCAGCTTCATCAATGGTCTCATATTCCGGTTCTGCATTTGCCTTGGAAAGGAAGATTTCTACCGGCATAAAGGAACAATATTTTTCCAGAACTTCTCTCATTCTGTATTCATTTGCAAACTCCAGACTGTCCTCATTCAGATACAGTGTCATAGTGGATCCGACTTCCTGTTTGCTGCCTTCTTCCATCTCATACTCTGTTCCGCCGTTGCTTACCCAGTGTACCGGCTTTGCCCCTTCTTTATAGGAAAGGGTATCGATATGTACTTCGTCAGCTACCATGAATGCAGAATAGAATCCAAGACCAAAGTGTCCGATCATATCATCCTCTGTTGTCTTATCTTTATATTTTTCAAGGAACTGTGTTGCTCCGGAAAATGCGATCTGTGTAATGTATTCTTCTACTTCATCGGCTGTCATTCCAAGACCATTATCTGTAAATTTCAGAGTCTTTTCTTCTGGATTGACTTCAACTTTGATTGCCGGTTTATAATCATCCGGCAACTGGTATTCACCCATCATATCCAGTTTCTTCAGTTTTGTGATTGCATCACATCCGTTGGATACCAACTCACGTGCGAAAATATCGTGATCGGAATATACCCATTTTTTAATAATCGGGAAAATGTTTTCACTGCTGATTGACAAACTACCTTTCTTTGCTGCCATTGTAAATCACTCCTATTTCTACTTTTTATATTTCTATCATATTAGTGACAAAAGGTACTGCTTCTTCTGTCGGCAGACACCTTTTTGCTACATTTTTTCATCTAAGTGATATGATAATACTGCTTATTTTAAAAGTCAATAGAAAATTAGCACTCTTTTAAAAAGAGTGCTAACAATTCTGTGAAATTTATAAACCGTTTATAAACTTTACTCTATACTTTTCAATGATTCTACCATGTCAATCTTTTTCAGTTTAAAATACATTACCCAGTTTACGAACAATGAGAACCCTATCGTAAATAAAAAACTGTAGATATAACTCTTCAGATAAATACTCCGGCCAAACATTGCCGCATCCACTTCTACTGTCTGAATTACAAACAGATGCAGAATCTTACCGAATACAACACCTGCCACGGATCCGATCAACGTCAGCAGGATATTTTCACGGAATACATATTCTGCTACTTCCGTATCATAGAATCCAAGTACTTTCAAAGTCGCAAGTTCTCTCTGGCGTTCTGTGATATTAATGCTGTTTAGATTATAAAGTACCACAAATGCCAGCATTCCGGCTGAGACGATCAGTACAATGATCACCAGATTCAGGCTGGCCAACATATCATCCAGCTGATCTCTGATATCAAGCAGGTATGAGATTGTCAGTACCTGATCTTTTGACAGGATCTTTTCTCCCGCCTTTTTCACCTGGTCCTCCGAATATCCGTTCTTCGCCCGGAACATGATACAATTATATTTCACCGCCTTTCCAGATACCTTCTTGTAATACTGCGGTGTAAAATAGATATAATGTCCCATGTAATTTTCACAGATATGCGCAATCTTTACAGTGACACTCTTCTCCGTTCCCTTCTTCACTTTGATGGTATCCCCTTCTTTTACATTCAGAAGTTTCGCCGTCTTTTCACTGACAATTACCCCATCACCGGTGAGTGAATACGATTCTTTCGTCTTCCTGTCATGAAAATCCACATACTTTTCTGCAATTTCTGGATTTCCTAATATGCACTGGTACACGCTGAGTTTTTTACCGCCTCCGGATGCGGTCACACTCCGCATATCTGCCTCCATATAACTCTGAATATCTGAATCTGTTTTCAGATACTCCTTTAACTCTTCTTTCTCTGTCTTTGTCACATCATCTTTATAGAATATATGTCCATCATACAGCTGAATCTCTTCATACTGAA